>Ga0224557_1000841_pt1 | contig 32133 bp, 33 predicted proteins | sample 714S31014metaG_FD_180677 | JGI IMG/M metagenome (GOLD analysis project Ga0224557, IMG submission 180677) | Peat soil microbial communities from Stordalen Mire, Sweden - 717 S3 10-14 | ecosystem: Environmental > Terrestrial > Soil > Wetlands > Peat | place: Sweden: Norrbotten County, Stordalen... | reverse complement strand
GGGGAAGAACTGCTTGAACTCGTGATAGAGCTGCGCCGCCAGCGTCTTGTTATGCGCCAGAATCAGCGCCGGCCGGTTCGACTGCTCAATGATCTTGGCCATCGTAAACGTCTTGCCCGACCCGGTCACGCCCAGCAGCACCTGATGCCGCTCCCCCGCCGCCAGCCCGTCCATCAGTTCCTCAATCGCCCGCGGCTGATCCCCCCGCGGCTTATATGTAGTCACCAGTTGAAAGTCCATGCCAAGCATTATACGCGAAGAGCGAAGAAGAAGCGAATATGTTGTGGCGCATAACAGAAGAGACTTTGAGCGGCCAACCGAATGTGTCGGCTGCCCAGTTGTGAAAGGGCACGACTTCAGTCGTGCCGTAAGTGGCACAAAACAAACGTAGGGCTTTAGCCCCTGAGGGAAGTTTTCCGCTGTCTGGTCTTTCACTGCGGGCTGTTGACATTGGGATGGTTACACTGGCTACGCCGCCAAGCGATCGATCAATTGGTCAATCGAGAGTGTCTTCGGGGCGCGGCGCCTCGCCGCCGTCGCGATTGAGAATACGCAGAAAGGCCGCATCGTCGGCTCGCTCGCGGCGCTCCGCAAAGAAGCGCTCGGTCTCCATGGCAGCAATCTTCTCGGCGGCGGCGATGACCAGAAACTGGTTCATGCTGGCCCCATCGCGCTTGCTGACCCTCTCCACCGCAGTCTTCAGCGAGACGGGCAGCCGCAAGGGAAATGTAGAAACTCGGGTGGTCATGGCTTCAGCCTCCTCAGCACTTCGCCGGGACGAAGTACCTCTATTCCAAAACTGCTGCGCGCCTTGCGCAGGTCCTTCTCGTTGAAGGTCACGATCACGCTGGCCTGCCCATTCAGGGTGTCTGAGCGAAGGCATTCTGGCAGAGAGGCGCAAGGATGGCGTTGAGATAAGTCCCACCGGAATCAATGAGCGCGCTTCACCGGCACATTATGCAAATAGACTGTTTTACACACCGGGCAAGTAGCTTTCTGGTATGGCGGTTTTGGTGAATGCATGGGCTCGAGATGGACAGCCCTCATCGTTACGGCGGCGCAGCTCGGGCAAATTTCCTCATCGTCGCCCTGGACAAAAGTATGGCCGTTAATGCGCTCAAGTACGCCCTTGAATCGGAGCTGCTCTTTCAGCTCTTTTCGCTCGGTTAGGAGATGTTCATTTTCGATTTGGAGGACGCGGACTTTATCAATCCAATCCCCAAGTTGCTTGTAGAGGTCCGCGTTCTTCGCTTTGTCGAATAGGCCTAATAGCTCCATTCCTTCACCGATCAAGCTCATGTCAACTCTCCGGGGTCTGAAACCATCATAAGTGGCAGCGCCGGGTGCTGGGTGCCCCGGGCTTCGCTTTGAGACCTGGGAGATAATGAAACCAGAAAGATTCCTATGAGCGATCTGAAAGTCACTGTCGGTGGCGCGTTTGAGGGTGAAGCCTCGCGCCAGTTCATCGACGCCTGGCACCGCGCCGAGCGGGGGGGAAACCTTCCATGAGCGCCATCTTGCTTTCGAAAGCTGGGACGCTCTCGCCCGCGTGCTTACCGGCAAGCGGGAGGGGGGATGCGTTTGACTTTCCTGTAGAATCGCGATAGGTTTTGCTGGGACGCACAGCGAACGGAGGCCACATGCAGCTTGAGATCGAAAGTCCGGAGTTAGAGGCCCTAATCGTTGAGCGGCTTGAAAGCGGCGGCTCGCAGGCGATCGAAGAAATCCTGCTGCGGGCGCTCAGCGCCGCGCCGGTTCGGGAACGCTCCGGCGTTGGGGCCAGCCATCGCCAAAACGGCAGAAAGAGTCTGGCGGCACTGTTTGCCGGCTCCCCATTCAGAGGCATCGATCTCCGCATCGAACGCGACGAGGATACGGGCCGCGACCTCCGGCTATGAACGGCTTTCTGCTCGACACGAATATTCCTTCGGAATTGATGCGCCCAATGCCCGAGCCGCGTGTGGAGGCGTGGCTGGAGGCTGCCGACGACGAGCGCCTGTACTTCAGCGTTGTTTCTTTGGGAGAGATTGTCAAAGGAGTCTCGTTGCTCGCCTCGGGCCGCAAGAGAAAGGAACTTGAGAGGTGGCTGGAGACAACGCTGCGCCCGTGGTTTGGGACCAGGATTCTTCCGTTCGATGAGGCCGTTGCGAGGCGTTGGGGAGCTTTGAGCGCGCAGTCGGAGAAAAAGGGAAGAAGGCTCAAAGTTGCCGACGCCATGATTGCCGCAACAGCGCTCGTTCATGACCTAACCGTTGTTACCCGCAATGTGAAGGATTTTGCCGGTCAGGGCGTCGCTGTCTTCAATCCCTGGGGTCCATGAAACACGCCGGAGGCTTAGCTGCTGCCGTGAAGGAAGAGCGCCGGACGCCACGGTTCTGGCTCTTGAGGCCTGGGCGCAAATCCCCCAACTCCGCCATTTCAATTCCTAACAATATATGACAAACAAGACCATATGGTCTATAATACCATCATGAGCGCGGAATGATGCCCGAACTGCTCTATGAACAGCGCGTCGATTTTGAAGACGGAGCGATACTGGAGATAGTGCTATGGCATGTCCCATCCCCTGTCCCTCCGTCAGCCCACCGCTTGAAGTATTCGCTGTTCTATGGCCGTCCCGGCGTTCGAGAAGTTGGTTATGACGATGAGCGGGGCAAAGGCGACCATCGGCACTTTCAAGGCACAGAGACGGCCTACGCCTTCACCAGTGTCGAACGATTGATAGCCGATTTCTGGTCGGATGTGGAACGCGTGCGAGGTGACCAATGAGCAATGTTCAACTCACTGTTGGCGGGAACATTAAGGAGCAGACTTCACGCAACTTCATCGACGCCTGGCATCGCGCCGAGCGGGGAGAAACCTTCCATGAGCGCCACCTGGCATTCGAAAACTGGGACACGTTGGCCCGCGTCCTCACAGGCAAGCGCATGGAATTGCTTAGCTATGTCCGCCGCAACAACGTGACCAGCGTCAGAGCCCTGGCCAAGGCCCTCAGCCGCGACTACAGCAATGTCCATGCCGACGTCAAAGCCTTGGCCGGCGCCGGCCTTCTCGAAGCCACGTCCCGCGGCGTCCGCGCCGACTACGACGCCATCGAAACCAAAATCGCAATCTGAGCCCCGTGTCTTGTCGTTCTATAAATATTGTCATCCTGAGACGCCAATAGAGGTGGTCATCCTGAGCGAAGCGCTCTACAGCGGAGTCGAAGGATCTGCATTTCCGTCGCGCACTTCTGTAACGGACTTCTGAGATGCCACACTAGAAAATTTCTCCCCACTCCCGCCGCCCCATTTTGCAGATAATTACCCCCACTCCGCGCACAATACTCGCAGGAGATCCCAAAATGACCCAACCGGCCCTCACCCTCGTCGACGAAGCCTCACCCCAACCGCCCGACCGCAATGCCGCCGTCCAGCGCTGCTGCGCGGCCCGTGACCGCTCACTCCAGGAGAGCCGGGCGAAGAAGCGCGACCTCTACGACACCAGAAAACTCGCCAATGAGGCCTTCTGCGCCGCCATGCCCGACCTCACCGGCTACGAAAACATCCGCGACTTTATTGCCTGCGCAGCTCACGGCATGCTCACCGGCGCCATCGACCCCATCGAAGGCCCCAAGTTCCTCTACGCCGCCCAGGTCGCCGTCGGCGCTCTCCGCCACGAGCCAAAGGAGCCCAAAAAGGCCGCCGCATGACCACCCCCCTACCCCCCTACCCGGTAGTAACCATCTAGCCGCACAAAAGTAACCATTGCGAGCCTGCGGCGTTCGATCTTCGCTTCCGGCCATCACCGGCTCAGACCATGAGCGATAGAACCAGGCTCTATCGCTCATGAGGCGGAGCTGGCGAAGCCGGGGTTGGCTCGCCTTACCACGGCAGCGCCTTTCCCAAATGGAAGTAGCCGCCGCTCCGCCGTAGATGCCTCCGCGATACAATGCAACCAGCCGATTCAAGCCGATCCAAGGAGGCACTATGCGCAGGATCCTTCTCGCCGTTCTCGCCGTCGTCTTTGCCGCTTCGTTTGCCGCTCCGCTCAGGGCGCAGGGTGCGCCGCCGCAGACCGGCGCCGACCAGCCCTACACCATCGAGTACTACTACAAGTGCCAATGGGGCCATCAGCAGGAGTTCCTGCAGCTTTTCCTCAAGAACCACTACCCGCTGCTCAAGAAAATTCAAGCTACGGGCCGCATTCTCTCCGTCAAGATCGACTCGCCGGCCTACCACACCACCGAGGACGGCCGCTGGGACTATCGCGTCACCATCCGCTACAAGAACTCGACCGTGGCCACCACCACCAACCCCGACGAAGAGGGATTCATCAAGGAGTTATGGCCGGACCAGCCGACTTATCAGAAAGAAGAACAGCGGCGGTTTGAGATTCTTCTCGGCCACTGGGATTTGCCGGTCACGGAGATTACGCCGGCGAAGTGAAAAAAGCAGGGAACAGGGAACAGGGAACAGGGAACAGGGACTAGTTCTTTGGCCGTATGAAAATGTTCCTTTTTGGAAATGTAGCGCCGGCCTCCTGGCCGGCTGTAGCGTGGGCCTCCCGGCCCACGTTCGTTCATTGGATAGAACATCTTCATCCGGTCACGGACCTAGGGACTACGAACCTGCTTCCAGCTCTAACTCAAAGGTCCCTGCGCATTGCCGGCGCTCGCGTGCGCATCACTCGTGGTTCTCCGATCTTTCTGGTCCCTGATCCCTGCTCCCTATTCCCTATTCCCTGCTTCTCCACTGCCGCACCAGGTCTTCGGCGGCTTCGGGCCACTCCTGAAACTCAAATTCGAAGCCGGCGTCGAGCAGGCGGCCGGGAATCACGCGGCGGCTCTTGAGCACCAGCTCCGACTCAGTGCGCAGAAAGAATGCGCCAATCTCGATCAGCGGAGCCGGCGCGGGGAACCCGTTGGGCATCTCCCAGGCGTCGCGCAGCGCTGCCATGAACTCGCGATTGGGCAACGGATTCGGCGCGGCAATGTTGACGGGACCGGCAAGCTCCTCATGGTCGATCAGGAATTCGACAGCGCGCGCAAAATCTGCTTCGTGAATCCAGGATACGTACTGGCGGCCGTTGCCCTGCGTGCCGCCGAACCCCGACCGGACTAAATTCGAAAAGACTTGAAAGGCGTTGCCGGGCGTGGGGCTGAAAGTGATGGCGCTGCGCAGGGCCACCTTGCGCGTGCGCGGCGTCTCCGTCTCGAAAAACGCTGCCTCCCAGTCTTTCGCCACGTGCACTGAAAAGTTCCACGTATCGGGTGCGCGCCGTCTTGCGCCGATGAGCTCGTTGCCGCCCAGCTCGCCTGTCGCCTCGTCCATGGGCCTGTCGAGTGCGTGGCGATAGATGGTTGCCGTTGACGCATTCAGCCACACGCGCGGCGGCTCGGAGAGCTCGGAGATCACGTGATTGAGTAACCGCGTCGTATGAATCCGCGAGTCGTACATCGCCTGCCGGTTGGCGGCATTCAAGCGGCAATTCACGCTGCGGCCAGAGAGGTTGATGCACACGTCCGCGCCTTCCAGGGTCTCGGTCCAAGGGCCGATGTGCTCGCCGTCCCAATGCACCGTCTGCCAGGGCGGCGTATACGGCCCGCGGGTCAGGACCGTCACCTGATGGCCCCGCTCCTGAAGGCGCCGCGCCAGCATCTGGCCCACTTGCCCGCTGCCGCCGGGGAGCACAATCCGCAACGCGCGCGTGGTCATCGTCAAGCCTCCCCGTAGATGGTTCTCAGCAGTTCGCCCGCAGGCCGGTAGAGCGGCCGCAGCAGCGGAAGTCCCGCCAATTTCAACGCAAGAAGCATCATGCGCAGCGTCTTGTCAAAGAGCAGGGCGGTATGGGCCTGGCGCGGCGACCGGTCATAAACCCAGAAGAGCAGCAGGCCCATCTGGTAGAGCCAAAGCAGCCGTGGGAGATAGGGCTGGATGGAAGGCGGCAGGCGTACGCCGGACTCCGTGACTGCGCGCGCAAAGAACGCGATGTCCCGATCGCGAATCTTCGCGGTGGCCGGACTGAAGGGCGAAAGCGGATGATCTGGATCGATATGTGCGGACAGGGCGCCGACCAGGGACCGGTTCGGGGCAAAGTGCTCGAACTTGTGGCCAATGATCCCGCGCAGGCGTGCTTCAAACGTTCGGCATGAAGCCAGGATGCGGTCCTGCGCCGGGGCCATCTGATCCTGCGACTGCTCGTAAAACGCCATGACCAACGCATCCTTGGAGTCGAAGTAATAATACGCCGCGCCCACGGCCACGCCGGCCTCCGCGGCAATCTCCCGCATGGTGGCAGTGTTGAAGCCGCGCTCGCGAAAAACGCGCAAGGCGGCCTCAAGAATGCGTGCGCGCGTGGCGTCGGATTTGCGGGTGACTTGGCGCGCCATGGCGATCACAAGGCTGCCGGCGTGGGGGAAACCACGGTGCGGCGGCGGAAGATGGCCAACAGAAGGAGGTTGAAGAGGTGAACGAATCCGAGCAGAAGCAGAAACCCTCCAATTTCCCCCAATTCAAAGCCCAGCACTTGCGTGAGAGTTTCGTTTGGCCATATTTGCCAATTGACGCGAATGGAAAGCGCAACATATCCAAAGCTCAAGAGGTAAAAGCCAATATCCAACAGGTGGGCGATGGAGCGGATCAGCACCTCCTTGTCGCCAAAGGAGTCGTGCAGGAAAATTGCCCCGGAGCGATTCAGGATGCGCGCGAGCCAGAAGATCAGCGCGGCGCAGATTCCGAGATAGCTGACGTAATAGGTTGTTTCGTACATGGACGGCCTCCCTGTTTTGAACAAACTGAACGTGTTCAAAATAAAGGTAAGCTCGATCCGGACAAAGGTCAAGAGAAAAATTGAACAGGTTCAATAAAGCGCTGCGCACGCAACCGGGAACTCAGCCTCATCCGGCTGGAGAGCGCCGTGACTTCAGGTTTTCTTAAGCGCAAGAATGTGTAGCGAACCTTACGCCCTGGGCGGGAAGTTGTAGGCGCTCAGAAACTGCCGCCGGCGATAGGCGCGGTATTCGCGGACAACCAGGATCGCCACCAGGCCGAAGAGAACGAGCGGGGCGAAGAGGATCACGGCGGGCATGGATACGCGGTCGTGGCCCACGGTGACCGAATCCGGGGCGCGCACCAGCCCGAACATCGCCACCATGTCCTTGCCCACAGCCACGTTTTCTCCCAGCCGGATCAGGCCAAAAAAGCTCACCAGGTCATTGCCGATCTGGGCATTGTCATCCGCTGAAACTTCTCCAAAGAAGTTCACAACATCGTGGTCGGCTTTGCCTGCGATGTGAATGTTTCCAAAGAACACCACAGCGTCGCCCTGCACCTCGCCCTCGACGTTCACGTTGCAAAAAAAGCAGACGGCGTCGTGGACCGTGGCGTCCGAGGCTACGTGGATGTTGGAAAAGAAGTGGACTGCATCCCGGTCCGCATGGGCGGGAGTCGCGGCAGCCACAAAAGCTGCGCTGAGCAGGAAAGCTGCAAACATTCGCTTCATCGTCGTGGGCGCCTCGTTGAATACTACGTCCTGGTCGCTGGAAAAGTTCCGGGGCAGTTCCCAGGCCTCAAAATCCAGACCTGGGGCGCCCAATCCGTTTGCATTGGCTAGTACTGTGACCGCATGATTGTGAAATGGCCGGAAAGTAGCGCCGGTCTCCTGACCGGCTGTGGCGCGGGCTTCCCAGCCCGCGCTCGCACCCCTCATAGCACCATTTCATCCGGTCAGAGACCTAGAACTCGAACCTCATGCCAAGTTGAATGCGCCGCGGCGGAGCAACGGAGGTAACCTGGCCAAACGATGTCGAGGTATCCACCGGGTCGATGCCGGTTGGGTTGGGATGGTTGAGCAGGTTGAAACCCCCTGCGGAGAAGCCCAGGCGCGGCGCTTCTTCGTCCTTGTTGGGTGTGATGGCGAAGTCGTGGCCCCAGCGCAGGTCCAGGTCCACATAGGACGGGTAGGTCTCCGTGTTGCGCCCCACGCCGTCGGGCCGGGTGTTGAACAGGTCGTCGCCATAGGCGTCGGCGCCGGTCACCTCAGTCCAGGGCGTGCCCGTGTTGGCGAAGATCCCCGCCGACAGATTCAGCACACTCTCCGGCTGGAACATTGCATACATCCCCAATCGGTGACGCCGGTCGGAGCCGGCATTCGACCATTCGTCGTTGGGGGCGTACTGGTTTTGCGGATACCAGCCGATGCCTCCCTGGTTGGACTCGTAATGGGACCACGTGTAGCGGCCGAAGCCTGTGAAATATTTGTTGAGGCGGCCGCGGTAGGAGAAGTCCAGGCCGCTGCCCTCCCAAAAACCCTCCGGTTGCATCTGGCGGATGCGGCCATAGGCCGGGTTGGGCCGCACTGTGTAGCCGGACTGAGGCGTGGGCGCATTGATGTCAACGGAGCGGAAGCTGTGAATGCCGCGCATCGAGTAAACGCTCACCACGCCGGTGGCTTTCTCGCCCAACTGGCGCTCGGCGGAGAGACCGTATTGAATCTGGTAAGGAATATTGGCGTTGGGCGCCAACTCCGCCAGCGATGCCGGCTGGGCGCTCAGCGTGAAGCAATCGGTAATGGGCACGCAGCCGGTGGCCGGCAGTTGCGCCGGATTCAGCGACAGCAGCAAAGCGCGGCGGCTGGCGTTGCCATACCGCGCCAGGTCAAGCAGCGGTCCCGAGCCGAAGCGATCGTAGTAAATGCCGCCGCCGCCGCGAACCACGGTCTTTGTTGCCTCGTTCAGCAGCCACGCAAAGGAAACGCGCGGAGAGAATCCCAGCCGGCGGCCGGCGAGAAAGTTCTGCCAGTCATAGCGCAGGCCGGGCGTAATCGTAAACTGTTTGCCGGCTTTGAACTGGTCCTGTATGAATGCGCCCATCTCCTGCTGGCGATACACAAAGTGAGTGTCGCCCGTGTTCTCTGAGAATCCAGAGGGCAGGTTGGCCGTGTAGTTCTCGAGCGCGGTCTCGAGCGCCGTTACGCCATCGGGCGCCAGCGTGGGGCCAAACGTATACGTGCCCAGCGCGTTGGTGTTGTCGTCGTAGGCTCGGCGGTCGATGTGCGGCGTGCCGGCGCCGAATTTGATGAGGTTGCGTCCGCGGGTCCAGGTCACCATGTCGTAGACGCGGAAGTTGTATTCAGTGCTGAAGGAGTCGGTCTGGGCCGAGCCGGACACAAAATCGCCCGACACGTTGACGGCTGGAGCTTCCGCAACGTTGCTGTTGCGGTTGAAGTCACGCTCGCCGACAATGGTGGCCTGATTCAGCATCGTGGCTGACACGGTCGAGTCCAAGTGGGCCACAACGTCGTCCTCGCGGTACTGGTTGTTGTAGCCGGCGGAGGAGAGCGTTTGTCCGCCCACGCCCTGATTCTGCGCGGTCCAGTCCTGGTAGCTGTACTGCGCGTAGCCGGAGTGCCGCTCGCCGAACTGGTGCGCAGCACGCGCACTGAATTCGGTATTGCGCGCGGGCGCGGGAACGTTGGCCTCAAACGCGCCGCTGGCGTCGGCCGCGGTGGGCACAAGGTTTGCGCTCACCACCGAGTCCTGGTCATAAATTACGCGGTTGAACGAGCCGAGGAAGCTGCTCTTCCGCGCATGAGGAATCGGCCCGGTCACGCTGCCCTCGTAGGTCTGCCGCTGCTCGAAGGGCTTCGACGGCGCAAGGGCATTCTGGGCGTTCAGAGCGGAGTTGCGAAAAAGGAAGTTGAACTGGCCGTGATAGTGGTCCGCGGCGGACTTGGTGATGATCTCCATCTGCCCACGGCCGGGATAGTAATACTGCGCCGAGTATGGGTCCTGGTTGATGCGAATTTCCTGCACGGCCGATGCGGAGACCGTGGCTCGGTTGGCCTCCACCCCATCCACCATGAGGCCGGTTCCACCGGTTCCCGTCACGTTCGCGTCCAGAAACGCGCTCATCGCGCTGGCATAGTCATTGTCGAAGATGGGCAGCGACTTCAGGTCCTGCGAACTCAACACCGAGGAGTCGCGGTTGATGTCGGGAGCGGTCAGGTCCTCGTTGGTTTCCGCATTCACCCGTATGTTGGTAGCCACCGACGCGAGCGGGAGAATGATGCGTAGCCGCGCGGCGGCCAACAGCGGAACTGCGGGAACGGAGGCAGCCGGACTATGCAAGGAACCGGGCAAAAGACCGCCGGGAGCGGCGACTAGCACGGGCGTCCGGACAGTTTCAAATCCCGGATCGGAGACGACTAAAGTGAAGTTGCCGGTGTGCGGCGCCACCATCTGGAAATTGCCGTCTTCGTCGGAGTGAATGCTCCCGGCAACGGCGCCATTCGTATCCACCAGGTCCACTTCGGCGCCAGGAACAATAGCGCCGGTTGGATCGGCCACCACTCCGCTGACGGCCGGAGATGTGGGGGGCGGAGGGTTGGAGCTGTTGGCCGCGGAAAAGCTGCACGGCACAAACAGCATCAACAGCATCAGTGCCAGGGCAAAAGAGCGCATGGTGCGGATTCTCCAGGACGAACGCAAGAAAAGCTCGAAGGGGCGATGATCAAATACGGGCTTACAACTATAGTATCGCCTCCATGGCTGGCGTGCATCCTGGGCCGTTGAGATGCGCAAGGAGGAAGCTGCTCCCTTTGCGAACAGGCCCTAAATTGGCGCATCGATTTTCGCGGCGTTGAGGGCTGCCGTCCATTCCTGCGGCGAATCGACAAGGACGTCAGGCTGGTTGGCAAGCAGGGTTTCAGGCGACAGGCCGAAAGTGCAGCCGACCGACCACACTCCAGCGTTGCGCGCCGTCAATACGTCCACCTGGCTGTCGCCGATCATCACCGTTTCGTCCGGCCGCGCTCCAGCTTCGTCCATCAGGGCGAGCAGCCCCCCGGGATCGGGCTTCTTGGTGCTGAAGCTGTTGCCCCCGTAGATGCGAAGAAAGTACGGCGCCAGGCCCAGCGCCTCGCAGATGTCTCTCGCCGGGCGAACCGGCTTGTTGGTCAGCACAGCCATGGTTCTGGCGGTTCCGGCGGGCAGCTCGTGCGCATGGCGCAATGCGGCCAGCGCGGCAAGAGCCTCGAGCACTCCGGCGTAGGCGTAGGTAAAATCCAGCTTGTGGACGCGATAGTAGTCGAGGAAAAAGGCGTAAGCCGTGTCGAGAAAACCCTCATCCACCGGGCCGCCGCTAGCCTGAGCGAATGCCCTGCGCACCATCATCAGTGCGCCGTCCCCGATGAAGCCGGCAATCGCCTTATCTTCGAGCGGCCCGCGCCCAAAGTGGCCCAGGGTCGCATTCACGCTGTTGCACAGGTCCTGCGCGGAGTCGATCAGCGTGCCATCCAGATCAAAGACCAGTAGTTTAATCCGTTCAACGGGAAGTGGGCGAAAGACGCGAACCATGCTTCCAGTGTAATGGCTGCGAATTGGCGCTCTGAGACCTGAATTGACCATGTGGGGGCGTACGGCTTCGCCCCGTGGCAATCTCGGCAGTCCATGAAATGATTGCGCAATCCCAATCGAGCCGCCTTTGCATTAGTATTTTCCAGAAGGGGTTTTCATATTGAAGAAGCATTTGGCACTTCTCGCGGCGACACTCTGCCTGGCATTTGCAGCAACGCACCTGACGGCGCAACAAGCGGCCCCGCAACAGACAGGTCCGCAGCAGGCCATCAGGATGAGCGCGTATGCGCCTGCGGAGCGCATCCTCAACCTGGACGACCTCAAGGCCGAGCTCAAGCAATACCATTCATGCACCTGCAAATGCGGCTGCTACGCCAAGGATATGGACCATCAGGCGGATCGGGCCATCACCTTCCTGGACATGCGCGCCGCCCACTCCCGCCCGCAGGAAAAACTGGCTCTGGTGCTCGACATCGACGAGACGACGCTCTCCAACTACGAAGAGATGGTCACGGCGGACTTTGCCTACGACAAGACCGCCTTTGACGCCTGGGTCGAGACCGCCAAGGCCCCCGCCATTCCAGGCACGTTGCGGCTTTTTCAGGAAGCCCGGCGGCTTGGGGTGAGCGTGTTCTTCGTTACCGGCAGGGCCGAGGCGGAGCGAGCCGTAACGGAGCTGAATCTTCACAACCAGGGCTTCCAAAACTGGCAAGGGCTGATCCTGCGCCAGGCTTCGCAAGCTTCCGGTACCACGCAGGCATTCAAGTCCACCGCGCGCGCAACCATCCAGGCGCAGGGATACAAGATTGTTCTCAATGTCGGAGATCAGTGGAGCGATCTGAAGGGCGCGCCAGAAGCGGAGTTTTCCGTCAAGTATCCTGACCCGTTTTATTTTCTAAAGTGACAAGGTATCGAAGCAAAGCGCGTCTTGTTTCCGGCTGCGTTGGATGGGGTGCGAACAAAGGTGATGCCGCTGGCGCTACTTCTTTGGCGGCGGCGGAGGTGGTGGCGGAGGCGGCTTGGGCGGCGGCGGCACCGGCTTGGGAATCGGAGGCCAGTTCTCCGAAAGAAATTCCCTGGACTTAGAGCCACTTGCAAAATTCCACGGAGAGGGCAAGAAGCGTCAGGGCACGACTTCAGTCGTGCCGCCAGTTCAGCAGGAAGATGTTGGGCTTTAGCCCCTGCGTCTCTTTGTTTTCAATTGTTTGCAATTCCGCAGCGGCTAAAGCCGGAATCCTATTTGGATTCTTTGCGGCGCGACTCAAGTCGTGCCCTGACACTTCAAACGTTCCCGACGTCGAATTTTGCAAGTAGCTCCTTACTCATGCATTTTCCAATCGATGGAGCTTGAATACCTGATCGGTCCAGCGCAGCATGCGCTTGGGGTCGTTTGGGGCATCCGTTGTGGCCAGTTCGGATAGTTCCAGTTCCCGGCGCTGTAAATCCACAAGCTCGGATTCCGCCTCTTCGCTATAAGTGTGGTTCCACAAACGCTTGTAATCATTGCCAATCTGATTCCATGCGAAGTGCAGCTTGGCCATGGTCCTGATCTTGGAATCCAGATTGACAGCCACCGCATAGGCGGTAATGACAGCCACGATCGTGGAGAGCGCGATAGGGACCCACACCGGCGATTTGGCAATCAGCGTTGCTGCGGCACCCGAGGACAGGAAGAACGAGAGGCCGGTAATCCATTGCTTGTGCAGGGTAAATTCGCTCGCAAGATCGCCGAAATACAGGGAGCGCACCTCGGCCTCAATCTGGCCTTTCCACACATCCGCGATTTGGGCTTCTGTAAGCATTGGGGAACCTCATATATATTCTAGATCAAACTGAGCTTGGATTTCGACTGCCTTTCCAGAACTGAGGACAAAAAACAGGCGAGACCACTCCAGGAGTATCAGGGTCTCGCCTGAGGACGGAATTTGATAGCCTGGCCAATACCGTTGGGTCAGAAGACCGATCCCTGGCCCCCGAATCTCTGAAAGTTAATGAACGCGAATATCGCCCGAGCCGGTTTCGATCCGCACTGTTGGGCCGCCGCCATTCAACTTGCCGGTGATATGGTGCTTATCGGACGATCCCTGGGTCAGCATCTCGCGGTCGGTGTGAATGGTGCCTGATCCGGTTGAGGCGTCCAGCGTGAGCGGCGCGTCGCCAGCCCAAAACTCGACGCCGCCTGAGCCTGTCCCGATGTGCCAGGAGTTGGTGGGCGCTCCGCCAACCTTGATGTCGCCCGATCCGGTCTCGGCGTGCAAACCTCCGCGCAGATTCTTCAATTCGATGTTGCCCGATCCGGTCTCGGCCTTTACGTCGCCCTGCCCGGTCTGCTCGGCATAGATGTCGCCCGAGCCGGTGCCCACCTTGAAGCCTCCGTGCAGGCCGGTGGCGTGAATGTTGCCCGACCCCGTGTTCAACTTGGCGTTTTCGCCAATGCCGTCGTCGGTGATGTTGCCCGAGCCGGAGCCAGCGTCAAGATAGGCGTCCGCCGGCGCCTCAATCTCATAGTCGATGCTGATGTGGTTCAGGTTCTCGTGGCGCGCGCCGATGCGGATAATGTTGCCCGTCTGCTCGATCGGCGGGTGGGCCGCAATCTCCCGCACCTGCGCATCGCTTCCGCCCCAATTCGACTTCACCTTGGCGAAGATGTGTACCTTGTTGCCGGAGCCTTGGGTCAGGTGGATGTTGCCGGACCCGGTCGCGATCGAAAGATCCACTCTTCCATTCACTGAAAGGTTGCGCTCGAACGTAGCCTCCGAACCATGCGCCGGAACCGCTGCCAACGCCACCGCCGCCATCGTTGCAATCAAAAGTTTCTTCATCGTGCTCCTTTCGTAGTTGTCAGAGATCAGGGAACAGAGATCAGGGAACAGGGAACAGGGATCAGGGATCAGAGATCAGGCAACAGGACACCAAACGTTCCCTGCGAATTGTTGCATTCGGGCTGCCAAAACCAAGCCAGTCACAAACCCTGCGAATTCAGCCAAAACTGCTTCGGAGAGCTCAACGATCCATTTGTCCAGCGTTCAAATCCGAACACCACTGTGCGCAGGCGGACACCCGGGATTTTCTGTTCCCTGATCCCTGTTCCCTGATCCCTGATCTCTGATCCCTGACCCCTGTTCCCTGATCCCTGCTTCTCTCACTGCTGCAACACCACCTGGTCGCCTTCCTTGAGCCCGCTCAAAACCTCAGTGACCGAACCGTTGGAAAGCCCCACCTTCACCGGAATCTTGCGCTTGCCTTCCTTTTGCTTCTTGTCCGGAATCTCCACCGAAGCATTCTTCTGGTTGTCGTACATCACCGCGTTCTCCGGCACCGTCAGCACGCCCTTGTGCTCGTCCAGCAGGATCTCCGCGTTGGCCGTCATGTTGGCCTTCAACTCCCCACCGGGGTTGTTGATTGAGACCCGCACCTCAAACGTGGTTACGTTGTCCTTCTCCACGCCCATCGGCGCAATCTTCGTGACCTTGCCGTTGAACGTGCGGTCGCGGAAGCTCTCCACCTTGATGCGCGCCGGCTGGCCCATGTAGACGTGGGCAATATCGGCCTCGTCCACCTTGCCCTGCACGTAGACTTCGTTGATGTCGCCCTCGGTCATCACCAGCGTGGCGGTCGAACCGAGCACCAGAATCGAGCTCACCGCATCGCCGATCTCGACGTCTCTTGAAAGAATCACCCCATCCATCGGCGCCACGATCGTTGTGTAGCTGAGTTGCTCCTCAAGCTGCTTCAGGCTGGCCTGGCTCTGCTGCACCTGCGCCCGCGCCTGCTTCAGCTTCGCCGTATCCACGCCTATTTGGGCTTTTGAGCTATCGCGCCTGGTGAGTGCCGCCAGATAGTCCTTGTTGGCGTCGTCCAGCACCTGCCGGCTGACGATGCCTTCCTTCTGCATCTCCATGTTGCGGTCCAGCGTGGCCTTGTACATGGGCAGGTCCGGCGCGTTTGCATTCACCTTGTCCTGCTCGATATTGGCCTGGAATGTGGACACATTGGCCTCGGACGATCCCAGTTGCGCCCGCGCCGCATCCACTTGCGCCACAATCTCCTGCTGGTCAAGCTGCGCCAGCTCCTGGCCCTTGTGTACCACGTTGTTGATGTCAACGTAGAGCTTCTCCACAATTCCCGAGGCCTTGCTCTTTACCTCGACCTGGGTAATTGGCTGGATCTTCCCGGTAGCCACAACCGACCGAGCCACATCGCCGCGCGTCACCTTGGCCAGCTTGTTCGGATCGATGGTCGCCCCCTTGGCCAGACGAGCCAGAAGAAGCCCCAGCACCAACACCGCCAGAACGCCGGCTACACTCAGCCAAATCCAGAATTTCTTGCTCTTTCGAGACGCAGCCACGCGGGAACCTCCAAAAGAATGAGTCAAACTACAACCCTATCAAGCGTAAATCGATTGATGAAGCAGACCTTAACTATCAGACGGCTTCGAATCTCTGCCGTCACCTGCTTGAAACTTCATACGCAACCCGCCGCGCCGTGGTTCCCAAGCGGCCGGCCCGGACAAAACTGACCCCTGACCCCTGACCCCTGATCTCTGACCCCTGATCCCTGTCCAGTGCTATCCTCACAGGCGAGATGCACGGTCTTCCACTCCTGCAATTTGTCGCCGTGGCCTTGCTCATCCTGGGCAACGCCTTCTTTGTGGCCGCTGAGTTCGCTCTCGTCTCCATCCGCGACACCCGCATTGAACAGATGCTCGCCGCCGGCATTCCAGGAGCCCGCGCCGTCCGCCGCCTCCAGCAGGATCTGGACGACTTCCTCCCCGCCGTTCAACTCGGCGTCACCCTCTGCTCACTGGCTCTCGGCTGGCTGGGCGAGCCGCTCGCCGCCTCCGTTCTGATGGGCTGGTTGAGCCTGCTGCCCCTCACCCAGCCGCACGCTCTCATCTACGCCCACATCGTCGCTGTCACCCTTGGATTTTGCCTCATCACTTACTTCCATGTGGTGGTTGGCGAGCTGGTGCCCAAATCGCTTGCCCTGCGCCGGGCTGAAGCTCTCGCGGTTGCCGTCGCTCCGCCCATGCTCTTTTTCATCGCCCTTGCCCGCCCCGCTGTGCGCTTCCTCAAGAGATCGGCCGCCGTCATCCTCCTCGGATTCGATATCCCCATGTCCGATCGCGCCTCCGTCCACTCCCCTGAGGAGCTCAAGCTCATCGCCACCTCCGCCCGCCGCATGGGCCTGCTGCCCAAGTTTCAGGAGACCCTGATCCACCGAACCCTCGAGCTGGATGAAGTCTCCATCCGGGAGATCATGACCCCGCGCCAAAAAATCTTCTCCTTGCCCTCCAACATGCCGGTTGAAGAAGCCAGCGCCAAAGTCATCGACCGCAAGCACTCCCGCATCCCCGTCTACGACGAAACCCGAGGCCCCGAGCATATCGTCGGCGTTGTCTATTCCAAGGACCTCGCCAGGCTCATGTACTTCCGCCCCAAAGCGCCGGGCGTCCCGGAACCAGCGGCTGCCCCAGAGTCCGCTTCTGAGACCCTTCGGCAACCTCAGGGCAGCCTCTGGGAGACCAAGAAGGCCAATCCCCGGCCCTCCTCAACTCCATTTGTCGAACTAAAGCTCTCTCAGGTTATGCGCGACGTCTTCGTCGTTCCTGAAACCAAGTCCGTTCTCGACCTCATCCGCGACTTCCAGCAGCGCCGCCGCCACATGGCCATCGTGGTGGACGAATACGGGTCCACGGTCGGCCTGGTCACCGCCGAGGACGCCATTGAGCAGCTCACCGGCGAGTGGGAAGACGAGTTCGACTCGCCTGCACTCCCCGTCCTAGCCACGGCCAGTGGCGCGCTTCTCATGGACGGCGGCGTCAACCTCCGCGACCTGGAAACCCAGATGCAATGGCGCCTGCCCAGGGAAGGCGGCGTCGAGACCCTCGCCGGCTTTCTGCTGATGCGCCTGGGCCACATCCCCAGGGGCGGCGAAAGCATCGACTTTGAAGGGCGTCGCCTCACCGTCATTGAAATGGAAGGCCGCCGCATCGCCAAAATCCGCGTCGAGCCCGTGAAGGTTGAGCCGGCTGCATCAGACTAGTTCCTTCGCCGTATGAAAATGTTCCTTTTGGAAATGTAGCGCCGGCCTCCTGGCCGGCTGTAGCGTGGGCCTCCCGGCCCACGCTCGCTCATTGGATAGAACATCTTCATCCGATCACGGACCTGGAGCCACAATCCTGGCAATTGTAGTCATATTCTTTCTGGGAGCAACGAGGTCTACAATCGTTGCGGCACCATGAACCACGGTCCGCGGCCTGTGCGGCAAGCAAGATCGGAGGAATAATGGCAGACAAGAGCAAGCGGCAAAACAAGGGCATGAAGGGGCAAGGAACACTTGCGAGCGGCAAAGATCGCGCGAAGGCGCAGTTGCCGCCCCCCGATCCCGACATAAAGCGCCTTGGCAAAGACTGCAACTACGAAAAAGAACTCCGTCGCCTCCAGATCGAACTCGTCAAACTCCAGGAATGGATTCGTCACGAACAACTGCGTGTGGTGGTGCTCTTTGAAGGCCGGGATGCGGCCGGCAAAGGCGGCGCTATCAAACGCATCACTGAATCGCTGAATCCCCGCATTTGCAAAGTAGTGGCGCTCGGCACCCCCACCGAACGCGAAAAGACCCAGTGGTACTTCCAGCGCTATGTTCCTCATCTGCCCGCGGCCGGCGAGATGGTGCTGTTTGACCGCAGTTGGTATAACCGCGCCGGCGTCGAGCGCGTCATGGGCTTCTGCACCGAGGCCGAGTATCAGGAGTTCATGCATTCCTGTCCGGAGTTTGAGCGCATGTTGGTGCGCTCAGGCATCGTCCTCATCAAGTATTGGTTCTCCGTCAGTGACGCGGAGCAGGAGCGCCGCTTTCAGGACCGCATGAACAAACCTACCAAGCGATGGAAGATTAGCCCCATGGACCTCGAGTCCCGCAAGCATTGGGCCGATTACTCTCGCGCCAAGGACGACATGTTCGCCGTCACCGACATCAAACAGGCCCCATGGTTTGTCGTCAACTCCGAGAACAAGCAAGCAGCCCGCCTCAACGTCATCCGCCATCTGCTGTCCATGATCCCCTACAACGATCTCACTCCAGAGCCGCTGGCCTTGCCACAGTTGATCAAGTCGAAATACGTTCGCCCCCCCATGCAAGAGCAGAACTTCATCCCGGTGATCTACCGCTAGGTCTTTGACCGTCTGGTTATGTGCCAGTAAAAAGGGTAGCGCCGGCCTCCTGGCCGGCTGTAGCGTGGGCCTCCCGGCCCACGTTCGTTCATTGGATAGAACATCTTCATCCGGTCAGAGACCTAGTGTCCTGAGTCAGAAGTTCATCCAATAAATGCTTTGAACACGAGACCCCAAAAGAGGCGGTCATCCTGAGCGAAGCGCTCTTCAGCGGAGTCGAAGGACCTGCATTTTCTTCTCATGAATTCAACAATGAACTTTGGATTCACCTTGGGCATTTTCACAGTTCTTGTTCTGTGGGCGCCCCATCCCTCGCGCCTTTTGCCAAGCGTGCGATGCGTGGAATCTCCACGTCCTTGAAAACGTAGAATGTGTTCTCGCCTCTCGCCGTGCGCACAACCAGCCTGTTCATCAGCAGGCCGCGCCTCCACTCGGCCTGCTCCACATCGGCAAGCTTGATGCGATACACCCGATTCCGGAAGCCGCGCCTTGTCACAAACGCCAGATCGTCCGCTCCAAGCACCAGGTAGCCGATCGAATTGCTCAGCCCTTTGATGTTCTCGGTCGCTGCCGCGCGAATCCCGGCGGCTGGCGTCTCAAGGCCAAGCGCCCGCTGAACCTGCCGTGCGTCGGTTGCCACGATGGGAGATGCGTGCCGGGCAACAACCTTGAGTGCGCCGCCCACCTCAGGATTCAACGCAGCGAGAGCCTCAACGCTCGCCCCGTTTTGGTGCGTGCGCTCGCCCACTCCAAGCCATATGCAAAGACCGGCAAATTGAAGGCGGACCGCGCGGAAGACCTTTGGGGCGACCCAAATGAAGACCACAAGAAAAACCAGCACGAGTCCAAACACGATTTGAGGATGACGGAGCGAAAGCCATACCCCAAAAGGAACCAGCGCATCCTCGGCCAGGCTGATGCCGATATTCGAGAACGGTTCTGGACTGTGATTGACCAGAAGGCGCGTCGCAGCCTTGGTGCTGTGGCTGGTGAACGCCACCCCGCCGCAAAGAATGATCAACGTCACTCTCAGGACAGGATCGACGGACCCCAAAACGGCTGCCGACACAACCACCGCCCCTATCGGACGAATGAATGCATGAAAGGAGTCCCAGATGCTGTCTACCCAGGGAACCTTGTCGGCAAAAAACTCGATTGCGCAGGCCACACCGGCGGCGATCAGCACCGGGGGTTCCGCAAGGATGCGAAGCGGCTCAGCGATCGGCCCTGGGTGAAACCATCCAAATCGAATGGCTAGCCCCAGTGTCAAAATCGTGGCATATAACCGTACGCCCGCCACAAACCCCAGCCCCATGGTCGTACCGATCAACTCAATCGCGTCCACATCGTCCCCCGGCTACAGATTTCCGGTAGTATACGCGCTGGATAGAAAACCTGACCGGCAAGGTGCCCGCCTTCTGATCTCTGACCCCCGATCCCCGATCCCTGACCCCTGATCTCTGATCACTGACCCCTGATCACTGACCTCTGACCCCTGACCCCTGACCCCTGACCACTGACCACTGACCACTGATCCCTGATCCCTGATCCCTGATCCCTGATCCCTGACCACTGACCACTGATCCCTGATCCCTGATCCCTGATCCCTGACCACTGACCACTGATCATTGACCACTGACCACTGACCACTGATCACTGACCACTGACCCCTGACCCCTGACCCCTGGTTTATCGTAGATTCCAGCCCATGAAGCAGATCCTCACCCGCCTCGTCCTCACCGTCCCGGTCGTCTGGCTCGTGGTTTCGCTGGTCTTTCTGCTCATTCACCTGGTCCCCGGCGACCCCATTTTGCAGATGCTCGGCGAGGGCGCAACTCCAACGGATCTAACGGCCTTGCGCCACCAGTACGGCCTCGATCAGCCGCTCTTGACGCAATATCTGCACTATTGGTCCGGCGTCCTCCACGGAGACCTGGGCAGCTCCATCCGCCTCCACTCCACCGTTGCCAGCCTGATCGCCGCCCGCTACCCCTACACACTCGCTCTCACATTGACCGCATTGGGTTTAGGACTCGCCTTGTCTCTGCCTGCCGGCATTCTGGCTGCCGTGCGGCGCGGACGCTGGCTCGATCAACTGCTCTCCGTTGTCAGCCTCTTCGGCCTCTCTGTTCCCGGTCTCGCGCTGGGCCCGGTGCTGATTCTGGTCTTCTCCATCCGCCTTGGCTGGCTTCCCGTCTCCGGCGCAAACGCTGGTGGAACCCACTCAATCGATTGGCGTTATCTGGTGCTTCCGTCCATAGCCATGGGCGCTTCCCTGGCCGCCATTCTCACCCGCATGGTGCGCACCGCCATGCTTGAAGAGTTAGGCCAGGACTACATCCGCACCGCCCGCGCCAAGGGCCTCAGCGAGACCGCCGTCGTCTGCCGCCACGCCCTGCCCAACGCCCTGGTCCCCATAGTGACCGTGGTGGGCCTCCAGTTCGGCGCATTGCTGGCCGGCGCCATCGTCACTGAAACCATCTTCAGTTGGCCCGGCCTCGGCCGCCTCACCGTCAGCGCCATCTCCAATCGCGACTATGCGCTGGTGCAAGGCTGCCTTCTGTCGATCGGGCTGACCTATGTACTGGTGAACCTGCTGACGGATGTGGTCTACCGGTGGGTGAATCCGCGGATGCGGGGATGAGCGGTGGCCGCTACGGTTCGGACCGAACGGAGTAACTTCCGAATTGGCGACAAACCGCTCGGAACCCCAAGCAACAACGAATCGGCACTCTGGGCGAAACGGCATCAACCTGCTCCTCAGAATCGACTGCCTCCCTTTCTTGTCCAGATCGTATTTTCATTTAGGCGAATTCAGGAGGCGTGGTCAAGATCACTGCCGAAGGCCAAACCGAAGCTATAATATCTGCGAATCGGCACCATAAGGGAATCCCAATGCGAATGAGAAAGCTTCGTTTGTTGTCAGGCATTTTGATTGGGTGCGTGCTTTCGTTTGCTGCCATTGCCGTTTCTGCCGGAGCCCAAACGACGGCCGCAAACGAGTGGACTTGGGTGGGTGGCAGCAGTACGTTGCCAGCCAGCTGTGTAAATAACCCTTCCGGCTTCTGCGCCCAGCCAGGGGTCTACGGCACATTGGGGATTGCTGCTGCAGGAAATATCCCTGGGGCTCGCGACAGCGCTGCGACCTGGACCGACAGCAACGGTAATTTCTGGCTCTTCGGTGGCGAGGGTGCGGATTCCCAGGGAGTTTTTGGTCAATTGAATGACCTCTGGGAGTTCGACCCAACGACGAAGTTATGGACGTGGATGGGTGGAAGCAGTGCGGTGCCAGCCAACTGCGCGACAGCCACCGGCCTTTGTGGTCAGCCCGGTGTCTACGGAACGAAGGGAACCCCCGCTTCTGCGAGCATTCCCGGTGGTCGCAGCGTTGCAACCTACTGGACAGACAACAGCGGCATTTTCTGGCTTTTTGGCGGAGGGGGCGTGGATGCCAGCGGCAATGCGGGCGAACTCAACGACCTTTGGATGTTCAATCCTTCCTCGAGGAATTGGACGTGGATGACCGGGAGCAGCGCAGTCGGCAGCAGTGGAGGTCAACCGGGCGTCTACGGCACCTTAGGAGCGACCTCAACCGCGAACGCTCCGGGGGGCCGCGATTTAGCCGTGAGTTGGGTTGACAAGGACGGCCACCCTTGGCTCTACGGGGGTCAGGGCTTCGACGGGCAGGGGAATTATGGGCAATTAGATGACCTTTGGGAGTTCAACGCCACTACAAACGAATGGGCGTGGATGGGCGGAGACAGTGCGGTACCCGAGATCTGCAACAGCGCGTTCTATCAACGACAATGCGGCTGGCCCGCGATCTACGGCGAGTTGGGAGTGTCCGCCGCAGGGAACAGTCCCGGAAGCCGCATCGAAGCCCTGAGTTGGACGGACGCACAGGGCAACTTTTGGCTGTTTGGTGGCGAAGGAACGCTTTACTGGCGCAGCTTCGACTTCTCAGAGATCAATGAATACGACCTTTGGGAATTCAGCCCATCAACCAACGAATGGGCATGGATGGGCGGGAACAGCGATCTGATCTGTGGCGAGGGAACGGGGCAAGCCGCATCGCAAGATTCGTGCAACGAGAATGGCGTGGTCGGCACGTTGGAAGTTCCAGCAGTGGGGAACATCCCGCCGAGCCGGAGTGGCGGCACGAGCTGGACCGACGGTAACGGGAACTTCTGGCTTTTTGGCGGGAATCACGAACCGACGGTCCAGGGTTACGGAATGGCGTATTGCAACGACATTTGGCAGTTCTATCCATCGGCAAACGAGTGGGCATGGATGGGAGGGTTCCCCACAATTGCAGGGCAACCCTTCGCTTGTGAGTCCACGTTTGGAAGCTGGGGGGTGTTGGGGACGCCCGCAGCTGGAAACGTCCCTTCAGGAAGACTGGGGACTGCCACCTGGATCGATAAGACCGGAAACTTCTGGTTTTTTGGAGGCTACGGCTGGCCGGGGATGAATCCGAGTGACCTCAATGACCTTTGGGTATACCAGCCCACAACTCCCGCCCCAACGCCTTCCTTTGAGCTGATTGCTTCTCCTAACCCCATCACCATAAGCGAGACCGCTGGGGCAACTACCACCGGTACCACGACGATTTCGGTCATCGCTGCGGGCGGTTTCGATTCTCCAGTCACCCTGACCGCGGGGAGCGTAATGATCGGCATTACTACCATCACCGGCAGCCTCATTCCCAGTTCGATTCCAGGCGCAGGCTCATCCCAGTTGACCGTTTCTGTGAACGGCACTGCAGGCCCAATTGGATCGACGGTACCTTTGGTTATCACTGGAACCAGCGGCGGTATCTCGCAGACCACACAGGTTGTGGTTGCCGTTACGGTCGGCGGACAAGTGCCTGCGCCGACCTTTTCAGTGCCGACGGGGACATACACGACTGCACAGACCGTGACAATCAACGATTCTTTTGGCGGGGATTCCACCATCGACTACTACACCATCGATGGGACCACGCCAACATTAAACTCTCCGGTGTACGTCGGCCCAATCTCGATATCATCGACCGCAACGCTGAAGGCGTTTGCCACCTTGTTTAACTATGTCCCAAGCGTTGTGGTCGCGGCTACATACACAATCACTCCGCCAGCAGCAACTCCCGCCTTCAGCGTGCCTGGAGGGACCTACAATTCGGCGCAAATGGTGAGTGTCACCGACGCTACGGCTGGCTCGACAATCTACTACACCACGAATGGCACGGCTCCAACTGCGAGTTCGACGGTGTACAGCGGTCCGATCTCGGTTTCGTCGTCGGAGACTCTTGAAGCAGTCGCACTGGCCAGCGGCTATTCATCAAGTGCTGTAGCCAGCGCGACATATACGCTGAATCTGCCTCCGAGTTTCAGCGTCACCGGCACGGCGGTCACTGTTGCCCCCGGCGCAACCACGGCCAACACCTCAACGATCACCTTGACGCCGGCGGGTGGATTCACCGGCCCGATTGCTCTGAGTTGCGCGATCACCCCTGTCGCTGCGAGCGATCCTGCGACGTGCAGCGTTCCTGGCTCGGCCACCATCACCGGCGCGGCAGCACAGACGACAACCCTAACTGTGAACACAACGGCGGCCACATCCGCCCTGAACCAAACCAGGAAGCTCTTCTGGCCATCGGCGGGAAGCGCGGTTCTTGCCTGCATCCTGCTTATTGGGATTCCAGCACGACGACGGAGATGGCAACGCATCGTCGGAATGCTCGTGCTGCTTTTCTCCATTGCAGACGGTTTACTCGCTTGTGGTGGAGGCGGGAGCGGTGCAGGCGGTGGCGGGGGCGGAGGGGGTGGTGGGAATGCCGGAACAACCGCGGGAACCTACAGTATCACTGTGACCGGCACTTCGGGAGCAATCACAGAGACGGGTGCGGTGACCCTTACAGTGCAGTAGCTCTGATTGAGGTTGGCACCCGGAGAGCTTGCACCATTCCTGCGCTTTTCAAGCAGATCAACTGAAATGCCATTTCTCCGAGTTCCGGGTGGATTACCGCCAAACCGGAAGTTACTCCTGCCTAAGCCGGGGCGAGTGGGATGACTTGCGCTTTGAACTCGCCGTCCTCGTTCACCGTCAGCAGCCCCACCGTCACCGGCAGCTCAAACCTTCGCGGCCCGCACGAGCCCGGATTGAAGTAGAGCACGCCCTTGCGTTTGTAGAAGTTAGGCACATGCGTGTGGCCGAAGAGCACGGCGCCAAACTTCCCGGCTGCTGGGTCCAGGTGCAGCGTGTTCAGGTCGTGGAGCATGTAGACGTAGCGGCCATTGAGAAGCAAGACATCGGTTTCAGGAAGTTCACTGCATGGGCCTTCGCGGTCCACGTTCCCCCGAATCGCGGTCACCGGGGCGATCTTGGCCAACTCCTTCAAAATCGAAGACTTGCCCACATCGCCGAGGTGCAGGATGCGCTCGACTCCGGCCAGCGCAGGCGCAATCTCAGGCCGCAGCAGGCCATGGGTATCGCTGACCACGCCGATTCTCATTTACAGCCCCAATTCCAGCCGTGTGCGCGGGTCGAGCTGGTCGCGCACCGCGTCGCCCAGGAAGTTGAATCCCAGCACGGCGCCCGCAATAGCCGCGGCAGGGAAGAGCACAAGGTGCGGCGAATCGAACAGATGCAGGCGCGCGTCGTTGAGCATTGAGCCCCAGCTCGGCGCGGGCGCGGGAATGCCCAGCCCCAGGAACGACAGCGTAGCCTCGGCCAGGATCACTCCGGCCATGCCGATGGCCGCCTGTACAAGGATGGGTTGGACGATATTGGGCAGAATGTGGCGAAAAAAGATGCGCAGGCCGCTTGCGCCCAGGGCGCGGGCCGCATCGACATACTCGCGGTCGCGTACCGCCATCACCTGGGCGCGGACCAGCCGCGCATAACCGGCCCAACCGCCGATGGCCAGCGCCAGCACGAGGTTGATAAACCCTGGCCCCAGAAAGGCGGCGAAAGCGATGGCTAGCAGAATGCCGGGAAGGGCCAGGAATGTGTTCATGGCAAAGGTGGTTAACGCCGTATCGACCCAGCCGCCCAAGTAGCCGGCAAGACCTCCGATGGCCAGCCCGAGGGCCAGCGAAACAGAGACCACCGTCACCGAAACCGCCAGCGAAAGCCGTGCTCCCCACAGCAGGCGGGAGAGCGTATCGCGGCCCAACTCGTCGGTTCCGGCCCAGTGTGCGGCAGATGGGCCTTCGAGCCGGTGCAGCAGGTCGATAGACGCTGGATTATGCGGCGCGATCCAGGGAGACGCGAGTCCCCCCAGCACAAAGCAGGTGAGCAGCAGCACGCCCAAAGCGGCCAGCGGCTGGCGGCGAATCCGAATTGGGGCTTGGCGTACCACGTTCGTAACTTTAAAAGGCATCGGCACAGCAAGAATACAGCGACTATGGCACTAGAATCGTGTTTATTAAGCTATGCGTATCCTGCCCAAAGGTTTCATCGTGTGTCTGGCGCTGGCTCCGTTTGTGAGCCTGGCGCAAGCGCCTTTGCATGACCTCAGGGCGGTTACCATTCAGCCGGAAGCCTGGCAGCTTGTCATGCTGGCCAATCAGGCGCGCGCGGCGGCTGGGTCTGGGCCGCTGGAATGGGACCTGGCACTGGCAGAGGCGGCCCGCCAACACTGCCTGCAGATGGCTGCAGAAGGGCCGATCTCTCACCGTTACGGGGGTGAGGCCGATGTTGCGGTGCGCGCCGGACAGGCAGGCGCGCACTTCAGCGTGATCGAAGAGAATGTCGCTATTGGCCGGTCACCCGCTTTGATTCACTCGGCGTGGATGCGCTCTCCCGACCACCGCGCCAACCTTTTGAGCCCCGATGTGGATCGCGTGGGCGTGGCGGTTGTAGCCAGCCGTGGCGTACTCTACGCCGTGGCCGACTACGAGCGCGCCGTGCCCGTCCTGACGCTTACCCAGGTGGAAGGCGCAGTGGGTGAGTTGCTGCGCAGGAGCGGCATGGATCTTTCGAGCGCATCGGACGATGCGCGTGCGTCTTGCGCCCAGGACAGGCTCGCCGCGAGCGGCAGGCGGCCGAGCTTTCTGATGCTCTGGCAGGGTTCCGATTTGAACCGGTTGCCCAGCGCGCTGGTCGATCGGATTGCTTCAGGACGATATCGCGAAGCAGCCGTGGGAAGCTGCGCACCAGAGAACGCCGAAAACTCATTTACGGCTTACCGCGTGGCCGTGATGCTCTACTGAATACGGTCGAAGAGATCAACCGAATGACTGGTACTTCTTCCAGAACTCCGGCCAAGGCAGACGCGGGCTTCCGCAAACGAAAATGTCAGGGTGGTACTGGCTCTCCTCGTTCTTGATTCCCTCTGAGTTTCCGTTATGCCCGGCCAGCCGGCAGCCGGTGAATATCCTGTCAACCCATTCTTTCGACACACCCACCACAATCAGCGTGGTCGGCGGTGGGGTCGGATAGCCGCGGAGCCACGCCGAGTTGGTGAGGCTGATGGGAGGGGGCAGATGGTAGGGTGGCCCAAGAAGCTCGATTGCCCCCTGCTCCCCGTAGTTGCCCACCAGAACGCCGACGCTTGCCTGCTGCACCGGGGGCAGGGAATCGCGGATACCGGCGACCGTCTTGACCAGCTCGGGCCAGCCGAATTCCTCGCGCAGATCGCCATTGTTCCGGAGGGCGAAGTCTCTTAGAGGGCCGCTGGATTGCAGCGGCAGAACCACCGCGAAGATATACGCTCCGCAGACCGTGAGCCCGGTGAAGAAGATGGCTTCCACCGTCCGCCGACCCAGCTTGGGCAGGGAAGCAACCCAGCGCTCGCCCACAGTTGCGCCCATCGCCAGGAGCATGGGATACGCCGCGGCCACATAGTAGCCTCGCCCCTTGGAGAAGAAGAATATAGCCAGCGGTACCAGATACATAAAGGCCAGCATCCGGTAGCGGCGGTTAGCGAGAAAGGCGACAAGGCCGGCAAGCCAAAGGGGAGCAGAGAAGAGGTTGGTGCAGACGCGGAACTGGGCGCGGAAGAAGCCTTCGGCACGGCCTTCGCCTACATCGCGGACATGGATGTGGTGGAGAAACTGGTAGGAGATGAAATCGTGGCGCACCAGCCAAACGAAGTTGGGCAGGAAGATCAGCAGCGCCAGGGCAATTCCCGCCCAGAACCAGCCGCTCAAGACGAACCGGCGCGCACGGGAGAGCACAACACCGGCGAGAATCCCTGCAATGTAAAACACCATGGCATATTTGGTCAGCAGTCCCAGGCCGATTACTCCACCGATGGCCAGCCACCAGCGCGGGTTCTCTGTTTTGAGCAGCCGGATCGTGAAGTACGCGATCAGCACCCACCACAGGTAATCGAAGGTCGTATATTGAAATTCCGTCCCTTCGAAAAGTGGAAGCGGCGACAAAGCTACGGCGAGAGCCGCCGTGACTTGGGCGAGGCGGCCGCCGCCCAATTCCTTGGCCATCAGCCCCGTGACGACGATGGCCGCAGCCTGCGCAATGACTGAAAAAAGCCGCAGCCCGACGATCGAAAGGCCAAAGATTTCCATCGAGATGCGCTCGAGAAAAGGCGTCATAGGAGGGTAGGCCACAAAACCCCAGTCAAGATGGCGGGCATCGCTCAGGAATTGGAGTTCATCGCGGTGGAAGCCGTAGCGGCCATTGGTGAGCAGGTGAATGACGGTGATCGCGGCGGCAATGCAGAGCAGGAAAGCCCACTGGGCCGGCGATTGGCGATCGGGTTGCACGGTGCGTTGCGTTTCTACGGAGGATTGCATTTCACCTCACTGGACTTGCCTGTTGAATGCTACGCGACGCGGGGAATTCCAGTTCCTCAGCTTCTGTGCATGATAAACGGAACCATGACGGAGGCCATTCCAGCAGCGGTTGCAGCCTGAATGCCCAACGCTGTGTCCTCAAATACCAGACAATCTTTGGGAGCCACGCCGAGCCTGTGGGCGGCGAGGAGGAATGCATCCGGGGCCGGTTTGCCGTTCTTGTAGTCTTCCGCCGCGACAATGGTGTCGAATTTGTCGAGCAGATTGAGCACCGATAATGAGCCGACAACCGACTCTCGACGGCTTCCCGAAACCACTGCGAATGGAATCCGTCCGTGCTGAGCCTCGATGTGCTCCAGAACTTCCGGAATTCCTTTTAGCTGCGGGAGTTGCTCAAGGTAAAGAGCCTCTTTGCGCGCGGCCAGGGCCTCGATGGGCATGTTCAATCCCTGCATCTTGTTCAGATCCGCGATGATTTCCCTGACGGGCTTGCCGCCCCAGGAATAGAAGAGTTCCTCGGGGTAAACGCAGGTCCATTCTGCAAGAGCCTTTTTCCAGGCGATGTAGTGCAGCGGCATCGAATCGGCAATCGTGCCGTCGCAGTCAAATAGATAGGCTCGGAAGTCGCCTGGGGGCAGTTTGAGTTGCATGCTTGAGAGGAGCTCCTTTGGGTCGGTGCGGATTATTTGAGACGATACGATTCATTATCGTTTAAGCGGGTCGATTGGGCGGCAGACGCGAGTGGATTGCATAGGCTGGACGCAAGGATGTTGCGGCGGGGTTGAGAGCGAATGGAAACTAATTGGCCGCTGCTGTTTCCGGTGCGGGTGCCGCGCAGCCGCCCTCGCCGGCCTTGGTTGGCTCCATCTGAAGCGCATTGTTGAAGCGATTGAAGTAGTTGAACAGGCCGATGGCGCAGAGCAGTTCCACAATTTCGCCTTCGGAGTAGAAGCCGCGCAACTCGGCAAACTGCTCATCGCTGACGGCGCGGGCGTCGCGAGTGACGGTTTCGGCCAGGCGCAGGGCCGCCTTTTCAGCGGGAGTAAAGTCCTCGCGCTGAGGCCAGTCGGCCAGGTGAGCCAACTGATCGTCGGTCCAACCGAGGTTGCGGGCGAGGATGGTGTGGCTGGCCAGGCAGTAGGGAGTCGCATTCACTTGGCTGGTGCGGACGATGATGAGTTCCTTCAGCTTGGTAGAGACGGTGCCGGTGTTGAGGACGGCGGCGAAGTGAGCCTGCATGGTGGCAAAGATTTCAGGCCGGTGGGCCATAACACGAAACATGTTGGGCACGTTGCCGCGCTGGGCAAAGGCCTTGTCGTAAAGCGCCGCCATTTCTGGAGTCACTTCGCTGCGGTCTAGCCGGGAGACCCTGCACATTGGGCCACCTCCTTGGATTCAGGCTATCGTATCGCAGGCGCAGGTTCACTGCATTTCTCTCCGCTGCCGTACCGGCCCTCACATTCACGGCCGGCGACGCGCAATTTCCTCTCGGATTTTTGACGCGGCCCACGCTCTCTGCTACCTTTATAGTGGACAATTTGATGTCCGGCACTCCTCAGTAGCTCAATGGCAGAGCATTCGGCTGTTAACCGAAGGGTTGTAGGTTCGAGTCCTACCTGAGGAGCCAAAACTTAAATAAAATCAATAATATGCGAGGCAGCCAAATTGGCTGCCATTTTTATTTTGGTCGAATGGCTGTTTTGGTGGCTGTTGGCCAAAAATAAATTTGTACCGGAAGGGAAAGCCCGGCCTCGCCATCACCGGCACGCTCCGAATGCGAGATATCTTGTCCGGGGTGCATTGGCAATCAAGAGCGCCATCGATGGTGTGTCGCAGCGACATTGGCGGCACACCCGCCGCTCCAGCCCGCCAGCCTCCGCCACTGCCAAAGAGGCAGCCAGTGTCGTATCCCTGCCGCACCGTCGAGCTTCCCAGAATCCCCCGCGACGCGGAAGCTTCTGGGAAATGCCCAAAAGCATCCCCGAGGCAATCCTGAGCGGGAGGTTATTTTCCAACAGTCGAGTGTCTTTCCCGGCAAGATGCAGTTTCTCATTCCTGATCTGTGGGAGTGTGCGAAGAGACTCGGGACGGGCAGAGTTCCGGCTGATTTGAATCCACGAAAGCGGGATGCTTTCCAATCCTAGCATTGCAGTACAATTGCTTCGTAGCGAGGCCCTTAGGCTCTGAGCAGCCCTTCTAAATCTCGCTTTGCAGGCTCACTATGGCAGCGGTTCTCGCGTTCGCTGGACGAATGGGCAGCGGCAAGACGACGCTGACGACAGCGCTCGTGCAAGCGCTAGGGTATAGGCGTGCGAGCTTTGGCGATTACGTTCGCCACGTCGTCAAGGGGCGCGGGCTGGAACAGACAAGGGAGAACCTGCAAACTATCGGGACAGAATTGCTCGAACAGGATAGGCTTGGATTCTGCAGTGCAGTTCTACAGCACGCGGGCTGGGAACCTGGCGAAGCGTTGGTGATCGACGGCCTTAGGCATGCCGAAACGATCGATCTGATTGGGCAGCTCGTAAGCCCTCTTGTCGTGAAAATCGTCTTTCTCGAAATTGATGACGATATTCGTCTAGAGAGGCTCCGAGCGCGAGGCGACGGCACACGAGAATCGCTCACTTTAGCTGAAGCACATTCGTCTGAACAGCAGGTGACCTCCATTCTAGCGAGGAGGGCTGATTTGACCATCGATAACGGGGATTCGGTTCAAGAGAGCGTTCGAAGAGTAGTGCAATGGGTCCAGAACCAATGAACGTCTCAACATCATCGGGTTTGCACCAGGGCGGTTGCATCTCCACTCGCCGTCCTCGATTTCAACAGTCTTTCCGCAACTTTCTTTCCGGAGCGGTGGAGAACTCAGTACACAATTGCCCCCTGCATTTGTCGTGTGCTTTCGCAAATCCTATGATCGCTAGACACGGTCCTTTTATGCCAAAGCGTCGATATGCCGAGAATCAGAACCTCTTGTTCTTTCCTGACCTCGAGGACACCGCAACCGCGCTCTCGGCATACGGTGGCATAAACACCCTAGAAACCATCTCCGCGTCAGCGGCAACTCTGTCTGAATTCGCAAGAAGTCCTGGCGCCGCCTGCGACATAGTAATCTCTGGAAGCTATCGCAAGGATTTTGAAAGCATTCGGCAAACGTTCGAAGAGTTCCGCGACCTAGGGTGCACGATTCTCTCTCCCAGTAACGTCTCCATTGTGAGTGAGCAGGACGGGTTCGTATATATGAAGGGGGAAGAGGCTGAAACCCCTGAGAACATTGAAGACAGGCACCTAAAGGCAATACAAAAGGCAAATTTCGTCTGGCTTCATACGCCAGAAGGTTACGTTGGGCCGTCAGCGGCCCTAGAAGTGGGTTTTGCGCACGCAGCCGGAGTCCCGGTCTACACCAAGGAACTTCCGAACGACAAGACATTGCAATCCTTCGTTCAGGTTGTTGCATCGCCCAGTGAAGTCCTCAACATCCAGATGAATCATCAGGGCCCACCCGCTCCAGCGCTGAAAGCTTTCCAGGAGTACTATCGCCGTGCTGCCCTCAAACGCGGGTACGCAAAAGAAGGCCCAAAGGACTGCCTGCTGTTGATGGTGGAGGAGGTCGGGGAGCTTGCGCGTGCATTGCGTAAGCGCGAGAAACTTGTGCGTCACGGGTCATACCCCGACTCAAGCGAGGCCCACGAACTTGCCGACGTTTTCCTCTACGTCGTTCACATGGCGAATGTTTTGGATCTCGATCTCGCAAATATCGTTCGCGACAAGGAAATGCGGTGGTCCCGGTTGTTCGGACAGTTTTCGGCGATTTTTAAGTGGAAGTTCTGTTTTTCGGTTTAGGCTGCCAGAGGTTCTGGCAGGCGGTTGAAGTGTACCGGGTCGG
>Ga0224557_1000840_pt1 | contig 32140 bp, 31 predicted proteins | sample 714S31014metaG_FD_180677 | JGI IMG/M metagenome (GOLD analysis project Ga0224557, IMG submission 180677) | Peat soil microbial communities from Stordalen Mire, Sweden - 717 S3 10-14 | ecosystem: Environmental > Terrestrial > Soil > Wetlands > Peat | place: Sweden: Norrbotten County, Stordalen... | reverse complement strand
ACCACAAGGCCCGACAAATCGCGAGTCTCTGAGCTGGGCAAACGCGCTGGTCAGGGCCCTATTTCGAAGAAACTTCCCGAACGGCGGTGGACGAGCTCGACGGGTTATCCCGGAAACTCCCGCTAGGTCCGGCTCCGAGGTAGGGCGAGCATGAGCTGGCAGAGGTTCTTGCATGCCCGAGCGAGAGACGTGCTGGCGCGCGACTTCTTCCTCGTCGACACGGTGCTGTGGCGGCGCGTCTACGTGTCTCTTGTGATGGAGGTCGAGACTCGCCGGTTCACATCCTCGTGGTGACGGCGCATCCGATTGGGTCATGGTAGCTCGACAGGCGCGCAACCTGCTGGTGGAACTTGATGGGCGTGTGAGCCTTTTCGAGTCTTGATCCGGGATCGGGACGCAACGCTCACGATGTCGCCGGTTGAGGTGCGCGCATACTAAGTGCTAAATAGTTAACTCTTGATGTATGACTTTCTGCTCCTCAGTTGTTGGCCACAGGCGAGGCGGGTTTCTCGAGCGGTTGCTTTGACTCATGCGCTTACTGCGATCAATTCCATAATTGCGAGGGACTTCATCGGCAACTAGCCTTGGCCTAACAGGAGGGACTCGAGAAAGGCGTGACAACCATGAAGATCGCGGAAGATATCACCGAGCTCATCGGGAACACACCCCTGGTGCGGCTGCGTCGCCTAACCGGCGAGGGCGGGGCGAAAGTTGTGTTGAAGCTCGAGTTCTTCAACCCGGCTCACAGCGTCAAGGACCGCATCGGCGTCTCGATGATCGATGCCGCCGAGAAGGCCGGCCAGATCGGGCCCGACACGATCATCCTGGAGCCCACCAGCGGCAACACTGGGATCGCGCTGGCGATGGTGTGCGCGGCGCGTGGTTACAAGTGCGCCTTCACAATGCCCGAGACCATGTCCAAGGAGCGCCGGGCACTCCTCAGGGCTTATGGGGCCGAGCTGATCTTGACGCCCGGGCCCGAAGGCATGCCGGGCGCCATCGCCAAAGCCGAGGAGCTGGCTAAGAGCGATGCGCGCTACTTCGTCCCACAGCAGTTCGAGAACCCGGCCAACCCGGCTATCCACCGTGCCACCACCGCCGAGGAGATCTGGAACGACACCGACGGCAAGATCGACATCCTCGTCTCCGGGGTAGGCACCGGAGGGACCATCACCGGCGTCGGCCAGGTACTCAAGGCCCGTAAGCCGTCGGTGAAGCTTGTCGCGGTGGAGCCGGCGGCCTCGCCCGTGCTCTCGGGCGGCCAAAAGGGGCCCCACCCGATCCAGGGCATCGGCGCAGGCTTTGTCCCCGCGATCTTGGACACCACCCTCATCGACGAGATCATCACGGTCGAGAACACGGACGCCTTCGACATCGCCCGCCGGGCAGCACGCGAGGAAGGACTCCTCGTGGGCATATCCTCAGGGGCGGCGATCTGGGCCGCGCTCCAGTTGGCGGCACGGCCCGAGAACTCCGGCAAGCTGATCGTTGTGATCATCCCGTCGTTCGGCGAACGATACCTCTCGACCGCGTTGTTCGAAGGTCTCACCGATTGAGCATGTTGGCGACCTGCGGGGCGTTCTATGCTCGGCACGAGACGGCGACCGGGTGGCGCGCTCGTCGGTCAAGATCGCGATCTGCTACTCGGGAGTGCACGCCATCTGGACTCACCGGATCTGCCACCACCACCTGTGGCACAAGGACCTCAAATTGCTGGCACGCACGTGTTCGAGTGTGGCGCGCTTGCTCACAGGCGTCGACATCCATCCTGCTGCTGTGCTCGGCCGGGGCGTGTTCATCGACAACCCTCGCGCCCGACATCGATCTGGACTGGCGTGAGGCAATGGCGGAGGCGAGCCCGCGGCCGGTGGTGCGCCGGCGACCGGTGGCGGTCTACGTCCTTCACACATCGGGCACCATCGCGCAACCCAAAGGGGGTGATGCGTACAACGTTTGAAATGCATGGCCCGACAACATATGACGGCTTCAATCTGACCCGAACCTTTCGTGTATGCGGTACGAGCCAGTTCATAAAGGAAAGGTCCAGCAATGCCCAAAGCAACAGTACCCAATGACGAGCCGACTAATCTCGCACTGACCGACGCGGCAGCGCGCCAGCTCACGAATGCCACGAAGAGCACCGCACAACTCGACACGATCACGCCGCGATGGCTGATTCAGATGCTGCAGTGGGTGCCGGTCGAGGCAGGTATCTATCGGCTGAACCGGGTCAAGGACCCGATGTCTGTCACGGTAGCGACTCCACCGCGAGACGAGTCCGAGCTGCCGACGACATACGTCGGTTACTACGAGACGCCGCGCGAGTACTTCCTCAGCACGGTGGCCACCATCGTCGACATTCACACCCGCATCTCCGACCTCTACAGCAGCCCATTCGATCAGATCGCCGAGCAGATCCGCCTGACCATTGAGACGGTGAAGGAGCGCCAGGAGAGCGAGCTCATCAACAACGCCGACTATGGCCTGCTCGCCGCCGCAGACGCCGGTCAGCAAATCTCCACGCTCGCGGGCCCGCCGACGCCGGACGACTTCGACGAGCTGATTACCAAGGTCTGGAAGGAGCCAGCGTTCTTCCTGGCGCATCCACTAGCTATCGCAGCCTTCGGTCGGGAGTGCACGCGCCGCGGAGTTCCGCCGGTTACCGTGAGCATCCACGGCTCGCAGTTCCTTACCTGGCGCGGCCTGCCCATCGTCCCCTCCGACAAGGTGCCGGTCAGCCGTGGCAAGACAAAAGTGCTCCTTCTGCGAGTTGGTGAGCGGCGTCAGGGCGTGATCGGGCTGTACCAGCCGGGCCTGACCGGCGAGCAGTCACCAGGGCTCTCGGTGCGGTTCATGGGGATCAGTCGCAACGCCATCGCGTCTTACCTCGTCTCGCTGTACTGCTCGCTCGCAGTGCTCACCCCGGACGCGCTCGCGGTTCTCGACGATGTCGAGATCGGGAAGTTCCATGAGTACTCACACACCTACCGGTGACAATTTGGGCGCCCTTCCTCCGTGGATGCCGGACGAGGCGACCCTGACACGGCTCGCGACCGAGTTCTTCGGCGCGATGCCAGGCCACGAGCCAGAACAAGTACTCTCGGCTGACTTGACGGCGGCTCAGGACGCAGCGCAGCCACACGCTGAACTGACCGACCACCGCGATGTGACTGCGGGCTATCCCTCGCATACTGGGCTCGGCCACCAGCCGCCCGACGTGTTGTCGAAATATCACCGGGCTGCGTCGGCTCCCGGACGGATGGCGGCTCCAGCGAGTCAGCCCCCGGCGGTCTCGGTTCCAGGCCTGCCGCCAGCTGTTGCCGCTGCGATGCTGGGCGCCGCGCGACCGGATCAGCTGGAGAGCACATTCCAGGTGCCGAACGTCAGCCAGGCTGGTGCGCCGTCGTTCTACTTCATCGAGGAACGGCAGCCAGCAGCTAAACGGCCAATGCGACCCGACCCGCGGACTGCGGTCCCGGTGGATGCCTACCCGGCGTTCCAGGTCGAGGCCGTGCGGCGGGAGTTCCCGATCCTGCACGAGCGGATCCACGGTCAGCAGCTCGTCTGGTTGGACAATGGGGCCACGACGCAGAAGCCCCAGGTCGTCATTGACCGGCTTGCATACTTCTACTCGCACGAGAATTCCAACATTCACCGGTCGGCGCACGTTCTTGCGGCGCGGGCTTCGGAGGACTACGAGGGTGCCCGGGCGACGGTCGCGGACTTCCTTGTCGCGCCGTCGGCCGACAACGTCGTGTTCACCCGGGGCACCACTGAGGCGATCAACCTCGTCGCACAGGCCTGGGGACGGCGACACATCGGCCGGGACGACGAGATCGTGATCTCGCACCTGGAGCACCACGCCAATATCGTGCCGTGGCAGCAGCTGGCCGCCGAGACCGGAGCGAAGCTGAAGGTCATCCCCGTCGACGACGACGGTCAGCTGCTCCTAGACGCCTACGGCGACCTGCTCAGCGAACGGACCCGGCTGGTTGCGGTCTCCCAGGTCTCCAACGTGCTCGGGACGATCGTCCCGGTCAAGGAGGTGGCCGAGGCGGCGCACCGGGTCGGCGCCAGGGTGCTCATCGACGGGGCGCAGGCGGTCGCGCATATGCCGGTCGATGTTCAGGCGCTGGACGCGGATTTCTACGTGTTCTCCGGGCACAAGATATTCGCGCCCACCGGCATCGGCGCACTGTATGGCAAGTCCGACGTCTTGGAGGAGATGCCGCCGTGGCAGGGTGGCGGCAACATGATCTCCGACGTCACCTTGGAGCGGACCATCTACCAAGGCCCGCCGGCCAAGTTCGAGGCGGGAACGGGCAACATCGCCGACGCCGTGGGGCTGGCAAGCGCGCTCGATTACCTGAACCGGCTCGGGCGGCCCATCGTCGAGCGGTACGAACACGAGTTGCTCAAGTACGCCACTGGCGAGATCCGCAGCGTGCCCGGTCTGCGCATGATAGGCACGGCGCCGGAGAAGGCCAGCGTGCTCACCTTCGTGCTGGACGGCTACCGGCCGGAGGAGGTTGGCTCGGCGCTGGACCAGGAGGGAATCGCGGTGCGGGCCGGTCACCACTGCGCCCAGCCGATCCTGCGCCGCTACGGACTCGAGTCGGCCGTCCGGGCGTCGCTGGCCCTGTACAACACCTACGCCGAGGTCGATCTGTTGGTCGCCGCGCTGCGCAGGCTTGCCGCGGACGCCGGCGTTCGTCGCTAGGGGGCGCCAAAGGGGCGGGCGGTGCCAGAGGTGCCGTTCGCCAAGTCGAATGGTGAGCAGGCCTGACGCGGACGGCGAGGATCAGTGCAGGGTTGACCACCGTTGGGGTGAAACGGGAGACGGTCGCGTCGTAGCAACCAACCGACGCCTCCGTCTCGCCCCATGGCACGACGCCGGAGAGTTTCTCGCCGGTTCACGGGATCTTTGACCGCGAGCCCGCGCGATAGGAAGGTGTCCAGTCGCCGAATGAGCCGTTGTCGACCAGCACTGGGGCGTCCTCTGAATGGAGGAGTAGTGTCTTGTTGGACCGGCTCGACGACTGGCTAAGGGAACTCGACCGGACCGCCGGGCGCGAAACCGTTGCGTTTCACCGGCAGGTACGGCCACATCTGGTGGTGGCTCGGCTGCAAAGGACAATCGAAATCGTGTGAAGAAGCGCACAGGGGACGATACGCCCGGTTGAAGTCGAGGCTAACGGGCCGGGGTGATCGTGCCCTTTCGACGGTGGCGCAAGGAGCAAGAAGCGGCTCGGGGGCCGGGTGACAGCAGTGCTCACACACGAGATCGCGGGTCGGCTTCTTCGGTTCGACCATCACGCAGTGCGGCTCCACGCGGCCCAGAGGGCTCACAGCAACAGCGGGACTTCCTCCGTAAGTTTCATTGAAATCCACGATCAGGGCACCGCCCGGAAGGATGTCCATGGGGCAACCAACGAACGGAGGAAGCCCCGTCCGTCGGGGGAGGTCTTCCTTCATGGCATTCAGTTTCGGACCGGCGTCGGGACCGGCGTCGACACGTTTGGCGCCTGGAGTTGTTGCCGCGGCTCCAGGCTGGCAACTCTGGCGTCCGCTACGAGACGAACTTGCCCGTCAGGTACCAAGAACCAGTGAACCCGTTGAAAGGCCCCCCGGATATTTTGCTCGACCATGTCAATACATAGATATGTGTCTTAGCGTTGTAGGACCCCGTAACCTGGCCGCCCTGGCCGAAGCTGAGCTTGTTCCACTCAGCGGTGAATCCCTTGACCTGGCCACTGAGCCGGACCCCGCTGACGGAGATCTCAGGGACGATGCCTTCGGTGGCAAGGCCGAAGTTGATCCCGGTGAAATCGGTGGGTTGGATGATGCGACCGGCCAGGGAATTGCCGTGATCGTCGAAGGCCGGGGTAGGGGCAGGTTGCAGCACTCCCGTGCGCAGTCCACCGTCGGTGCCGCCAATGATCAACGTATAGGTCTTGTTGGCGTCCTTCGAGTAGGGGTTCTTGAAGTACTTGCCCCCACCGGGATAGATCATGCGAAAGTACGAGCCTGTCGCAACGCGAAACACGCCATTGAGCGGCTGTGTGGCCGCGACGGTGGTCGCAGTGGCGATCAAGGCCAGAGCGGTCCCGAGCGTCAGGACCACGGAAGTAACGATGCGAGGCACGAATCGGCTAGTCATTTCTCTCACTTGACTCCTTCGGTTAGGGAATTGGGAACATCGGATGAGCGTGCGTCGAGCACGCGACGCACGCTGCCCGGACCGCCTGCGGCGGCGAGACCGATCACGAGCAGGCCCGGGATCACGAAGAACCACGGGAACAGAGGGAAGGGCGGAAGGGCGGCAACCGCCTGGTAATTTTCCACGTTGTCGCTCATCGCTCCGATCATCGGCGTCATGTCGTTGAGGATGTGGACCCACTGGTTGTCGAAGGTTGTCAACCCCGGGTACCGACTGCTGATCTCAGCCAGGCTCAGGCCGGAGCGCTGCAGCGCCGGAATCAACTCGAGCTGCACCGCCCCCTGGCCGACTGCCATGTCGCCGAAGTAGCCCTGGATCCGCTCGACCCGGGAGCGTGTCTCGATTGTCTTGAAGGCGGTCATCATGCGACCACCCGCCGGCGCCCGCGAGAACATCTGAAAGACAGCTGGCGCCAGTACCAGTCCCAGGCCCAGGGCGACGAGAATCCTGCGGCTCGCTCGCCACCAGCCCGAGCGTGAGAGCCCGAGGCCCAGCACTCCCAACAAGATGGCTCCGGGAGCCACGAAGAACCATGGGAAAAGCGCGAAATTCGGGAGGGCGGCGACAGCCTCGTAGTTGCCGAGGTTGTCGCGGATGGTGGTCAACATCCCCCTCATGTCCGGGTAGATCCCGCTCCACTGATTTTCGAAGGCGACGAAATCGGGAAACCCGGCGTCAAAGCGCCTCTTGCCAGAGTTGGCCGGCGACCCGAACAGTGCCGCCACCACTTTGGTGCCACCTTCTCTGGCGCCGGCGTCGATCTGGCGCATCTCGGCCTGGTAGCCGCTCAAACGGGTGACCGACATGTAAGGACGAAAGCCGGCGATCATGTGGGCTCCTTGAGGGGCCCGGGTGAACATCTGAAAAGCAAATGGCATGACGATCAGTGCCAGCCCCATGGTTGCGAGGGCACAAACAGCCCACCGCTTCGGCGCTCCAAGAGAAATCACTCAGAACGAGATAGGCGCCCGGACGCCTCGTTGAGCGCGCTTACGACCGAGCATGACCGAGCGGACTTCTCGCCCTGGCCGACAAATACTCTCGCGTAGGACGTTGGCGCCATGGCAGCGTGGCCCTCCCGGTGGCTTCTTCTACCATCCCAACGGATGCTAGACCCGACTGTTCCCATCAATTATACCGAAACAGTAGATTAAGTCCATCCTGCCAACTAGCGGGGATGACTGCTCGGCGATTGCCGGGCCGTCAGGGTTCCTCCGTGTTACCGGCCGCCGGGTGTTCCACCCGTGGATAACGGGCGACGGTCTCCAGGTCGAGCAGGTCCATTTGACTGCGGATGTAACGCGTCGCAGCGTGGTAACTCGGCTCGTAATCCCACGGAGACGAAGCGCCTTTCGACAGTGCGCTCATGACTGCGCGCCGCCTCCGCTGGCTGTCTCGGACGGAGCGATCGAGCGCCCCCAGATCCCAACGCTTTGCGACCTCGGACCGAAAGGCTTCGATGATGCCGGCAGCTGTCGGATCGGCCGCGAGGTTGTGACGCTCGTCGGGGTCGGCACCGAGGTCGAACAGCTGGTCGGGGTCGGCCGGGCAGTGGACGAACTTGTAGTGCTCCCGACGGATCATCACGATGGGCGCGATCGCACCTTCGGCAAGGTACTCGGCGACGACGTCCTCTTCACTGCCGGAACCGCCGAGGTGGGACAGCAGGCTGCGCCCGTCGACGGGCCCGGCCAGTTCGAGGCTCCCGTCATCGGCCACGAGATCGACGAGGGTGGGCAGCAGGTCCATCGTGGAGACCGCCGCCGGAACGCGCCGGGGCGCGAACCGGGACGGTGCGTACAGCACGAGCGGCACGCGAGCCGAGCCCTCGTAGAAGCTCATTTTGTACCAGAACCCCCGTTCGCCGAGCATCTCACCGTGGTCGCTAGTAAGAATGACAATTGTGTTTTCGAGTCGCCCTGTTTGTGTTAGCACCGTGAGCAGGCGCCCGATCTGGTCGTCGACGTAGGAGATAGCCCCGTAGTAGGCGCGGCGCGCGGCGCGCACATGGGCTTCGGTGATGGCGACGCCCTCCATCGCGCACACGTGGTACAGCCGGCGCTCATGGGCGCTCATCTCAGCCGGGGTCAACTGAAAATGCGGCAGTGGGATGTCCTCGGGGCGATAGCGCTCCCAGTACTTGTCCGGTATGGCGAAGGGGTCGTGAGGATGAGTGAAGGAGACCACGAAGCAGAACGGCCTCTCGTCGCCGGTGCGGATGTGGTCATAGAGGCCACGCTCGGAGCTGAACGCGACTTCGTCGTCAAAGTCGAGCTGGTTGGAGCGGATGCACCGCCCGGCGTCGAGGACCGAGGACATGTCGTGGTACCACGTCGGTCGTTCATCGGGGTGTTCCCAGTCGGGCGTCCAGCCGTAGTCCGCCGGGTATATGTCAGTGGTCAGCCGCTCCTCGAAGCCGTGCAACTGGTCAGCCCCACAAAAGTGCATCTTTCCCGACAGCACCGTGCGGTAGCCGACCCGGCGAAGGTAGTGCGCGAATGTCGGCACGTCGGATCCGAATTCCGCGGCGTTGTCGTGGACACCGGTGTGCGACGGCAGGAGCCCGGACATGAACGAAGCGCGTCCCGGCGCGCACAGAGGGCTCGGGCAGTAGGCGGCGTCGAACACAACACCGCGCTCGGCCAGCCAAGAGATGTTGGGCGCCTGGGTCAGCGGGTGACCGTAGATCGGCAGTGCCGACGCCGCCATCTGGTCGGCCATGATCAACAAGATGTCGGGGCGTCGAGAACGCTTCATGAGACAGCTCCTTCGGTCAGGTGTCGGCAGTCGTAAAGAGGAACCAAAGCCGTCTTGGCGTTGGCCTCGAGATCGGGAAGGTCACAGTTGCACAGCCTCAATGGACGGTGTGTCGGCGAGCAGGCGCTTTGTGTAGGCCTCGGCGGGGTCCTGCAACACCTGTTCCACGGATCCGACCTCGACGATCCGTCCGTCGCTCATCACAGCAACACGCTGGGCTATCGAGCGAACCAGGGGAAGATTGTGGGTGACGAACAACATCGACAGCCCGAGGTCGCGTTGCAACCTCGCCAGGAGCTCGACGATCGCCGCCTGAACGCTCACGTCCAGCGCGGAGGTCACCTCGTCGCAGATCAGCAGAGCCGGCTCGCTGACAAGTGCGCGGGCGATCGCGACCCGCTGGCGCTCACCGCCCGAGAGCTGGTCGGGGAACCGGTCGGCGTAATCGGCCGTGAGCGACGCACGCTCGAGCATTTCCCCGACCCGTTGATTGGCTTCCCGCCTTGACATCGAGCCGAGGAGCTCGATCGGTTGGCGAACGATCTGGCCGACCGTGCGCCGCGGGTTCAGCGAACCGTAGGGGTTCTGGAAGATGTACTGGATCTCGTGACGAGCAGCGGCAGGTCGCTTGCGGGCCGAGACGGCGAGCGGGACGCCATTGAGCAGGATGCGGCCCGTACGGTTGTGGTGCAGTCCGGCGATCGAGCGGGCGATGGTCGTCTTACCTGAGCCGGACTCTCCCACGAGCGCCAGGCACTCGTGGGACGCGAGCGTGAGGCTGATGTCATGTACGACCGTGGTCCCACCGTAGGACGCCGACACCGATTCCAAGGTGAGGACCGGCGTCGCCAGTTCGCCGACTCCTACTGCCTCGTCCGCGCTGCCGGTCGTGGCGGCAGGCAGCTTCAGCGCTTCGCCGATCCGGCAACAGCGGGCCAGGTGACTGGCGCTGAGCGTTGTCAGCTCAGGCATCGCCGCGTTGCATTCTGGTGCGGCAAGTGTGCAGCGCAGCGCGAACGCGCACCCTCGAGGTCGCTGGCCCGGAGACGGGGCTCGCCCACGGATGCCGACGAGAGACTTGCCGCCCGACAGGTGCGGGATGGCCGCCACGAGCCGTCGAGTGTACGGGTGTGACGCCGCGGCGAACAGCTCGTCGGCCAGTCCGATCTCGACTACGCGCCCGGCGTACATGACCGCCACCCTCCGGGCCAGCGTCGCCACCACCGCGAGGTCGTGGGTGATGTAGAGAACCGCGGCCTGGTACATGTCGGCAAGTTGGCGCACGCTCTCCAGAACGTGGGCCTGGGTGGTGACATCCAGCCCCGTTGTGGGCTCGTCCAGCACGATCAGCCGCGGCCGACAGGCGAAAGCCATCGCCAATCCGACCCTTTGTTGCTGGCCCCCTGACAACTCGTGCGGGTAGCGCCGCAGGAATCCGGCGTCGTCGGGTAGGGCGACCTCGTGCATCATCTCTACCAGGCGGTTCGAGCGCTCTGCGGTGGAGGCGCCGAAGTCGTGAGCCTCGAGGATCTCGCTCAGCTGCCTGCCGACACGCAGTGCCGGGTTCAAGGCGGAAGCCGGGTCCTGGGCCACATAGGAGACGACCCCGCCGCGGATCCGGCGGCGCTGGTCGTCGGTGATTGAGAGCACGTCGAGCTCACCAACTCGTACGTTGCCAGCGTCGATCCGCACGCCTCGCCGGGCATGGCCGAGCAGCGCTAGTCCCACCGACGTCTTCCCCGACCCCGACTCGCCGACCAGGCCCAGGACCTCGCCTGAAGAGATCGCGAACGAGACGTCGTCGACAACATCTGCACCGCTGGACTGCAGAACCACGCGTAGGCCCTCGACCCGGACCACAGGTGCGTCGCCGATTCCGTCGGGCGTCATCGTCGTCATGGGGCACCGTGACCGCGGTCGATACCCGCCGAAGTCCTGGCGATGCCATCACCGATGAGGCCGGTGCCCATCGTGAGAAGGGCAATTGCGATGATCGGCACGACGACGCCCCAAGGCTGGATCGAGAGCGCAATCTGGTTCTCCTGGATCATCGTGCCCCAGTTGGCACCGTTGGGATTGGGCGCCAGTCCCAAGAACGCCAGCGAAGCGATGATCCCGATGCCGTAGGTGAGGCGCAGGCTCACCTCGACAAGCAGAGGGCTCATGGTGTTGGGGAGCACTTCGGCGACCAGGATGCGCCAACGAGCCACCCCGAGCGCCTCGGCTGCGGCCACGAAGTCGCGCTCGACGATCGGCTGCGCCGCGCCCCGAGTCACCCTTGCGACCCGCGGCACAGTGGTGAGAACGATCGCCAGCACGATCACCCACGCGTGGGCCCCGACGGTGGCGACCAGGACGAGTGCCAACAGGATCGCAGGAAACGCCAGGATCACGTCCATAGCCCGCATGAGCACGTCGTCGAGCACGTTGCGGGCGTAGGCCGCGATCAGCCCGATGGCGATACCGATGGCCACGCCGACCCCGACTCCGACCACGGCCATCGCGAGGATGCTGCGGCCCCCGTCGAGGAAGCGGCTCAATATGTCCTGGCCGAGATAGTCGGTGCCGAGAAGCGCCTTGTAGGAGGGGTCGGCGTTGGGCATTCCCACGAACGCGTCCGAAGCGTGCGGCGCGGTGTAGGGCCCAACGATCGCGATTAGCACAACAAGACTCACCAGAGCCAGGCCGATGCGGGTCCGTGCGAGCTTGAGAGCCGATCTCAGGATCGACGAGTGAGGACGTCTTGGTCCGTACTGGGCGACCTGTGGAGCGCCTTCGATCGCCGGTTCGCTCGCAGACTTCACAGCCGGGACCTCAGTCGCGGCGTCACGAGGATTGTCGCGACATCAGCGAGCAGATTGAGCACCACATAGACCGTGGCAATGAGCATGGCGAGCGCCTGGACAACGGGAAGGTCGTGGGCAACCACGGCACTCTCCAGCGCGCTGCCGATGCCGGGGAAGTTGAACACGTACTCGACCACCACGATCCCGCCTGCGAGGTAGGCGAGGTTGATGGCTATGACCTGAAAAGTCGGGCCTAACGCGTTCGGCAGCGCGTGACGGATGATGACGGTCCGTTCGGGCAGTCCCTTTAGCCGAGCCATCTCGACATAGTCGCTCTCGAGCACTTCGACCATCGATGCACGCATGACCCTGGCAACATACGGCGTGACTGCTATGACGAGCGTGGCCACCGGCAGGATGACGCCCTCGAGGTTGTCCCATGCGCGCTGGCTGGGAGCGATCGAGGTCACGGCGGGGAGCAGGTGGGTGACGGTAGTTGCCAGCAAGATGACCAGGATTATCGCGACGACGAACTCTGGCAGTGCAGCCAGGGCAAGCAGCCCGACCGAGGTTGCCACGTCGAAGGTCCGGTCTCGCTTGAAGGCTGCATATGCTCCGATGGCGACCGACAGGGGGATCGACACCGCGCCGGAGACGAGGACCAAGAACGCGGAGTTCTCGAGTCGGCCCGAAAGAAGCTTGGTTACCGGTTCCTGGGCAGCCAGCGAAATACCGGGATGGCCGTGCAGCAGCCCGTCGATCCAGTGCCAGTACTGGGAGAGGACCGGCTGGTTCAGATGGAGTTGACGCCGGAGCGCGGCAAGAGCCTGCGGAGTGGCTGATCGTCCCAGGATCGCTTGGGCCGGGTCACCCGGCAAGGCCTGGGTGGCAGCGAACACGATCACGGACACGACCACGAGCACCATCACGCCAATGAGCAACCGTTTCAGGACGAAGCCTGTGATGCCCCCTGAGCTCAACAGGCTGGGCATCCTGGGTGTAGGGCGGCGAGGCAGTTCAGGTGAACCAGATGTTTCGGAAGCCGTGGCCAAAGTAGTCGAGCGGAAGCGTCCCCTTGTTGGGATTCAAGCCCGCAACTCGGCTCGAGTAGGCATCCATCAAGTCGAGGAAGAACGGGATGATATAGCCACCGTCATTGTATTCGATGGTCTGCATTTCGTGAATGATCTCTTTGCGGACTGATGGGTTGAGCGTAGCCAGCGCCTGACTGTAGAGCTTGGCGTAGTTCGTCCCGACCCCAGACTGTGCTGGCCAGTGCGTCTCGTTGAACGGTGAAGTAGAGAGCATGCTCTGGGAGACCTGAGCAAGGTAGTTGCGGGTTCCCCAGTAGTCCACGGAGAACGCGAGCTTCAGATAGCTGTTCCCGTAGAAGTTGGGGTCGTTGAGGACGTTCACGGTGACTCCTGCAGCGGCGGCCTGGGTGGCGAAGACCGAGGCCAGCTCCACCATGCCAGCGGCGCCATTAGTCGTATTCAGATCGATGGTGAGCTTCGACAGGCCGGCCTTGTTGAGCAGGAACTTGGCTTTGTCAATGTCCTGGTGACGCTGGGGCAATGCCGAGTCGAAGTCGGGATCGAAGGGGGAGAACAGGTCGTTGGCTACGCGACCGTATCCGGAGATGACCTGCTCGACGGTTTGGGGCCGGTTGACGATGTAACGCATGGCTTGGCGGACGTCGTTGTTGTCGAACGGTGGCATGTCGATCGCCATGCAGATGGGGACCCATTCCGCAGTGTCGGAGACCAGGACCGACAAGCCGCCGTGGCCCTTGATGACAGGTACCTGAGCAGCCGGAAGAGCGGTCATCGCGTCGATCTCGTTGGACAGCAGCGCATTGACCTGAGCCGTCGGTTCTGCGTAGTCGGTGATCGTGACGGTGTCCAGGTAGGGCTCACCTGAACGCCAGTAGTTCTTGTTGCGCGTGCTCACGCTCTGCTGGCCCGGAGTGAAGCTCTTCAGCACGTACGCTCCCGTGCCGATCTGGGGCGCCGGCCACTTTGCGTAGCCGACCGGCACGATCCCGTTGTTGAACTGGGCCAACCCCTCGTCAAGAACCGAGTTCGCGCTCCTGAGGTGCAGGCGAACGGTGTAGTTGTCCAGAGCCCGGATCGCCTTGGCGTCGATCGAGGCCAGCTGAGAATATCCGGGCAGGCCGTTCTTCTTGTCAAGTATCCGCTGCAAGGAGTAGATGACGTCTTCGGCCTGCAGCGTCTTGCCGTTGGAGAACTCGATTCCCTTGCGCAGGCGGATCGTCCACTGTGTCGCGCTGTCCTGTGTGACTTCCGCGGCCAGCCCATCGTTGGTGACCTTGTAGTCATCGTCGAAGACCAGGAGGGTCTCGAACTGGCTCACGAGCCGGGCCTGGTCAGGCGTGTCGAGGAAGTTCTGCCCGTCGATCATGTCCGAGGGGCCGCCGCCGGTGACGCCGAGCCGGAAGTCACCGCCCGGCTTGGGCTTGAGCGTTCCCGATGTGGTCGCCGTCTTCGAACTCTGCGCGGCGCTCGGACTCGCACCACCGGCAGCAACCAGGCCACCGACGATCGCGGTGCTCAGCGCACCTTTGAGAAGCTGCCGCCGGGTCAGTGCGCCCGAGCCCTCAGGTCCTGCGGTTTCCTCAAGAGTCTTCACAGTTGTTCGTCTCCGCCTTGTCGTGATTCGAGTTCGCGTGTTCCACTCGAAAACTAGTCCACTGAACACGATCGTTTCCACTTAGCAAATGATTTATATCGGATTTAGACGTTCCGTCTCCGACGATGGCCGCTCGTCCCTTGGTGCGCGTTAGCGACGTAGCCATCCTCCGGGGCAAGCCTGCGCAACACGGCCACCAGCAGGTCCACCTCGTCGTGGGTGTTGTCCAAGGCGAGCGACGCGCGGACGGCCGACTCCAGTCTGCAACGGCGCAGGATGCTGGGGCAGTGGTGACCGACCCGCACCGCGATCGCCTCTTTGTCCGGTGTCGAACCGAGTTCTCTCGGCCGGTACCCATCGAGCATGAAGGTGGGCACGCTCGCCTTGTTCAAAGCAAGGGCCACTACGTCGCGAGACGCTTGCTTGCCGTGGAGCCTCCCACGCGGTGCCCGAGGTAGATGCGGACTTGGCCCAGGCTGCGCGGAAGGGTGACGGGAAGCTGCCGGACGGGTTTGCCAGGCTGCGGACTACGTGGTCTCCGCCGATGAGAAGACCTCCATCCAGGCCCGCATCCGCTGCCAAGAGACACTTTGTGCTGCACCTCGGTGTGCAAGGCGCGTGGAGTTCGAGTACGACCGCGGCAGGGCGCTTCAGTACCTGGCTGCCTGGGACGTGCACCAGGCCAAGGTCTTCGGGCGCTGTGAGGTCAAGACTGGGATCGTGCGGTTCGGCCGGCGCGTCGACCAGGTGATGGGCACCGAGCCTTACGCGTCAGCGCGTCGGGTCTTCTGCGTAGTGGACAATGGCAGCAGCCACCGGGGCAAGAAGGCCGCCGATCGCCTACGCGACCGGTGGCCGAAACTCGTCCTCGTCCACGTGCCGGTGGGCGCGAGTTGACTCAACCAAGTGAAGGTCGACTTCTGGGTGATTCAGCCCAAGGTTCTCACGCCCGCGACTTCGCCGATTTTGGAGAGGTCGAGGCGCGACTGCTCGCCTTCGAGCGTCGCTATGAACAGAGCGCAGCACCGTTCGAGTGGAAGCTCACGCGTACCGACCGGGCGTTGCTCAGAAAGGAAGCTCGCCGACAAGCACGACTACCAGGCAGCTGCCTGAGGTCGCATCGATCGTGATCGAAATTATGGTCCAGAGCACTAAGGGAACTCGACCCGAGCGGCGGCGCCCGGCGGCGCCGCGTCACTGAACTCGGCCCATGTTTCACCGGCCGGAACGTCCACGTCGAAGCGATGATGGCTTGGCGGCAAAGGACAATTGAACTCGTCTGTGAAAGCGCACGGGGGAAGATACGCCCTGTTGAAGTCGAGGCTGACGGTCCCGGGGCGGTCGAGCCCTTCCAACGGCGGCGCAATGAGCAAGAACCGGCTCGGGGGCCGGGTGCGGCTCCCTGTCGTGCGATCCGCGAAGACCAGGAGCAGTGACTCCTCATCGAGCAATGGGTTCACGGCATAGTCCCGACCGCCCAGGGACAAGCGCACGACGCCAGGCACTTCGACCTTCCTCGGAGAGGACTCGAGAGCGTAGCTGTAGTTGACGCTGCACCGCTCCGGCAGGGGTTCGTAACTGCCCTCAAGCACAAAAGAGGGATCGGGCGGATAGGCGCCGAGGGCTTGGAGCCGACCGGCGCGGCTGTGGTCGTAGACGCGCACGCCTCTTTGCCCTTCGCGGGTCGTCACCTGCGCTGTTGTGGAGGAAAATTCAAGTCGTCGGCCGACGAGTTCGCCGGATGCCAGTGCCACCACGCGGCCCGACGTGCGATGGCCATCGACGAGTGCGTCCGCGCCGAGGGCGAGCGAGAGCTCGACTCCGCCGTCCGTTTCGCTCCAGGTTCCGTCCACTCCAGGGACAACGTTGGTTTCCGCCAGCCAGTAGGTGGCGACGAGCGTCGGCGGGCCATCGGGGGCGCGAAGTGAGGCAATGCGATGGTCGTGCCAAGCTTCCCAGTCGGCGACAAAGGCGTCGTTCTCCTTCGATGTCAGAGTCATGTCACCGGAAGGGCTAGTCACGAACTCGACTCTTTCACAACTCCATAAGCCGGGAAGCTCACGCCGACTGGTTCGTGGAGCGACTCGCTCGTGGAGGAACGCAGAGCGAACAGGCAGCACGCGACCTGATCGCCACCGACCGCGAGCGGCGCCGGGTCCATCCCCGCGCACTCTGCCTCGGCAATCGGACAGCGAGGGTGGAAACTGCAGCCAGCTGGTGGATCAGAGGGATCAGGCACCTCCCCGGCAAGGCCCACGGGAATCCGTCCGGCTCCATCAGCCACCGGTGCTGCCGCGATCAGAGCCTTCGTGTAGGGATGGCGGGGATCGCGCCACAGCGCGTCTGTGAGGCCGCTTTCGACGATCCTACCGAGGTACATAACGGCAACCCTCTGGGCTACCTGGCGGACCACTCCGAGGTCGTGGGAAATGAGGAGGATGCCGATCCCTGTCTCGTCGCGCAGTTCGCTGAGCAGTGTCACGATCGCCGCCTGAGCGGAAGCGTCAAGAGCGCTCACCGGCTCGTCGGCCACAAGCATCGACGGCTTCGCCGCGAGAGCACGACCGATAGCCAGACGCTGGCGCTGACCGCCGGAGAACTCGTGCGGGTAGCGGTCGGCCGCGCTCGCCGGCATCGCGACCATGGCCAGCAGCTCAAAGATCCGAGCACTCGTTGCCGTCTCACCCGATGCCCGTAAGCCGTCCGCGAGCTGATGTCCTACCTTTCGCCTCGGATTCAGCGAAGAATAGGGGTCTTGGAAGAGGAGTTGCAGCGAGCGGAGCGCGGTCGGACGAGCTCGTCGCCCGAGGGCCTGCACCGGTTGCCCGCCGAAAGTTACTGAGCCTGCAGCCAACCTCTCGAGGCCTACCGCGGCGCGTCCGAGACTGGACTTGCCGCAACCCGACTCGCCGACGAGACCGACTATCTCGCCAGCGTTTACCTCGAGGCTGACGCCGCGAACGGCTCGCACCGCAGCCCCGTCGCGACGGCGGTAGGTGACCTCAACGTCGTCCAGATGGAGAACCGACCGTAGAGGACTGCTGAGCGCGCTCATTTCGATGCAGTCGCAACGAAGGGATCAACGGGACATGCGAGCAGGACTGAATCCTCAACTGGCACCAGGGCCGGTCGTCCGCTGGCACAGCTGGGTACAGCGAAGGCACAGCGCGGTTGGAAGGCACAGCCAGCAGGCAGGTGCCCAGGAAGGGGCGGCGATCCCGGGATCGGTCGTATCCGCGACTGGGCGCCCGCAGATCCAGGAAGCGCCGCCAGTAGGGCCTTGGTGTAGGGATGACGCGGAGCGCCGATTACCTGTGATCTCCGACCGGATTCGACAATGCGACCGGCGTACATGACCTGTACTCGGTCAGCGAGGGACGAGACCACGCCGAGGTCATGGCTGATCAAGACAATCCCAAGCTGCCGCTCGTCGACCAGGTCTCGCAACAGGCGCAGGATCTCCGCCTGCACCGTCACATCAAGGGAGGTTGTCGGTTCGTCGGCAAGCAGAATCTTCGGTTCACAGGCGAGAGCGATCGCGAGGGCGATGCGCTGGCGCAAGCCGCCGGAGAACTCGTGCGGTCGCGACCGCAAAGCCGAGGCGGGGTCCGGGACACGTACCGAATCAAGGAGTTCGATGGCGCGACGCTTGGCCGCAGCTGCATCGACACCGAGGTGATAGCGAACGTGTTCGGTGAGCTGAATACCGACGCTGAGGAGCGGATGGAGACTCGTCGAGGGGTCCTGCCAGACCACGGCGATCTCACGGCCCCGTAAGGCCCGAAGCCGCCGTCGCGAGGCGCCGACGAGTTCCTCGCCCTGGTAACGAATGCTCCCCGTCGCCCTCAGGCCAGCAGGCAACAGGCCGAGCATCGCGAGCGAGGTCAGCGTCTTGCCGCTGCCGCTCTCACCGCATACCCCGAGTACCTCTCCGCGCGCGAGCGCAAGATCCACCTCGTCCACCAAACTGACCCAGCCGCGGCGATCCCGTCGCGTGACCGAAAGACCTCTTACTTCGAGCAAGACGGCCTTCGCATCCGGCGCGAGCTCTTCTGTCCTCGACGATCTGGTAACACTCATCGTGTGGGCCGTACGAGGCTGCGCGGGTCGAAGTAATCCCGTAGCGCGTCGCCGATCGTGTTCACCGCGAAAACCACTGACGCGATTGCCAAACCCGGGAAGAGACCCATCCACCAGTTGCTGAAGAACTCAGTCGCGGTCGCGACCATCGCCCCCCACTCTGCAGCCGGCGGCTGGGCGCCGAGACCGAGAAAGGAAAGTCCCGCGAGCAGCAGCACTGCACTGCCGATGTCCAGGGTTGCCACAACTAGGACCGGTCCGATGACGTTGGGCAGGACGTCCCTCACGAGCAAGCGTGCGCTTGAAGCGCCGAGCAAGCGGGACACCGTGACGTAATTCGAGCTTCGCATCGCGAGGACGAGACCGCGCACGATGCGTGCGTAGGGAGGCCAGCTCACGATGACGATGGCAAGCACTGCGCTTTGCAGCGAGGGCCCGAGTGCGGCGGCGAAGGCCATCGTCAACACGATGCTCGGAAATGCAAAGAACATGTCGGTGACTCGCATGATCGCAGAGTCGATTACGCCGCCCGCAAAGCCGGCAAAGGCACCGATCGACGAGCCGACGATGCTCGCCAACATGACCAGGAGCAGCGCAAGGGGAAGGGAGAGCCGCGACCCGTATAGAACTCGACTGAAGACATCCCGACCGAGTTCATCAGTGCCGAACCAGTGGGCGGCGGATGGCGCAAGGAGGGTGCCAGCGCTCGGCGCTGTTGGCGAGCTCGGCGCAGTTAGCGGAGCGATCACGGCGACAAGTAGCCAGCTCATAAGCACAGCAATCCCAAACAGAGCTCCGGGGCGACGTAAGGAGCCGAGCAGGGTGCGTCCGGAGCCGGTCTCACTTGGCTCAGGCGGCCCATTTGGGATCGCGCCGTCTCCGATGAGCACCGAGCCGCCGCCGTGAGCGATCGCACTCACTGTGGAGCCAGCCTTGGATCGATGAGGACGTAAACGATGTCGGCGGCGAGGTTGACGAGAATGTAGATGACGGCGATGAGGATGCACACACCCGTTACGCCGGGGAGGTTCAGCGACGTCGCACTGCGGTACGCGTACTGGCCGAGACCTGGCCAGGAAAACACCTGCTCGACGAGGACGGCCCCCGAGAGCAAAGAGCCGAAGGCGAGGCCGACGATCGTCACGATCTGCAGCAGTGCGGGCCGCAACACGTGGCGGAGCACCACGGTCCGAGTGGGCAGCCCCTTTCCGACGGCGGCAAACACGTACTCCTGGCCGAGCACGTCGAGCACCGACGCGCGGCTGAAGCGGGTGATAAGGCTCAGGGTGTAGCAGCCGAGCACCGACGCCGGCAGCACGAGGTGACGCAGAGAGTCGGCGAGGTCGGTCCAGTTGCCGGTGAGGAGCGAGTCGACCGTGTACATCCCGGTGATTGTCCCCGGCGGGTTGAGCTCGGGTGACAGCCGCCCGGTCCCTGGCAACAAACGCAGCTTGTAGAAGAAAAGGTAGAAGGCAACAAGCCCGAGCCAGAAGTTGGGAACTGAGATGCCAGCGAGGGAGAAGAAGCGGATCAGGCGGTCCGGCAGCCGATTGTGGAAGAAAGCGGCGACCAGGCCGAGCGTTACGCCGAGAACGAACGCGACCAGGATGGCGGAAAGGGCGAGCTCAAGAGTGGCCGGGAAGTACTGGGCCAGATCGGCCGCCACTGGGCGCTGAGTTAGCTGAGACTGGCCGAGGTTCCCGTGCAGGAGATGCCACACGTACAGGCCGTACTGCACAGGTAGCGGGCGGTTCAGCCCATATTGGCGATCGAATGCCCGGACGATGGTCGGGTCGCCGAGTGCCGCCTGGCCCAGGTTGGCGGCGGCGGGATCGCCAGGTACGACTGCGACGATGCAGAAGGTCACGAGGGACACCCCGAGCACCTGCAGGAGCCCGACTCCGAGCCGGCGCGTCACCAACTTGGACAAGCCGCGGCCGCCGCCACGAGTATGACGTCTCGTTTGCGGCGACCGCGGCATGTCAGCTTCCCGGCTTAGTGCGACACGAAGCCGTGATCCCATACGAGGGGCGCAGCCTCGCTATTTGACGCTGGCGACGTCGATCCGCCACGCCGGGTTCGAGTAGGCGGTCGAGATCGAATCGGCCGTAACCAGTACTTGCGCCGGCTGTATCAGCGGGATGATCGGGCCACTTGCATTGATCGCTTTCATTGCCTGCTGCCAAAGAGCGTTGTGGCGGCTCTCGCTCGAGGCGGTTGCCGCCTCGTTCGCCGTCGCCAGGATGGTCGGCGCGTCCGAAGCGGACCAGTGGACCTGCTCTGCTATCTCACCGCCGGGCACGAAAGGTAGGTAGTCGTTGGCATCTGGGTAGTCCGGACCCCAGTAGTTGACGATCATTTGCGCCTTTCCAGCGCGGCGGAGCTCGGTCGCGGTTGTCACCGGTTGGCCGAGCAGCTTGACCTGGATCCCGACGGCCTGAAGGTTGGCCTGTAGCAGCGCGGCGACGTCCCCGAGTTGGAGACCATTGACGGGGTCGTCGTCCGCGAAGCCTATTGTCACCGCCGGGTTCTTCACCCCAGACTGAGCGACGAGGAGTTTGGCCTCAGCGATGTTCTGTTTCAGGTCGTCACTGGCCGGAAGCGAACCAGCAAATCCACCCGGAATGAGACTTGCGGCCTGCTCGGCGCCGGATCCGGCGAGGTGCACGAGCGCGCTGTAGTTGATTGCATCCCTGATTGCCTCACGGATCTTTGGGTTAGCCGTCGCGGGCGAAATCGCCGGGTCAGTGTTGAGCGAGGTGTAGACGGTGAAGGTTGAGGCCAGGTTGGCTACCTTGGCACCCGTAATGCCTTGTGCTTGTGAAGGCGAGAGGTCAAGCGCAAGTTGTGCTGATCCCGTCTCAACGTCCAGCTTTTGCTGCTCGGGCTGGGCATTTTGGATCATGACGCTTTGGTATTTCGGCTTTGCGAGCCAGTAGTGAGGATTGGCAGTGAGCTTGACAGGACCGTTCAGGTTCCACGCAGACATCTCATAGGGTCCGCTGCCAGCCGAGTGAGTGTTCAGCCAATTCTCAGCCTTGTCCGTCGTCGCAGCGTTCGCGGCGTCAGTCCCACCGTGCGCCTCGACGACGCTCGCCTCGAGCACTCCGAGGGCCGGGTTGGTCACGATCTCAGGGATGGCTGCGTTCGGGGCTTTGGTCGACAGGACGACCTTGTTCGTCCCTTGTGCTGACACCGTGATGCCATTGAGGAGAAACGATGGGTTTCCTTGCAGGTTCTGCAGCCGTTTGAATGAAAAGACAACGTCAGCGGCCGTCACCGGCGTGCCGTCGGAGAACACGGCCTTCGGGTTGAGTGTGAAGGTGTAGCGGTCGCCCCCGGACGAGAGACCGTAGCCAGTTGCGAGCTGCGGTTGTACGACAAGGTTGTCGTTTGAGTAAGTGAGCAGCGTTGAGTAGATCGCGCGGTCAACTATTTGACCGGTGAACTCGAACATCCGACCCGGGTCCGCTGTTGCGAGGTCAAAGGCCGTATCGATCACTAGCGTGCTCGAAGCGCTCGCAGCTCTCGCAAGCGGCGCCGCGCTGTTCGGAGTGCTCGCCCCGGCAGCGCCGGCAATGAGCAACCCGAGAGCCGCCGCACCGGAGGCGACGAACATGACTGGACGGTGGTGCATTCGATTCCCTTCTCTACTCCGCACGGCCCTACCTTGCGGGGCCAGCCTGCGGCGTCGGACAAGTTGACTCTATTAATCTAATGGAATTAGTAAGGATTTGTCAAAGTCCCGCGAGGAACTCGGTCGCTAGCCCGATCGGCTACTGCCCAAAGGCGTGGACCTAAGTTTCGAGTCGGTGCGCGAGACCTCGGAATGCCCCGTTCGGGTCTCAGATGGTGGAGTGGCGACGGTTTCGAGGTTCCCAGGCCAGGGGATCAGGCGACCCGACAAAGCTCTGACCAGCCACTATCCGTCTCGAGGGGGCGTGGACCTAAGTTTCGAGTCGGTCCTCCGACACCACGGGCGACACGCGAGAGTTCCGCCGTGGCCTTGATCTGCTGTCTCGTTGGGTCGTAACGCAGCGTCAGGCCAAGCTCCGCGTACAGAGCCGCGCGGTCCTCAGGATTCGCCTGCTTGAGCACTTGAACCACTCCCCCGAGCGAATCAGCCCATTCGGCGATCTCACGGGCCGACAACGGGCGCCACAGGTTGTAGGCCCCGAGCGTGGCCTCAAGCCGCGCGCGTTCGGCCTGAAGCTCCCTGACTCTTGGCGCGACCAGTTCGTGATCGATCCCGCTTTCGATCGATTCGAGAAGACGTTTGATGCGGACGTCGCAGTCAGCCATCGCCGTCCGAACAGCCGCGTGCTGAGCGGCGACGTCCGGCGGCATCGCCTGCGCGCTGGCGAGCGCCTCGGGGGTCACTATCTCGGCCAACCAGGCGTCCAGCCTCGAAACGATCGCGTCCTCACGGACGTACACGGTCGGCGGGTGGTCCATGCCGATCGGCACGGACCGACGGGCGCCAAACTCGCAGCGGTAGAGCACCCTCGTCGGCGAACCCGCAATCCTCGATCGGCGCGCGGAACCCTGCATCTTTCGGCCGCAGAGATCGCAGCGGACAATGCCCCTCAGCAAGTAGGGGTGCACGGCATCGCGCTGTTTCTCTCGCCGGGCACCGCCACCGATGCGGTTCGCGACCGCCACAAGTGTCGCCTCGTCGACCAGGGACTGCGTCCTAGGTGTCGTGGCTTCGATCCACTCCGAGGACGCTCGCCAGCGCATCCGCGTGACGTGGCCCGCCGAGACATCGTTCAAGTCGAGGAGCTCTTCGAAGCGACGTTGCTTGCCCCAGACGCTGCGACCGCCGTACACGGGGTTGGTGAGAATCGCTCGAATCGCGGTGTGTGACCAGCCCCGAGGATCTCGGTGAGAGTTGCGCGCTCGGTCGTAGGCAGCGGGGGAGGGAATGCCATCTTTGCTGAGGCGCTCGGCGATGAAGCGGAGGCCTTCGCCGTTCGCGTACATCGAGAAGATGCGGCGGACGAAGGGGGCCGTGATCGGGTCGGGCTCGAGGCGGTGGAGACGCTGGCCGGCGACGGCCTTTGACGGGTTGGGATGCGGACCAGAGTCGGCCAGCCTGTAGCCGTAAGGTGGCCGGCCACCGAGGAAGCGGTCACCCTCCGCGGCCAGGGCCTCCATGGCCGAGCGGACGCGTACCTGGATGCGGGTGCGCTCGCCCTTGGAGAGGCCGCCAAAGAGATTCATCACGAGGTCATGTGCCTCGGACCCGGGGTCGATGGCACCACCCACCTCGGGCACCCACAGCCCGACGCGGTAGTGCGTGAACAAGGGAAACGTCAGCGCGAACTGGCTGCCGTAAAAGGCGCGTGAGGGTTCACCGATGACGACCGCTTCCCAACCCCGAGCAGCGTTGGGGAGATCCTCCAACAGGCGGTTCGCCTCGGGCCGACGTTTCCAGGGGAGGGACCGTGACTGACCGAGATCGAAGTACTCGGCGACGATCTCGCCCCCATTGGATCGGACAAGCTCGTTGCTTCGGCGAAGCTGCCAGGCACGCGACGCGGCGGGGTCCTGCGCGTCCTCGGTCGAGACCCGTCCGTAGAAGGCGAAGCGCATGGACACGGTCTAGCTCGCGGGTCGCTCATTGTGGAGATCGGCTTGGCCGATGATGAGATCGAGCAGGCGCCTGAGGGCCTCCTTGGGGAGATCGAAACTCTCGGGTCGGACGAAATCAATGACGCCTTCAGCGCTTCTCGGCTCGCGCCTCGCCGGTGTCGCAGGTGAGCTAGCCGTCTCGGCGTGCCGTGGGTGCTGAGTGTCTGCGACTTGTGGTGAGTCGGAGACCGCACTCATTGCTCCCGACGTTCCTCGAGCTTCCGAGGCGGTGCGCGACTCGTGGGCGAGCTGCTCGTCGACCAAAGCTGTGTCGTCGGACGTTCTCCTTGGCCGTGCAGCGGGCGCGCGCCAGGGTCGTGGCGGTGACACCGTTGCCGGGCTGTAGCGACTGGTCGAGTGGGGCCGAGCCATCGCGTCATGGTGAGCGGGGGGACTCACAGCACTTCTCACAGGAACACTCACAGCAGTGCTCACAGACGAGCTCATGGGACGGTTTCTTCGCTTCGACCATCACACGGAAGGGTCTGCGCGCTCCGGCCACTCACAGCAACACTCACAGCAACACTCACAGCAACACTCACAGCAACACTCACAGCACTTCTCACAGGAACACTCACAGGCCCAGGTCGCAGCCCTGTGGGAGTTGACCGACTCGGCTTGGGCCCTTCCGGTACGTCGTCCGTCTCGATCGGCGAGGTGTCCGTTACTTCAGGCCGAATACGGTGAGCAGCGCGCGGTTAACCGCTTCCACGTCGTCAGGTACGAGCGAGCCCAGGAGAGCGGTCAAGAGCCGACGCTCGAGAACGAGGAGCCGACAGAGGGGTCCGAACCACCGACGGCCTGCGGAGCCCTGCCGTCCGCCAGAGGCTCGCAGCACCGGGAGTCTGAAGCAGGTCAGGAAGCGGTCCTTCGTCCCGATCGGACGATACGCTTGTGCCACGTTCGGGAGGATGAGCCCGCCGGCTTGATAACCAGGCAAGCGTCGGCGCGCTCTCGGGCCGTCCTGGCACCTTGTGCATCAGGCGTGTGTGTGCTGCTCGGACGCCCCTTGTTGTGACGCCGATGCAATCCGTCAGCGCAGGGCCAGAGACGGGCCCCGAGGTCGTCGCCGCTCGAAGGGTCCGAAACCACCTGACTCGGCTTCAGCGGGAACTCTCCGATATTCACAGTCCCGCCCGGCGTCTCACAGAAGGGCTCCGTGTCCGCTGCAGGGACGCAGCTGCGAAGGATGCCAAGATCGTCGTGCTCCGCCAGCAGCTGGCCCTTTTTCGCCGGCAGGTCGCTCCTCCCCGCTTCCCCTGGCCCGATCGTGGCTTCGTCGCCCTTCTCGCTGGTCACGTACCGAGCGAGCGCTGGTGATCATTCCTCGGCTCGCCGCAGACGATTCTCGCTAGTCCAGCTCGCTTGTGAAGAAGCGCGCGACCTACCGCGCGGAAGGCTAGGTCGGCTGACCCTTCCCGACGAGACCGTCGAGCTGATCTTCCGACTGGCTTCGGAAAAGCCCAGATGGGGCCGTCTCCGTACTGTCGGCGAACTCAAGACGGTCGGAGGTGGCCTGTTTGGAGAGTGCCTGTTGGTCCTTGATCCCTCGCGCGTCGCGGAGAGCGATGCTCGCGCTCGACGAGCTCGCCGGCGGACTGGCCCCGGTCACGACGGAGTTGCCCACTTGATTCGCTTCTTCAAGTGGTTGAGCCGCGATCGTCCGAGCCGGGCATCTCGCTGCAGACGACCAACGACAATACCGGGAGACACCCCTTGGACCTCGGCGAAAGCACGCACGGCCGACTCTGAGAGATCTCCGGCTTCGACGAAGGCGCTGTAGTCGTCCGGGGGAATCAGGGCGTCCCGGGCAAACCTATCTGCTTCTCTTTCCGAGTCTGATGGGCTCGCGTCGTTGATCTCTGTTCCGTCGACGTAATCACGCTTCTTCCCTTCAAGGATATGACGGCACTCGTGAAAAAGACTGAACCAGAACTGGTCGTCGCTCTTATGCCGAAGACTGAGCTGGATCAACGCTCGGTCGGTGGATAGCCAACGAGCTGCTCCGCTCAGGTGAGTGCCCCGCAGCTCCGGGGTAAGAACGATCACGACACCCGAGGCCGCCGCTCGCTCCTTCACTCTGTCGATGACCAGGAGAGGATCACGACGAGTCAGCGCGCGAAAGCCGTCGACTGATTCACGAAAGGCCTTGACATCGAACGATGCGGCCGGTACTCCGTCAGACTGAATCTCTCCCCAACGCAACCATGCAGCAACAGCTTTCGGCGCTGCGGAGAAGGATGGAGATTCACGGAAGGACGCAGCAAGCGTGAGCCACTGTCGCTCCCACGCCGATGGATTGCTGACGCCGAAGTACGAGAGTAGGGCGCCTACCTTGCCGCCCCGGGTCTTCGTCAGACCTTCTGGGATGAGGCCGTACCGCACCAAATCGTTGGCTGGGAAGTCGCTCGCCCAGTCAGCAACAGACTCCAACTCGTTCTCGGCCCGCGAAAGGGCAAGGCGCTCCCGATATTGGGTCTCCAGGCCATTCCAGAGCCGAGCGGAGATGCCGATCGCACGCTCTAACTGGATGGCAGTGTCTGGAGTAATGGCAGCCTTGGCGTTGACAATTTCGTTGATTGTCTTCACGGGACGATCCATGCGTCGAGCCAGTTCAGACTGTGACATCCCGCGCTCTTCGAGCGCCTCAGCGAGGACTTCGCCAGGAGAGACAGCCCAGTCGGGCTGCCAGACCGTCTGCTCATTCGCCATGGTAGTCATCCACCTCTGTAATCGTGATCTGCGTGATGCTGGATAGATCGATACCCCCGTCGTCAACCCGTGGAACGGGATCGTGGTTCGGAATGAAGATGAGTCGGTACTGCCCCCACAGGTAGACGGCGAACTGGCCGGCACGGTTGGCGCTGAGAGCATGGCACCGGCCCGGGGCTTGGTCCATATCCCTGAGCGTTGGCGCGGCGCGAAGAGTCGCCAGCCGACGCTTGAGCAGGGACCAATGTTCCGCGCCCCACCTACGCGCGCCGGCCTTTTCGCTAGAGCAGCTCTTCTCCAGCTTGCCGTCGGACCACGAGATCTCGATGTCTGTTCCTTTGATCTATCACCCCTGGGGTTATAATATAGGTTAACGACGCGATGACCGACACGCAACTCCGACTCCGGATTGATCCGCCCTTCCAGCCTCTGGCTCAGGGCAGCGCCCACTATGTCGCGGCCTTGCAGACGAAGCCCGGCGAGCTGGATGCTCTCCACCAGATGGCGGCAGACACGTGGTCCAAGTTCACTCCGTTGATCCAGATCGTCGGCCCGAAGTCGCCCCGCGAGCAGATCAATGCCGACAACATCACGGCATGGACCGGCAAGATCCGAGACGCGGTCGGAACACATCCGCTCTTCCTGGACATCCTCCGCCTCAGAGCGTCGCATCCGGTAGTGACCGGTGCCGGGGTGCAGTTTCCTGTGCTGGCGCGGATATACGCATCTGCTCGCAAGAGGAGCCTGAATTTCGTGCCGGTTCTTCGCGTTGGTGAGACCAATACAGCTCACGCAGACATGGTTGCTGACGCAGCTGAGAGCGACGGCCGTGGCCTCGCTCTTCGACTGTCGATCCGGTCGACGGCATCCCCGACAAGGATGAGCCTCACGGACTACCTAAGCAAGGTGCTTGTCCAATTGCGAGCAGACGTCAACACGACGGATCTTCTACTGGACCTCGCGTTCATCGAACCGGATACGGAGATAGAGGCCGAAGACCTGGGCCCGGAGATTTCGAAGGCTCTCGATGTCGGCGACTGGCGCAACGTCGTTCTTTTGGGCACCTCCATGCCATCGATGCTGAGCTGCGTACCCGAAGGAACAGTGGGAGAGATCGATCGTCGGGAATGGAAGGTCTGGGATGAGCTTTCCAAGATCGGACTCAAGCGGGTTCCGGCGTTCGGTGACTATGCAATCCAGCATCCGACTCCGCCGCAGGACGGCGGCGGAGGCAGCCCCCGGGCGAACGTCCGCTACACCACGGCAAGGTCAACGGTCGTCGCGCGCGGACGAGGACCCTGGACACAGGAGGGCGTAGAGCAGTATGTAGGGCTGTGCCAGCAGCTGGTGGCCAGGCATGAGTTCTCCGGTGCCGAGTACTCATGGGGCGACGGAGTCATCGACGGATGCGCACGAGGTGATCTCGAACCGAGCAGCCAGCGTATGTGGCGTGGCGCCGGCACCTCCCACCACATTCGATTTGTCACCGATCAAATGGCGTTGTCGAGACCGGCCTGACGAAATCGACGGGAGGGTATCCGGGCGTCAGCGCCACTTCGATTGCGAATGGCACGCCGCACGATTCCCCTCAGCTCCCGCAGGTCCGCTCTCGCCAGTAGCAATTTCCACATGGTGTTCCGAGTCGCATTCGGAGCCGTCTCAATGCCCAACTGAACAAGGGCCGTGTGAGCTTCAGCGCGCCAGAGCAAGCGGACCAGTGTTTCGGGATCCAACTCGGAGTTCTGTCGGGCTGGTCGGATCTCGTCGAACGCTACGTGTCCGTTTGTCGATACCTCAATGACACCCCACCACTCTGGGAGCTGGACCACGGTGCCTTCAAGGTGACGGGACGCGACCACGGCCGTGCACCGGTCGAAGACACGGCCGTATGCCGTGACCTGGCGAGGAAGGCGGCGGAGGGTGTCTCGCTCAGTCTTGATCTCGAAGCCCCGGAGCTCACGGCCGATGAGGGCAAGGTCAGCTCGCTCATGTGACTGGGGGACCCAGAACTCGTCGACTGGGGTCAGAGGGTGCTTCTGGGCGGCGAGGAGGTGCTGTCGGAGCGCCGCCCGCACGGATGCTTCGGCGCTCATGGGCGCTGGCCGGTGGTCACCTAGCAACTGACCAGCACCCGCGCACGGGTCCGAGTGTAGGGAATGTTGCGGACTAGGTACGAATCCGGGGCCAGCAGCTGAGTCGACCTTTCTGAGCGAACGTACGTTCGTAAACTAACCGAGGGGTGTGTCGCCGGGCTGGGGAAGGCCATTGGGCACTCCCGTGGTGAGGGATCATCGAAAACGGACAGGGCGAGTCAGCGTCGACTCCAAGGAACCCGATTGCCAGCGACGCTCGGAGCGGGTTCAACGTCATGCCGGGACTACGCTGTCAGGCAGTTCTTCGTTGCCATCCGACCTTCTGAACACGACACGACCGGTGCCCGTAATCATCAAGCGAATTGTTTGTCTCGCCAATTCGAGGAAGCTGAGCGGCCGATGCATCGCGGGCCGCGAGCTCGTGGACAGCGAGCTCGTTGGATGGATCCGGCCGGTCAGCGCTCGTGAGCACGAAGAGGTGTCGGAACGGGAGCGTGAGTACCAGAACGGCGAAGACCCCACGGTGCTGGACGTGATAGATGTCCCCGTTCTTGAGGCACGACCCAGCGCATTCCAGAGCGAGAACTGGCTGCTCGACCCCAACTACTACTGGTCAAAGGTTGGGCGCCTAAATCCGAGCGACCTCAGCGGTTTCGTCGACAACGCAGGTCCGCTGTGGTTAAACGTGGGCTCCACGATCGCTGGCCGCAATGACGAGATACCTGTCGATCTTGCCAACGGACTGACTAGCTCCCTCGCTCTTGTGCGCGTTCCGGAGCTGCACCTCTCAGTGTTCAGTCCGGGCGCTGCTTTCGGCAACTCGAAGCGGAGGGTGCAGGCCAGGTTTGCGCTCGGCGCACACGACTACTGGCTTTGGGTCACCGATCCGGTCTATGAGCGGCGGTACTTGGCTAAGGAGAACGATGACTACGAGCTTGGCCCGAGTTACCTAACGCTGAGTCTTGGAGAACCATACGGGGGCTACGTCTATAAGCTGGTAGCTGCGATCATCGAAGAGGCGCCCTAGCGATGGCCGCCACACCGGCGCACGTGCTCACGGTCGGACACTCGAACCATCCGATTGATGAGTTCCTCGACCTATGCGAGAAGCACGGCATAACGGCAGTCGCCGATGTCCGGTCAAGCCCTTACAGCAAGTATGCGCCGCAGTTTATGAAGGTACCGCTGCGCAACTCGCTGAAGGCACGGGGACTCAAGTACGTGTTCCTCGGCCGTGAGCTTGGCGCCCGGTCCGCGGATCCAGCTTGCTATGTGAATGGCAAGGTTCAGTACGAACGCCTTGCTCGGACGGATCTTTTCCGAGAGGGCCTCGACCGTCTGGTGCACGGCGTTGCCTTCGAGCGGATCGCGATCATGTGCGCGGAGAGGGATCCATTAGATTGTCATCGCACATTGCTCGTCGCTCGGGCGTTGATAGGCCGCGGTCTGCTCGTTGATCACGTCCTGGGGGATGGATCGCTCGAGAGCTATGACAACTCGATGCTCCGCCTGCTCGACAAGACCGCGCAGCCGCCTCCGGACCTCTTCACGACCCTGGAGGAGCGCATTGGGAACGCGCTGCGGGATCAGGAAGCGCGCATAGCGTACGTCGATAAGAATCTGTCGCACACATGGAATAGCGCAGCCTCGTGACGGTCTACACGATCGGCTTCACCAAGAAGAGCGCGGAGACGTTCTTTAGGCTCCTTGGCGGGTCGAGTGCAAGGCGATTGGTCGACGTCCGACTGAATAACGTTTCTCAACTGGCTGGGTTCGCCAAGAAGGACGACCTCAAGTTCTTCCTTCGCGAGATCTGCTCCATCGACTACCTCCACCTCAAGTTGCTGGCGCCTACTCAGGAGATGCTCGACCAGTACAAAAAAGGAGGTGGCGACTGGGAGCTTTACGAGCGTCGCTTCCTCGACCTGATGGAGGAGCGTTCCATCGAAGACGAACTCTCGCGGGATGTCATAGAGGACAGCTGCCTCCTATGCAGCGAGGACAGTCCCCGTCGCTGTCACCGTCGTCTCGTCGCGGAGTACCTCAGTGACCGCTGGGGTGGGCTCTCGATCGAGCATCTAGCCTGACCGTCGCGCAGGACATGCCTTCGGCGACGTGCACCGCGCCGTCATTGCTAGTAGTGGCCGAGGCGTACGCGAGCGTGTCCAGCCACAACGGCGACGAGCTGGTCGCCACGGAGCGGCTCCGCCGGCGGAGCTCGCAATCGGAGGAGAGCCGCCGCCGCCGAGCGCATCTCAAGGACCATGCCCCCGAGCGCCCTCGATGGCGGTGGATTCGCTTCGTCGCGTGGGCACGTCCGCCGTTCACGAGGGTTCCGGGAATCATGCGCGTCAAGCAGTGCCGAACGGTCCTCAGCGAATCATGCCGAATGCTCGTCAGACAAGCTGCCGACCTAGACGCGGTGGACGGCGTCGCGTGCTTTCGAGGTCCTCCCGTTTGGCTGGGCCAGCGTTGACGCCACGCACCGCGCGTTGGAGCGGATCTCACGGGGAACCGCGTGTCACGATCCGTCGGCGCGTAAGCCTTCGTCGCCGAGACTCCTCGTAGGCGGATAGAGCCGAGGAGGACTAACTCCTGGTCAAGCGGCCAGATCCCAGATCGTCTCGCGTGTCGTATGTGGGAAAGTCCCCCCTCCGACACGCTCCAGGTCCACGCTTCGCAGAGCTGGTACCAGGGAGTTTTTTTCTGGACCTCGCACACCGACACGCTCCAGGTCCACGGCACGGAGCGAAGTCCGCAGGCGCACTTGCTCAACGGCTCCCACACGTCGGTAGGTGACGTGGAGACCCAGGGCTTGATAGAGCGCGGCACGATCTGCTTGTTCGACGGCGCCGAGCAGCTCCGGCAAGTCACGCAACATCGAGAGCGTCTCGATGACTTCGTCGAGAGTGAGCGGTTGGGGAGTTGGGGGAGCGGACGCGAGTACGGCTTCTGCGGCAGCCTTCTCGCGCTGGGTCGCGGCGATGCGAGGTGCGATCACTTCGGCCGAAATGCCGCCTCGAGCCCGTCAAGATGTTTCGCGAGCTTACGCTCGCTCTCGATCACCGCGATCCGCGCCCGAGCAACCTCGGGGTCCTCGCGACGATCCTCGGAATCAGCCGTGACGATTGATGTCGCGGTCGCCTCGATGTTCTCAGGGGTGAACAGCTTCGAGAGCCATTGGTCGATGTGTGCGAGCAGGCGGTCTT
>Ga0224557_1000834_pt1 | contig 32275 bp, 27 predicted proteins | sample 714S31014metaG_FD_180677 | JGI IMG/M metagenome (GOLD analysis project Ga0224557, IMG submission 180677) | Peat soil microbial communities from Stordalen Mire, Sweden - 717 S3 10-14 | ecosystem: Environmental > Terrestrial > Soil > Wetlands > Peat | place: Sweden: Norrbotten County, Stordalen... | reverse complement strand
GCGATCCTCGAGGCCGTGACCACCACGTCACCACGCCTGGACCTCACGTGGCTGGCCAGCCACACCGTCCCGCAGGCGCAGGAGTACCTCTGCTCGCTCCCAGGCGTCGGCCGCAAGACCGCGGCCTGCGTGCTGCTGTTCAGCTTTGGCATGCGTGACGTGCCGGTCGATACTCACGTCTCGCGGGTCGGGACGCGCCTGGGCCTCTTCCGTCCCGGGGCGCCGTTTGAGGAGCTGCACGACGTCATGCTCGCGATCACCCCGCGCGGCCAGGAGCTGGAGCTGCACCTCAACCTGCTGCGTCACGGCCGCCGCACCTGCCACGCCCGCCGCCCCCAGTGCGCCGCTTGCGCCCTGGCCCGCATGTGCCCGTCGGCGTTCAGCTTCACCACCTGAGAGCTTCCAATCGCTTCCCGAAAGCGTCGGGCAATCAGTCGAGAGCCAGCAGCGACGGGATCTCGGCGGGGGTGGCAACCAACGCCACGGCCCCCGCGTCCCGCAGCTCCTGCTCAGTCCCGACGCCCCAGAGCACGCCGATGGTTGGGATGCCGTGCTCTCGAGCGCCGTCCACGTCATAGAAGCGGTCGCCGACCATGATCGGCTTCGCAGGTCCGCCCAACGCGGTGAGCGCCGAGGCGATGGTGGCCGCCTTGCTCTGATTGATCGCCTCCGGCGCCGGCGCCGCGACGATCTCAAACTGTTCCAGCAACCCCAACTTGTCCAAAAGCGGCTCGGCGAGCGTCAGCACCTTCGAGGTGGCGACCGCCATCGGCACACGCCAGCGAAGGCTGCGCAGCAGCTCGGGCACGCCGTCGAACACCTCGGTCTCGTCCATCCCGACCGCGACATACCGCTCGCGGTAGAGCTCGATGCAGCGCTCCACGAGCTCGACGGGCACGCCGAGGTGCTCGACCAGCGTCTCGTGGATAGGCGGGCCCAGGTACTGGTAGAGATCCTCCGGCGCGCGCTCCGGCTGGCCGACCGTGGCCAGTGCGTAGTTCATGCAGCGCGTGTACGGGATCCTTGAGTCAACGATCGTTCCGTCAAGGTCGAACAGCAGCGCGTCGGGGCGTTCCATGCCGGCCCAGTCTCGCACGCGCACCACGACGGACCCCCCTCCGGGTGCCCCGGCACGCCGACGTTTACGGAGTACACAGGCCGGGGAGCGATAGATGACACCACGTCAAATCTGCTACGCTCCCGCTTAGATTTTTGCGAACTCGAAGGAGTAGAACGTCACGATGGGCAAGACAATCGGAATCGACCTCGGAACTACAAACAGCTGTATGGCTGTTCTGGAGGGCGGCGACCCAACAGTGATCGAGAACGCCGAGGGCGGCCGCACCACCCCGTCCGTCGTCGCGTTCACGCAAGGCGGAGAGCGCCTTGTCGGCACAGTCGCCAAGCGCCAGGCAGTCACCAACCCGCAGAACACGATCTTCTCGATCAAGCGCTTCATGGGCCGCAAGGAGGCCGAGGTGCATGATGAGGAGCAGATCGTTCCTTACAAGGTGGTCGCCGGCAGCGGTGGCGACGTCCGCGTTGAGGCTGACGGCAAGCAGTATTCGCCGCCGGAGATCAGCGCGATGCTGCTGGGCAAGCTGAAGGCCGACGCCGAGGCGTACCTCGGTGAGACCGTCGACAGCGCTGTGATCACTGTCCCGGCCTACTTCAACGACGATCAGCGCCAGGCGACCAAGGACGCCGGCAAGATCGCGGGCCTCGACGTCAAGCGCATCATCAACGAGCCGACCGCGGCGTCGCTCGCGTACGGCCTCGACAAGGAGACCGACCAGACGATTCTCGTCTTCGACCTCGGCGGCGGCACCTTCGACGTGTCAGTCCTGGAGATCGGTGACGGCGTCTTTGAGGTCAAGTCGACCGCCGGTGACAACCACCTCGGCGGTGACAACTTCGACAAGGCCATCGTCGACTGGCTCGTCGGCGAGTTCAGGAAGTCCCAGGGCATCGACCTGTCACAGGATCCGATGGCGCTGCAGCGGCTCTATGAGGCCGCGGAGAAGGCCAAGATCGAGCTCTCCACCACCCAGGAGTCACAGATCAACCTGCCTTTCATCACGGCCGATCAGAGCGGTCCCAAGCACCTGGACACCCGTCTCTCCCGGGCCAAGCTCAACGAGCTCACGGCGGCGCTGATCGACCGCACGGTTGCGCCGGTACGTCAGGCGCTTTCGGACGCCAAGGACAAGGGCGCTTCGGACATCGACCACGTCGTGATGGTCGGCGGCATGACCCGCATGCCGGCGGTCCAGGACAAGGTCAAGGAGCTGACCGGCAAGGAGCCGCATCGCGGCGTCAACCCGGACGAGGTTGTGGCCGTCGGCGCCGCGATCCAGGCCGGCGTGCTGGCCGGTGACGTCAAGGACGTGCTGCTGCTGGACGTCACGCCACTGACCCTCGGCATCGAGACCAAGGGCGGCGTCATGACCAGGCTGATCGAGCGCAACACGACGATCCCGACCCGCAAGGGCGAGGTCTTCTCGACCGCCGAGGACAACCAGCCGAGCGTTGAGATTCACGTCCTTCAGGGCGAGCGCGACATGGCTCAGTACAACAAGTCACTCGGCAAGTTCCAGCTGACCGGTATCCCGCCGGCACCGCGTGGTGTGCCGCAGATCGAGGTCGCATTCGATATCGACGCCAACGGCATCCTCAACGTCTCGGCCAAGGATCTGGGCACCAGCAAGGAGCAGAAGATTGAGATCCGCTCCGGCTCGGGCCTGTCAGACGCCGAGATCAAGCAGATGGTGACCGACGCTGAGGCGCATGCCGACGACGACAAGCGCCAGCGCGAGCTCGCCGAGGCGCGCAACGACGCTGAGCACGCCGCCTACCAGGCCGAACGTCAGCTCAAGGAGCTTGGCGACGCCGTCGACGCTGACTCGAAGCAGGAGATCGAGGCCGCGATCAAGGCAGTCCGCGAGGCGCTGACCGGTGAGGACCCGGAGGCGATCCGCAACAGCAAGGATGCGCTCAACGCCTCGTTCCACAAAGTCTCCGAAGTGATCTACCAGCGTGCGCAGGAGCAGTCGGCTCAGGCCAGTGAAAACGGTGCTTCGGCCGACGACGACGCCTCCGCTGAGGAGGATGTCGTCGACGCCGAGGTCGTCGAAGAGGGCAACTGAAGATGACGACACCTTGGTCATCCGAGGAGCCGTCCGCCTTTGCGGCCGGGGAGTCCGAGCAGGACTCTCCGGGCGAGGGCCAGCTCGACGACGCCGCTGAAGATCCAGCCTTTGACTCGTCGGTTTCCGGCGAGGAGGCTCGGCAGCGCGCGACGGCGGCCGCGGCCTACGGCAAGGTGGTGAATAACGTGCCGCCGCGCGAGGCCGGCGAGGAGGGCGCGGAGCCGATCGACCCCGAGTTGCAGGTCCAGGCGGACATCGAGGAGCTCTCCGCCAAGGCAGGGCTGGCCGACGAGTACCTGCTGATCGCCCAGCGCACCCAGGCTGACTTCGAGAACTACCGTAAGCGTGCGGCCCGTGACGCGGCGCTCGCGCAGGACCGCGGGATCGCCAAGCTCGCCAAGGAGTTGCTGCCCGCGATCGACAATCTCGAGCGTGCCGTTCAGGCGGCGTGTGCGTACGCGTCCGCTGGCGCAGACGCCGCGACCACCGGGGCGGCAACCACCGAGGCGGCCTCCGGGTCGGCCGGGACAGCAGACGCCGGGCTGGCCGGTGACGCCCAGATCATGGACGGCCTCAAGCTCGTTCACGCCGAGGTGCTGGCCGCGCTCGGACGCGCCGGGATCGAGCCGTTCTCACCGATCGGTGAGCCGTTCGATCCGCAACACCACGAGGCTGTGGCTCAGAACAGGGTTGAGGGAACCGCGCCCGGCACGATCATCGAGGTCTACCAGCAGGGCTACCGGCTCGGTGAGACCGTCCTGCGCCCGGCGCGCGTGCTGGTCGCCGCGTAGGGAGCCACGATGGCTGACCGGCCCGATCACTACAAGGTCCTTGGCGTCGGCAAGAACGCGTCCGACGATGAGATCAAGAAGGCCTACCGCAAGCTTGCGCGCAGACATCACCCGGACCGCAACTCGGGTGATAAGAGCGCGGAGGAGCGCTTCAAGCAGATCTCGCAGGCACACGATGTGCTCTCCGACGCGGACAAGCGCCGCGAGTACGACCGCGGCGGCGCGTTCGCCGGCCTGGGTGGCAACGGTGGCTTCGACCCGTCCTCGTTTACGCAGGGGTTTCAGGGGGCAGGAGGCTTCGGTGACATCCTCTCGAACCTATTCGGCGGCTCAGCCAAGGGCGGTCGCCCCGCCCCCGGACAAGCTGGCCCTGGCCAGCGTTCGGCCCAGGCACGTGGACACGACCTCGAGACCGAGGTGTCGTTGACGTTCGACGCGGCGGTCAAGGGCGCCCAGGTACCGCTCAGCGTGCCGACCTCCTCACCGTGCCCGACCTGTCACGGCAGCGGCGCCCGGCCAGGCACCGCACCGAAGGTCTGTCCGGTCTGCCAGGGTCGCGGCGTCGAGGGCGCGGATCAGGGGATCTTCTCGATCAACCAGCCCTGCTCGCGTTGCCATGGCTCCGGAACGATCATTGAGAACCCGTGCCCGACCTGCGAGGGTAGCGGTCAACAGCGCAGCAACCGGCGTCTGCGGGTCAACATCCCGGCCGGGGTGCGCGACGGCAGCCGCATCAAGCTGGCCGGCAAGGGTGACCCGGGGATCAGGGGTGCGCTGCCGGGTGATCTCTACGTGATCACGCGTGTGAGCGAGTCGCCGATCTTCAAATGGAGCGGCGAGAACCTTGAGGTTGAGGTGCCGCTGACGATCCCCGAAGTTCTACAGGGCGCAGTGGTCGAGGTCCCGACGCTAGCCGGGACCAAGCGCCTGCGCGTACCGCCTGGTACCAAGCACGGCACGATCCAGCGGCTGCGTGGCGAAGGACCGCCGCGGCTCGGTGGCAAAGGCAACGGCGACCTGCGCTACAAGTTCGTGATCGACGTCCCGGCGACGCTCTCAGCCGAGCAGGATGAGGCTGTCAGCAGGCTGTCCAAGGTGTTGGACGCCAACCCGCGGCAGAACCTGTTTGCCGCCGGAGTTGCCGGGAACATGCAAAGTGATCAGTGATGTCTCACCAACGGATCCGGCAGACCGCCCGCATCGAGGTTGATTCGGAGCGCGGGGTCTTCATGATCTCGGTCGCCGCCGAGCTGGCCGAGATGCACCCGCAGACGCTGCGCATGTACGAGGCCCGAGGGCTGATCGAGCCAAAACGCTCGCCAAAGGGCACGCGGCTCTACTCGCACGCGGACGTCGAGCGGCTCAAGCGGATCCAGGAGATGACCGCGGAGCTCGGCATGAACCTGGCCGGCGTTGAGCGGGTGCTGGAACTTGAGCAGCAGATGGCGTCGATGCAGCGCAAGCTCGCCGGCCTGGAGCGGCGCGCCATTGAGTTGAAGGCCGAGGTCGAGCGACTGGAGGCGCTGCGGCGTGAGCTGCGCGCGGAGATCGTGCCGTACGTGCGTGGCGGCGCGATGGTGCGCTTTCAGGCGCCGCACGCGTGAAGCGCTGGTTCCTGGCAGTTGCGCTGGGGCTGTTACTGGTAACGCCGGCCACAGCGTCGGCCCTGGTGACCCCGGCCAGCACGGCGCCGCCGGCTGAGCGGCTGGCGCTGGTCCTGCCGCTGAGGGCGGACAGCGCCGGCCTCGCCGACTTTGCCGAGCAGGTGAGTACTCCTGGGTCGGCTCTCTACGGGCACTACAGGTCGATCGCCTGGAGCTCGCGGCGCTTCGGTGCGAGCGCGCGCGAGCGCGCGCTCGCACTCGGCTACCTACGCCGTCACGGAGCTACCGACGTCCGCATCGACGCCACCGGGCTGTTCGCCGACGCGAGCGTCAGCGTCGCCCAAGCACAGCAGATGTTCGGAACCTCGCTGTCGGCGCGACGGGCCGACCGTGCTGACTACACGGCTCCGGCAACCCCGGTGATGATTCCGCGCCCACTGCGCGGAATCATCACCGGGGTGATCGGGCTCGCTACGCAGGCCGCGTTCGCCGCGCCGGAGCTGGCGCCGCACGACGCCGGCGCCAGCACCACTACCACCAGCACCACTCCCTGCGGCAGCGGCTCCGGCGGGACCGGCGTGGGCGGAACCGGGACCACCACGGGCACCTGTGCGACGAGCACGTCATCCGGATACAGCGGCCCCGATGGGGTGCCGCAGGGTTGCGCGGCGGGAGTCGGCACCGACGGTTTTGCGCCCAACGAGTACCTCGACGCCTACCAATTCCAGCAGCTGCATAAAGCCAACGTTCGCGGACAAGGTGAGCGGGTTGCGTTGGTTGAGATCGATGGCTTCAGCGACTCGGACATCGAGCGCTTCGCCTCGTGTTTTGGCCTGCGAGTGCCACCGATCGACGCAGTCGCCGTGGGACTTCCGAGACTGCTGTCTCCGGGCGGCGAGGCGACACTCGATCTCGAGGTCTTGGATGCAGCCGCTTCGCGACTGAAGTCGATCTATGTCTACGAGGCTGCTCCAGATGCCGCGCATGTGCTGCGCGCGCTCACCGCCCCGCTTCAGAGCTCCGGTGCCAAGCCCGATGTGATCTCGGTTTCGCTCGGGCTCTGTGAGAGCGACACGATCGCGGCGGTCGGTGGCCCCGGCCTCGCCGCCACGGAATCAGCGCTGGAGGAAGCCAATGCAGCCGGCATCAGCGTGCTCGGTGCAGGCGGTGACGGCGGTTCGGCCGGTTGCATAGGTACGTCGAGCACTGACAACACGCCGCTGCCGAAGCTGGCGGTGACCTACCCGTCCTCCTCGCCATGGGTCACGGCGATCGGAGGCACCAACTTCGACCTCACCGCCGAGAATCAGATCTTGAGCCAGGTGGTGTGGAACGACGGCTCGGCGCAGCCCGGCCTGGCCGGTGGCGGCGGCTTTAGCACGCTCTTTACGCGACCCAAGTACCAAAACGGAGTGGTCACCCAGAATCAGCGTGCGCTTCCGGACCTGGCGCTGCTCGCTGACGTCGCGCCCGGCTACGACGTCTACTGCACCGCCGGGGCCGACTGCGACGGGCGCGGCTGGACCACGTTCGGCGGCACCAGCGCCGCGACGCCGCTGCTTGCCGGCGGCTTCGCGTTGGTTGACCAGCTGCTGCGTGAACACAATCTGCAGCCAGTGGGCCTCGCAAACCCGCTGATTTACAAGCTCGCCAAAGCACCGCCCGGCGGCGACTCGGTCGTCTACGACGTCACCCAGGGCAGCAATGATGTGGGGCCGTTCATCCAGTCCGACGGTGACCCGCTCGGTTGCTGTACTGCGGCGGTCGGGTTCGACGAGGCGAGCGGTTGGGGCGGCATAAACCTGGCCCAGTTCGCCACGGACGCCGAGGCCGCACAGGGCAAGCTTGCCAAGGTCACGATGACGCTGCGTTCCCACCAACACCCGTTCGCGAGCGGCGGAATCGTCGCCCGGGTCCGCTGCAACGCCGGCTGCGACGTGAGCGTGCGCGCCAAGGTCGCGATCCAACATGAGCCGCCGTTCGTCGACTACTCCAGGTTCGTCACGATTCGCGCCCGCACCACCGCGACGGTGAAGATCAGCTTCACGACCGCCCAGCTCACCAGCCTTGCGGCCGCCATCAGCCTCCACCGGCATTCGACGCTGGCCGTGACCACCGCGATGGTCGATGCCAGCGGCAACATCGAGCGTCAGACCGCGACCGTCACGCTGCCGCTCACCAGCTGAGCCGGACGCTCAATCGGGCCCCGATCGCGGGTCGATCCGCCGCCCGTGACGAGAGCTTGGAAAACCGGCTTGGACCTGTCATAATCTAAGTCAACAAGACTTAGATTTATCGGACTATGAGAGGCCGACACGACATGCAAGCCGACCGCTTCACGATCAAATCCCAAGAGGCGCTTGAGGCCGCACAGCGGCTCGCCGAGGAGCGCCGCAACCCGCAGACGCGTCCCGAGCACCTGCTCGCTGTGCTGCTTGAGCAGGACGGCGGCGTGGTGGTGCCGGTGCTGCGCAAGCTCGGCGTTGAGCCGGCGGCGGTGCGCGCGATGCTCAACCCTGCCCTGGAGGCGCTGCCACGGCTTGCCAGTACCGCCGGCGGCAGCCGTGAACCGATCGGCGGATCGCAGGAGCTGATCGAGGTCCTGCGCGTCGCCGAAGAGCAGATGCGCGAGCTTGGCGACAGCTATATCTCCACAGAGCATCTGGTGCTCGCGCTCGCGAGCACTCAGGGAACGGTCGCCGACGTCTTGCGCTCGGTCGGCGCGACCCGCGACGCGCTGCTGAAGGCGCTGCAGGAGGTCCGCGGTAGTCACAAGGTCACCGATCAGAGCCCCGAGGACAAGTTCCAGGCGCTCGAGAAGTACGGCCGTGACCTGACCGATGCGGCGGCACTGGGCCAGCTTGACCCGGTGATCGGTCGCGACGATGAGATCCGTCGCGTCATCCAGGTGCTCTCGCGCCGCACCAAGAACAACCCGGTGCTGATCGGCGAGCCAGGCGTCGGCAAGACCGCCATCGCCGAGGGGCTCGCCCAGCGGATCGTCTCGGGCGATGTGCCGGAAGGGCTGAAGGATCGCCGGGTCGTCGCACTCGACATCGGCGCGCTGATCGCCGGCGCCAAGTACCGCGGTGAGTTTGAGGACCGCTTGAAAGCCGTGCTGAAAGAGATTCAGGACGCGGCCGGGGGCGTGGTCCTATTCATCGATGAGCTGCACACGATCGTCGGCGCCGGTGGCTCTGAGGGGGCGGTCGACGCCGCCAACCTGCTCAAGCCGATGCTGGCGCGCGGCGAGTTGCGCGCGGTTGGTGCGACCACGCTCGACGAGTACCGCAAGTACATAGAGAAGGATCCGGCACTCGAACGTCGCTTCCAGCCCGTGCTTGTGGAGGAACCGAGCGTTGAGGACACGATCGCGATCCTGCGCGGCCTCAAGGCTCGCTATGAGGTTCATCACAGGGTGCGGATCACGGACCCGGCGCTGGTCGCCGCCGCCACCATGTCCGACCGCTACATCGCCGACCGCTTTCTCCCGGACAAGGCGATCGACCTGGTTGACGAGGCGGCTTCGAAGATTCGCATGGAGATCGACTCCAAGCCGATCGAGATCGATGAGGTCGACCGGCACATCCTGCAGCTTGAGATTGAGCTGCAGTCACTGGGGTCGGCCGATTCCGATGACGCCGGCACCAAGGTGCGGCGCGACCAGCTGGAGCTTGCGCTCGCGCAGGAGCGCGAGCGCTCGGTCGCGATGAACGCCGAGTGGCAGCAGGAGAAGCAGACGATCGGCGCCGTCGCTGATCTGCAGGAGCGCCTTGAGCAGGCGGGGATCGAGCTCGAGCAGGCGCGTCGCGCCAGTGACCTCGAGCGCGCCGCTGAGCTCCAGTACGGCACCATCCCGGAGCTGACCAAGCGGCTGGAGGCGGCCGAGCGTGCCGAGGACGACGCTGCTGGCCAGCGGGCCAGCAGCGGAGCGACCCGCTACCTGAAGGAAGAGGTCGACGCCGAGGACATCGCTGAGGTCGTGTCCGAGTGGACGCGCGTGCCGGTGACCCGTCTGCTCGAGGGTGAGATCGAGAAGCTCGTCCACATGGAGGAGAGGCTGCATCAGCGGGTGATCGGTCAGGAAGAGGCTGTCGGCGCCGTATCGGCCGCCCTGCGGCGTTCACGCGCCGGCCTTCAGGACCCGGATCGGCCGATCGGCACATTCCTCTTCCTCGGACCGACCGGCGTCGGCAAGACCGAGCTGGCGCGGGCGCTCGCGGAGTTCATGTTCGACTCAACCGAGGCGATGGTCCGCATCGATATGAGCGAGTACATGGAGAAGCACTCGGTCTCACGGCTCCTCGGCGCGCCTCCCGGTTACGTCGGCTACGAGCAGGGCGGTCAGCTGACCGAGGCTGTGCGTCGCCGGCCGTATGCGGTGGTGCTGCTCGACGAGGTCGAGAAGGCCCACGCCGATGTCTTCAACGCACTGCTGCAGGTGATGGACGACGGCCGCCTCACGGACGGCCAGGGCCGCACAGTCAGCTTTAAGAACGTGGTGTTGATCATGACCTCGAACATCGCCGGCGGTCGCCTCGGTGCCGAGGGCCACTTCAAGCCGGAGTTCATCAACCGCCTCGATGACATCGTTGAGTTCGCGCCGCTCGACCGGGAGCAGCTTGGCGAGATCGTGGAACTGCAGGTGCAGCGTGTCGTGGATCGTCTGGCCGATCGCGGGATCGAGCTGGTGCTCTCTGACGGCGCGCGAACGCTGCTCGGGGACCTTGGTTACGACCCGACCTACGGCGCCCGGCCGCTCAAGCGCGTGATTCAGAAGCAGCTTGTGGACTCGCTGGCGCTCGCGATCTTGCAGGGCCAGTTCACGGCGGGCGACCGCGTCGAGGTCGAGGCGGTCGATGGCGCCATCACCTTCGAGGCCGTCGCCACCGGCGTGGAGGTGGCATAACCCGCCGACCTCCCGGTCCGCCTTGCCCGTTGGTCCGCTGGCCCGTCCCGAACTGACGCTGACCGATCGCGGCCGGGCGGCCCTCGATGCCTACAGCGAGACGTTGCGAGAGCTGCTCGGCGGCCTGTAGGCTTGACCTTCGTCTAGTGGCCCCGTCCGCAAATCCCGCGGCATTCGAGCGGCCCAGCAGGACTCACGGACGAAACCACTAGTAGAGGAGCCCACACCATGCCCACCTACATCATGCTCACCACGCTCTCACCCGAGGGAGTGCAGACGATCAGGAATAACCCGGGTCGCATCCGCGAGGTCAATCGCGAGATCGAGCAGCTCGGCGCCACCGTCAAAGCCCAGTGGGCGACGCTCGGCGAGTACGACTTCATCAACGTGATCGAGGCACCGGACGAGCGCACGATGGCGCGGATCTCGGTTGAGCTCGGGTCGCGCGGTACCGGCAAGTACGAGACCCTCGTAGCGATCCCGATCGACGACTTCATCGGCCTCCTGTAGCTCCCGCCACCGGGCATATCGGCCCGGGTCACTACTCCGGACCTCCGGCACTGCGGCGGGCGTCACGACCGAGGGTCTCCCACTACATTCCACCGCGTGAGCAATCCACGTGTCTTGGTGGTCGGCAACGGTGCCCGCGAGCACGCGATTCTGCATGCGCTGGCGCGGTCGCCCCAGCAGCCTGAGCTTCTGTGCGCCCCGGGCAACGCCGGCATCGCCGGCGTTGCCCGGGTGGCGCCAGTCGCGGTTGACGACATCCCCGGCCTCGTCAAGCTCGCCGTCAGCGAGCAGGTCGAGCTTGTGGTTGTCGGCCCCGAGGCGCCGCTCGTCGCCGGGCTCGCCGACGCACTTCAGGAAGCAGCCATCCCCTGCTTCGGTCCGACCGCCGCGGGCGCCGAGCTCGAAGGCTCGAAGGCCTTCTGCAAGGCGGTGATGGAAGCCGCCGGCGTCCCCACGGCCGCTTACAGGGTTGTCAGCACCGTGCAAGACGGACTGAAGGCGATCGAGGAGATCCAACACGGCCGCTACCCGACGGTCATCAAGGCTGACGGGCTCGCCGCAGGCAAGGGCGTGATCATCGCCGCTGACGAGCACGAGGCCACTGACGCGCTCGAGGCACTGCTGGTCGAGCACCGCTTCGGCACCAGCCAGGTGGTGGTGGAGGAGTACCTCACCGGCGCCGAGGTCTCGCTGCTCGCTCTGTGTGACGGGGTCCGCGCCCTGCCACTCGCCTCCGCCCAGGATTACAAGCGCATCTACGACGGCGACGCCGGCCCCAATACCGGCGGCATGGGCTCGTACTCGCCGGTGCCCGCGATCGATGAAGGCCGGGCGCAGGAGCTCACGGCCCGCGTCCATCAGCCGGTGCTGGACGAGCTCAACAGGCGCGGGATCGCCTTCCACGGGGTGCTCTACGCGGGCCTGATGCTGACCGGAGACGGCGTCAAAGTGCTCGAGTTCAACGCGCGCTTCGGCGACCCCGAGACGCAGGCGATCCTGCCGCGTCTGAAGACCGACCTGCTGGAGCTGCTGGCGGCTGCCACCACGACCGGCGGCCTCGACGGGATCCAGCTCGACTGGGACCCAGACTGCGCCGTCACCGTCGTGCTCGCGAGCGCCGGCTACCCCGAGTCCTCGTCCGCCGGTGACGTGATCAGCGGTCTGGACAGAGCTCCTGCCGATGTTGCTGTGACACACGCCGGAACCGCCCTCAACGAGCAGGGCGAAACCGTCACCGCCGGCGGCCGCGTGCTGAGCGTCACGGCTCTCGGCGCCGATGCTGCCGCGGCGCGCTCCACTGCCTATGCTGCCCTCGAGACGATTGACTTTCCCGGGCGCCAATTGCGCCGTGACATCGCTGAGGAAGTGGTGAAGTAGATGACCGAATTGGATCCTGGACGCGGACCTGAGACTGAAACCGCGGCCGACCCCATGTCGGACCCGGCGTCTGCATTCGCAGACCTCGCCGTCGGCGCACCCCGCGTCGGCATCATCATGGGCTCAAAGAGCGATCTGCCGGCAATGGAGAAGGCCGAGAAGGAGCTGACCGAGCGCGGAATCCGCAGCGAGGTCCGCGTCATGTCGGCCCATCGCGACCCCGAGGTCGTGGCCGATTACGCCAGGAACGCGCGCATGCGCGGGCTGCGCGTGATCATCGCCGGCGCCGGCCTTTCGGCTGCGCTGCCGGGTGTCGTCGCGGCGCACACCGACCTGCCCGTGATCGGCGTGCCGCTGACCTCGAGCACTTCGATCGCCGGCGGCCTCGACGCGCTGCTCTCAATCGTGCAGATGCCCCCGGGCGTGCCGGTCGCAACGGTCGGCGTCGACAACGCCAAGAACGCCGCTGTGCTGGCGGCGCGCATCCTCGCCGCCTGAGGGCACTGTTCGCTGACCGATGATCGATCGCTACACACGCAAGGAACTCGGGGAGCTGTGGTCTGACCACGCGCGCTTCGAGGCGCTGCGCCGGGTTGAGGTCGCGGCCTGCGAGGAGATGGACGGTCCAACCGCGGCGGACCTGGACGCGATCCGTGCCGCCGCCTTCACGGTCGACGCGATCAACGAGCGCGAGAAGACGACCGACCATGACGTCGCCGCCTTTGTCGACGTTCTTTCAGAGTCCGCAGGCGCTCCCGGTCGCTGGATCCACTACGGCCTGACCTCCAGCGATGTGCTGGACACTGGGCTGGCGCTCCAGATCCAGGCGGCCGGTGAGCTGATCCTGCCCGACTCCAGGGCACTCGTGGGGGCCCTGGCAGAGAAGGCGCGCGAGCACAAACAGACGCTCTGCGTCGGTCGCACACACGGCATCCACGCCGAGCCGACGACCTTCGGGATCAAGCTCGCCGGGTTCGCCTTCGAGGCGCACCGCAACGTCGAGCGCTTGGAGCGCGCTTTCAAGCAGGCGTCGGTCGGTGCACTCTCAGGCGCCGTCGGCACGTACTCGGCGACCTCGCCCGAGTTCGAGCAGCGCGTGCTCAAACGGCTCGGCCTCCAAGCCGAGCCGGTCTCCACACAGGTGGTCCCGCGTGACCGTCACGCGGAGCTGCTCGAGGCGATCGCGCTCGCGGGCGCCGGTCTGGAGCGGCTCGCCACCGAGATCAGACATCTCGCGCGCACCGAGCTCGGCGAGGCACGGGAGCCGTTCACGGTCGGCCAGAAAGGCTCGAGCGCGATGCCACACAAACGCAACCCGATCAAAACCGAGCAGATCACCGGCCTCGCCCGGTTGCTGCGCGGTTACTCGCAGGCGGCGCTCGAGAACGTCGCGCTCTGGCATGAGCGCGACATCTCCCACTCGAGCGTGGAGCGGATCGTGCTGCCCGACGCGACGATCCTGCTCGACCACATGCAGCGGCGCATGCTCGGCGTGATCCGTGGCCTGGTGGTCGATCAGCGGCGCATGCGTGAGAACCTCGATCTCACATACGGCGCGCTTTTCTCGCAGCGGCTGCTGTTGGCGATCGTGGCACGCGGCTCCAGCCGTGACGACGCGTACCGGATCACGCAGCGGCTGGCGCAGGAGGCACTCGATGAGCGCGTCCATCTGCGTGAGCTGCTCCACAACGATCCGGCCGGCGAGGGCCTCGACCTCGACGCGCTGTTCGACTTTGCTCCCTACATCCGTTACGCGGATGAGATAGTGGGACGTCTGGACTCAATCGCATGACCTCCTTCGCCCACACCTGTTATCGCATCAACGAGATCGAGCGCTCGGTGAAGTTCTACGAGACGCTCGGCTTCGTAGAACTGAGGCGCATGCCGATCCGCGACGAGGCGATCAACGTCTTCATGGGTCTGCCGGACGACGAGCTTGAGCCCCGCCTGGAGCTGACCTTCAACTTCGGTCGTACCGAGCCGTACGAGATCGGCAGCGGCTACGGCCACATAGCCATCACCACCGCCGACCTTGACGCTCTGCTCGAGCAGCTCGCAGGCCAGGGCATCGAATCCGAGCGCCCGCCGTACAGCGTCAGAGAGGGCGACTCTCGGCTGTGCTTCGTCCGCGACCCCGACGGGTACCGGATCGAAATCATCGAGCGTTCCTGAGCGCCGGCGGTGATCAGCCCGGACGCTCACCCCAGACTGCGGGAGTTTGCGCAAGCGGTTAGGTACTCACCGACTGAGGTCCTGACACTCGATGCCGATCGCGTCGTCACGAGCCACAACCGCTCCTCCTCGTACACCAACGGGTACAAACTGCCGATCATCGTCGGGCATACGGCAGAGGAGGTCCTGCCTGATGACGAGACTCGTGCGAGCCGGCTGGAGTTTGTCGATCGGGTGCTCTCCGGAGAGCAGGTTCCGCCGTTTGAACAGCGACGCCTGACGGCTGACGGCAAGCCCGTCTACGTAGAGGTCTACGGCGGTCCGATACTGGACGACGACGGCACGATCGTCGGAATGTTCGCCAGTGCGCGCGACATGACCGAGGAGCGCAACGGGCGCGCGACCCGTGAGCGAGCGGCGCGTCAGCTCAGCCAGTCGTTTCAGGCCGCTGCGATCGGGGTGCTGATGACCGACCTTGAAGGTCGGGTCACTCGCGTCAACCGGGCTATGTGTCGACTGCTTGGACGCATCGAGGGGGATCTGCTCGATGCCCCCTTTGAGCCACTCGGGGATCCTGTGGGTCCGGCGGTGGATGATGCACTATCGCTGCCCGGCGCCGCTGATGACATCGGGCTCGACATCCGGACCAGGCCTTACGAGCATCCTGACGGCTACGAGATCTGGGTCGAGCTCTTCATCTCATTGGTCACCGACGCTGACGGTGCGCCCTCCCACTATGTGATTCAGGGTCAGGACATCACCCAGCGCCGTGAGCGTGAGCAGCGCCTGGAGTATATGGTCGACCACGATCCGCTGACGGGTCTGCTCAATCGCCGCGGCTTTGACAAAGGCCTACGGGAGCTTCTGCTAAAGGCCGATCCGATCGCGCCGAAGGGCGCGTTGTTGCTCATCGACATCGACGGCTTCAAGCGCTTCGACCATGCTCGCGGCCATCGCGCCGCGGATCAGGCGGTCAAGGGGATCGCTGTCGCGTTGACCTCATCAAGGTGCGAGGTCACTCTGGTCGGCCGGCTTGGCACTGACTCGTTTCTCGTGTTCCTGGAGGGCGTCGAGCGTACGCACGCCGAACTGATCGCGCTTGAGCTCTCGCCGGAGATCACCGCCGCGGGCGAGCGGGTCTCCAGAGACCCGGAAGCACCGGTCACCGCCAGTATCGGGATCGCGTTCCCGGACAAGCACGGCCGCGCCGCCGCCGATGACCTCATGGAGCATGTTGTCAGCGCCATGTATGCGGCCAAGGCCTGGGGCGGCAACCGTTACGCCATCTACTCGGACGAGGACTGATCGCGGCGCGCGCGCATGCGCGCCGCTCAAACCGCCCTCTGGCTAAGCCGCGACCGCCCCCGACGACGCTGACTCAGCAGCGGTGAGCGCCGCGCGCTCGAAGCTCGGGATCCAGCTGATGAACTCCTCGGCTGGAACCGGCATGCTGAAGTAGTGGCCCTGGGCGCGGTCGCAGCCGAGGCTTGCGAGCCGCTCCAGCGTCTCGCGGTCTTCGACGCCTTCAGCGATGACCCGCAGGCCGAGCGCGTGGCCGAGGTCGACCGTCGAGCGCACGATCACCATGTCGCTCTGATCGCTCAGCATCGGCGTCACAAACGAGCGGTCGATCTTCAGCTCATGGACCGGAAGCATGCGCAGGTTGGCGAGCGATGAGTGGCCGGTGCCGAAGTCATCGACCGCCAGGCGCACGCCCAGCTCGCCGAGCTCGCGAACGGTTGCCAGGGCCCGTTCGGGGTCCGACAGGATCATGCTCTCGGTGATCTCAAGCTTGAGGAAGCGCGACGGCAGTCCGTGTAGCGCCAGCAGCTGGTCGACCTGCGAGGGCAGCAGCGGGTCGTGAAGGTTACGGACGGAGAGGTTCACTGAGACCGTCAGCTCGCGGCCTTCTGCGTGCCAAGCAGCGCACTTGATGATCGCGTTGGTCAGGACGGCAGTCGTCAGTGGCCCCATCAGGCCGGTCTGCTCGACCACCTCGATGAAGGCACCGGGCTGCAGCAGCCCGAGCGTCGGGTGCTGCCAGCGGACCAGCGCTTCGGCGCCGTGGACGGTGCGGGTTGAGAGGTCCACAATCGGGTGGTAGTGGACGATGATCTCGTTCTCTCGCTCCAGTGCCCGGCGGAAGTCACTGACCATGCTGAGCCGTGAGGGCGAGTGGTTGTCCTGATCTGCCGAGAAGATCCGGAAGCTGTCGCCATGGCCCTTGGCCGCGTACATGGCGATGTCGGCCCGGCGCAACAGCGTTTGGGCGTCGGTGCCGTTCTCCGGATAACGGGCGACGCCGATGCTGCCGTCCACCTCGAGCGTGATCTCTTTGAAGACAACCGGTTCGCGGACGCAGCGCAGAACCTCTTGGACGATCTGCCCCAGCGCGATCACGTCATCGCTGCGCCGGGCGGGCAGGACCGCGAACTCGTCACCGCCGAAACGTGCCACCAGGCCTCGCTCGCCGACCCGTGTGGCCAGGCGCGGTCCGAGATCTGCCAGCAGGTCATCTCCGAACTGATGTCCGAGCGTGTCGTTGATGTCCTTGAAGTGGTCGAGGTCCAAGAGCAGCACGCCGAAGGTGGTGCCGGCCTGCTTGCAGGTCTCGATCTCTGCGTCCAGCCGGTCGCTGAACTCCTTGCGGTTGACTAGGCCGGTCAGCTCGTCGGTGGTGGCAGCGACGCGCAGCTCCTCGCCCCGTCGCTGCGAGAGCAGCAGCTCCCCCACCAGTCGCTGGAAGACAACCAGCACCAGCGCGACCATCGCCAGGCCCGTGACGCCGAGCGCCTTGGTGAGATAGACGGCCACCAGCGTGAGCACGGCCGAGAAGAGCTCGGCCGTGATGATCGGCTTGAGCTCGGTGACCTTATTGGCTACTGAGATGCCTCTGGCGAGACACTCGTAGCCGGCCACCATCGTGAAGTTGAGCGTGAGTGCGACCATGAAGGTGCCGAACACCAGCAGGTAGTAGCTGGCTTCCTTGTACCCCCCCGTCGACGGCTCGATCGCATGGAACATCAGCCCGCTGAGCAGCGGGAACCATGCGAACGTGACCAGGTTGTTGCGCAGCAGATGCAGTTTCTCTCGCCAACGGAACCAGCTGATTCCGATAGTCAGCACGCCCACGATCGCGGCCTCCGCCCCGCCCAGCACCACCGCGGCCAGGGTGATGCCGAGGAAGCTGCCGGAGACGTTGGTGAAGCCCGACGGCAGCAACGTGGCCGTCAGTTCGCTCGTAACCGCGAATGCGATCAGGATCAGCAGCTCCCTGATGTCCCATCTGTTCGTGTGAGCCGTCAACACCGCGACGGCAACCGCGGCCGCGAAAAGCAGGCCGTGGATCACGGTCACAGTGCGGGCATGGGCCGGCTCGCGGCGCGCGCGACTGCCCGGCGTCGCGCCGACGTCAGCGATGAGGGCGGTATCGGTCATAGATCGGTCACCGGGAGAGTTCTCGCGGTCGGGATGAGTTCCTGCGCCTTTACAGAGGGATTGCGATCTTTTTCGGGAACGCACTCACTTATATCGGCCAGTTTCTCGGGGTCCTGAACGACTGGTGACAGTCGTGCACGGTCGATCGGGCGCATTGCGACAGCCACGACGATCACCGCGACCCCTACTGCCGACACCGCGTAAGCCTCGCGTGGTGATGTGGCGGCGGTGATCGCGCCACCCACGATGAAGCCGACGGCGGGCATCAGTTGGTTGATACCTTCGAGCACGGACATCACCGCGCTCTGCGTCGAGATCGGGATCCGTTCCTGCACCGCCGTCACTGCCGCGATCCAGCCGGCGCCGTTCCCGATGCCGCCGAGCGCTGAAAAGAGACAGGCAACCTCGAGCGTCGGCGAGATCGCGAGCCCGGCGTAGCCGAGCAATGCAAGAACCGTGCTGACACCGAGCAGCCGGATCAGCCGCATCTCGGTGAACGCCGCAAACCCCGCCCCGCCGACGATCATCCCCGCTCCCCAAGCGCCGAGCAGGAAGCCGTAGCCCCGGTCGCCGGCGTGCAGCGTCTCCTTGGCGAACACGACCTCGATCGGGATCGGGATCGAACCGAGCAGGAACACGAACGCGACTGCCACCAGCAGCCGTCGGACGGCGGCGTAAGCGCGCAGCACGTCAAGGCCGGCGCGGACGCGCCCCTTGAAGCCGGCCTCATGGTCGGTCTCGAGGTGCAAGCCGCGAGCGGTGGCGATGATCCCGGCCGTCACCACGAACGTCGCTGCGTCGGCAAACAGCGCGGTGCTGGCCCCCTTCCAGGCGACGGCGGCGCCACCGAGCGCGGGACCGGCGGCCATGCTCACCATCGCCCCGAGGTTGAGGATCGCGTTGCCTTCGCGCAGAAGCTCCCGCTTGAGCAGCCAGGTGGCGCTGATGCCGCGCGTCAGCGCTTTGGCGGTGATCGCCAGCATTCCGTCGAGTGCGCTCACGCACAGGATTGCCGGCAGCGAAAAGTGGTGAGCCAAGAACGCCAGACCGGCAAAGAACGCCCCCTCTAGGACATAGAGGCAGGGCAGCGCCACCCGTGGCCGCAGGGCCTCGACTCGCACGGTCAGCAGCGGCGCCAGCAGCGCCGGCAGGAAGCGCAGCGCTAGGAACAGCGTGGCCGTGGCCAGCGGGCTGCGGGTCCGGTCAAAGACCAGGATCGCGAGCGCAATCTCGCCGATCCAGTTACCGAGTTCGTTGACCCAGTAACCGGCTGCAAGGTGGCGAAAAGTGGATGACCGCAGTGGTCGTATGTCCAACATGCTCTAACGCCCCGTTATGAGCGGCATAACCAACTGGTGTCTACCGGAGCGCAGCGCACTCCGGCAAGGTTCCACGGGCAACAAGTAAGACCTTCTGGTACCGAAAAACAGACACCCTGAAAGGAAACTTCCATGGGCATCCGCTCCGTCTAATCTCTTTTATTTGACCCGAGAGGCTGAGGAGCCTAATCGTATGGGGCTCCTCAGCCCCCCTGTCAGAACAAATCTCACCTCACCATCGGCAGGACCGCTCGGAAGCTTTAGCGATCTTGCAAGTTTTTCGTCATTCGTTCAGTTCGACTCGGTCCGGTTGCGGCGTACCCTATTGTCTGGGGCATGTCTGCCGTTGCTCGTCAGCCGGGGAAGGACGCGCACGATCCGTCCTTCTCGGCGCGCGGCCACACCCCGGTCCGAGAGCCCGAAGTCGCAGAGCTGAGAGCCTTTGTCGCTGCGGCAACCCTCGGCAGCATCGCCGAAGCGGCTCGCGCTATGAACATCAGCCAGCCGGCCATGTCCAAGAAGCTGAAGGCGCTGGAGACGGTTGCCGGCGCCGACCTCTTTGAGCGCTCGACCCGCGGCGTCAGGCTGACGCCGGCCGGAATACAGCTCTACAGCGCTGCCCGCAAGCTGCTTCACAGCGCTGACACGGTCCAGGCACTGATAGCCAGCCCGGCGCCCTCGATGCCGGTGCGGATCGCGTCGAGCCCGACAGTCGCCGAACTGCGCCTGCCCCTGGTGCTGACTCAGATCGCCACCGTTGAGCACAGCCTCACGGCAGAGTTGATCAGCGCCAACTCGGTGCTTGTGCGCGAGCTGGTGAGCGAGGGTCGTTGTGACCTCGGCATTGTCAGCATCGACCCCTATCGCCAACTGGACGACGGCCTCGAGGAGCGCGTCGTATGGCGCGACGAGCTGGTCATCATCGTGCCTCCCGGTCACCCTTGGGCTCAACTTGACGACGTGCCGATCGATGAGTTCGCCCGCACGCCGGTGGTCCAGCGTGACCCGTGGTCGAACTCCAGCCGGCTGGTCACGACGATGCTTGAGCGCGCCGGATACGAGCGGGTCGAGCCGACCACCGCGATCGGCAGCACCGCCGGCGTGATCGCGACGGCGCTCGCCACCAGTACGCCGGCGCTGCTCTCACTGATGGCGGCCAAGGCTCAGCCGGAGATGGAGTTCGAGGTCCGCCGGGTCGAGGGGCTCCGCTTCGGCCTTGAGTTCGCCCTGGTCTGGTCGGGCGCGATGCTCGATCTGAACCCCTCCGTGCAGACCGTCGCAGGGCACATTCTCGACCTGCCGTTTGCCCGCGCCAAGCGCGGCGCTTAGCCACCTCACAGCCAGGGCTGGCGCCCTGCGCGGCTCCAACCCGGCATCAGCACCAAACGCTAGGATCGACGCATGGCCGCTCTTACCGACCTCAAGCTGATCGCATCCGGCAAGGTCCGCGAGATCTACGACCTCGACGATCAGCTGCTGCTTGTCGCGTCGGACCGGATCTCCACCTACGACGTCGTTCACCCCAACCCGATCCCCGACAAGGGCGCCGTGCTCACCGGAATCTCGGCGTTCTGGTTCGAGCAGACGGCGAGCATCGTCCCCAACCACGTCGTCTCCTATACGGACGGCGTTCCCACTGAGGCACGCGGACGCGGGACGGTGGTCAAGAAGCTGAAGATGCTGCCGGTCGAGTGCATCGTACGCGGCTACATCACGGGGTCGGGCTGGAAGGACTACCAGGCGAGCGGCACTGTCTCCGGAGTCACGCTGCCGGCGGGGCTGCAGGAGTCCGATCAGCTCCCCGAGCCGATCTTCACCCCCTCCACCAAGGCCGATGTCGGCCACGACGAGGCGATCGACTTTGAGCGCGCCGCCGAGTTGATCGGCGATCGCGATCTGACTGAGCGCCTGCGTGACGTCTCGATCGCCGTCTACAAGCACTGCGCTAACCACGCCCGCGAGCGCGGCGTGATCCTGGCCGACACCAAGTTTGAGCTGGGGCTTGACTCTGAGGGCGTACTCACGCTCGGTGACGAGGTCTGCACGCCTGACTCATCGCGCTTCTGGCCCGCCTCCGACTACGCACCCGGCCGTGGCCAGGCCAGCTTCGACAAGCAGTTCGTCCGTGACTGGGCCTCCTCCACCGGCTGGGACAAGAACCCGCCCGCCCCGGAGATCCCCGCTGATGTGGTCGCGCGTACGCGTGAGAAGTACATCGAGGCGTATGAGCGGATCACCGGCTATCCCTTCAGCGACTGGCTCACACGCACGGGCGCGTCGGCCTGATGCGCGTGCGCGTACTGATCCGCCCCAAGGCTGGAATCCTCGATCCCCAGGGTCAGGCGGTCGAGCGGGCCCTACCCGCGCTCGGCTTCACCGGCGTGGCAAACGTGCATGTCGGTCGCCTGGTGGAGCTCGATGTGCAGGATGCCGCCCAGCTTCCGTCGATGTGTGAGCGGCTGCTCACCAACCCGCTGATCGAGGACTACGAGATCGTCGAGGGCATTTAGTGGCCTGCCACTCCCGCCACTCATGAAGTTCGGTGTAATCCGCTTCCCCGGTACCTGCGACGACGTCGACGCGCAGCTCGCAGCACAGCGAGTCGGTGACGCGGAGCTGCTCTGGCACCGTGATCGCGACCTCAAGGGCGTCGACGCGGTGATCGTTCCCGGCGGCTTCTCCTACGGTGACTATCTCCGCGCCGGCGCGATCGCCCGCTTCGCGCCGATCATGGAAGAGGTGATCGAGTTCGCTCAGGAAGGCGGGCTCGTGCTCGGGATCTGCAACGGCTTCCAGATCCTCTGCGAGGCAGGCCTGCTGCCCGGCGCCCTGCTGATCAACGACCACCTCAAGTTCGTGTTCCGCCAGGTCGAGCTCGAGGTCGTGGACGCGATGACTCCGTTCACTCGCGAATGTCCGCCGACTCTCTCAATCCCGGTCAAGCACACCACCGGCCGCTACTACTCACCGACCCCGGTACAGGTCGTGCTCAAATACGCGCCCGGCCAGAACCCCAACGGCTCACAAGATGACATCGCCGGGGTGGTCAACAACGCCGGCAACGTCTTCGGCCTGATGCCGCATCCCGAGCACGCCGTTGACCCGTTGACCGGGTCCGCCGACGGTCTCAGGATCTTCGAGTCGATCCGCACCGCCGTTGGTGAGCGCGTCAGGGTTCAGCTGTGAGCGCCGAGGCACAGCCGAAGCACAGGGAACTCGGCCTCACCGACTCCGAGTACGACCTGATCGTCGAGGGCCTTGGCCGCGAGCCCGGTGACGTCGAGCTGGCGATGCTCTCGCTGATGTGGTCAGAACACTGCGCCTACAAGCACTCCAAGAAGCTGTTGCGGCGCCTTCCCGCCGACGGTCCGCACGTGCTCGTCGGCCCCGGTGAGAACGCAGGCGCTGTCGACGTCGGCAACGGGATCGCGATCGCCTTCAAGGTTGAGTCGCACAACCACCCGAGCGCGGTCGAGCCGTTTCAGGGCGCGGCCACCGGGGTCGGCGGGATCCTGCGCGACATCTTCGCGGTCGGCGCGCGGCCGATAGCGGTGCTCGACAGCCTGCGCTTCGGCGAGCCGGCTGACTCGCAGCGCTCCCGCTACCTGCTGGAGCACGCGGTTGCCGGCATCGGTCATTACGGCAACTCGATCGGCGTGCCGACCGTCGGCGGTGAGATCTACTTCGAGCCGAGCTACGAGCAGAACTGCCTGATCAACGCAATGGCCGTCGGCATGGCACCGCATTCGCGGCTGACCTCGGCCGCGGCCGCTGGAGTCGGCAACATCCTGATCCTGTTCGGCGCCCTGACCGGCCGTGACGGCATCGGCGGAGCCTCAGTGCTCGCCAGCGCCGAGCTCGGCGACGGTGACGACGCCAAGAAGCGTCCGACCGTGCAGATCGGCGACCCGTTCACGGAGAAGAAGCTGATGGAGTGCAGCCTTGAGCTGCTGGACCGTGGGCTGCTCTCCTCGCTCCAGGACCTCGGCGCCGCCGGCCTCACCTCTTCCGCCTCGGAGATGGCCAGCAAGGGCAAGGTCGGGCTCGACATCGACATCACCAAGATCCCGCTGCGCGAAGCAAACATGGAGCCGTTCGAGATCATGGTCTCGGAGTCGCAGGAGCGCATGCTCTGTGTGGTCGAGCCCGGCAAGGTCGACGCCGTCCTGGAGGTCTGCGAGTACTGGGACATCGTCGCGACCGCGATCGGCACCGTCACCGAGCAGCCGCAGTTCCGCATCTTCAACGGCGATGAGCTGATCGGCGAGCTGCCGGTACCGCTGTTGGTGGATGACTGCCCGCTCTACGACCTTGAACCGCAGGCGCCGAGCGCCCCGCTCTACGAAGGTGGCGATCAGCGGATCGCCACCGACGCCACCCCGGCCGACACGCTTATGGCGCTGCTCGCGAGCGCCAACATCAGCTCCCGCCGCCCCGTCTTCGAGCAGTACGACCCGGTGGTCCAGTCGCGCACCGTGCGCCGCCCAGAGCAGGCCGATGCCGCGGTGCTGGCGCTGCCGGTGCTCGATGTCGACAGCGGCGCCGCCGGGGCTCCGGTTCCGGCGATCGCGATCTCGATCGACGGCAACGGCCGCCGCGTCGCGGTCGACCCCCGTGCCGGCGCTGCCGAAGCGGTCTACGAGTGCGCCGCAAACCTCGCCTGCGTCGGTGCGCTGCCGCTCGGCCTCACCAACTGCCTGAACTTCGGCAACCCTGAGAAGCCACACGTCGCCTGGCAGCTGAGCGAGGCGATCGACGGTCTCGCGCAGGCCTGTCGCGATCTCGAGGTGCCGGTCGTCGGCGGCAACGTCTCGCTCTACAACGAATCGCCCGACGGCCCGATCCTGCCGACGCCGGTGGTCGGGATGGTCGGCAAGCTGCCGGACGCTCGTCGTGCCGGGCGCCTCGGCTTCGCCAACCGCGGTGACAAGATCGCGCTCGTCGGCGGCTTCCATCCCTCGCGGGACGGTTCGGAGCTGGCCAAGTTGCACGGCAGCGCGCCCGCTGGCGCACTGCCTGCCAAGGATGTCGCGGCGATCTGCGCGACCCATCAGCAGATCCGTGAGGGCGTGAATTCCGGCGCGTTCGTCTCCGCGCATGACATCGCCGAAGGTGGGATCGCGGTGGCAATCGCCGAGTGCGCGATCAGCGGCGCAAACGGACTCGGCGCGCGGGTCGCGCTGCCTGCCGGTCTTGACCCCTTCGGCGAGGACTTCGGTACCGGCTTCATCGTCTCGGGCACGGCGCAGGATCTCGCGGGGCTCGAGGTCATCGGTGAGGTCGGCGGCGACTCGCTGGAGATTGAGGGCGTGTTAGACCTCCCAATTTCCGAGCTCTCAAAGGCGCATGCCTCGGGACTTGCAGACTTGCTCCGCTAGGCTGAAGAGGGGTTACCGATGGCTACGCTCGAGGATCACCGCGATGGACCGCGCGACGAGTGCGGAGTTTTCGGCATCTACGCGCCGGGAGAACTTCACGATGTGTCGCGGCTCTCCTACTTTGCGCTGTATGCGCTCCAGCACCGTGGCCAGGAGTCGGCCGGGATCGCGACCGCCCCGCTCGGCGGCAGTGTCATGGCCGTCCGTGACCAGGGACTCGTCTCACAGGTCTTCAACGAACACACGCTGCGCTCGCTCGTCGGTGATGTCGCCATCGGCCACGTGCGTTACTCGACCACCGGCTCATCCGAGTGGGAGAACGCGCAGCCGATTGTCCGTGACGACAACCGCACGATCGCGCTCGCTCACAACGGCAACCTGATCAACGCCGTTGAGCTGCACACGGAGCTGCGAGGCCAGGATGTGCCGTTTCGCTCCACCTCCGACTCCGAGATCATCGCCGCGCTGATCGCGACGAACCCGGCGCAGGAGGTTGAGGACGCCGTAGCTGACGTACTGCCCCGGATGCGGGGCGCGTTCTCGACGGTGATCATGACCGATGACCGCGTGGTCGCCTTCCGTGATCCACAGGGCTTGCGTCCGCTGGCGCTCGGCATGATCCCAGGCGAGAACGGGGCCGCCGACGTGTACTGCGTTGCCAGCGAGTCGTGCGCCTTCGATCTGATCGGCGCGCGCTACCAGCGCGAGATAGAGCCGGGCGAGGTTGTCACGCTCGATGCCTCCGGTGTGCATTCCCGGATGGTCGCGGGCGGCCAGCGCCACGCATTCTGCGTCTTCGAGTACATCTATTTCGCGCGGCCCGATTCGATGATGGGTGGGCAACGGCTGCAGGTCTCGAGGGCCCGGATGGGTCAGATCCTCTGGCGCGAAAAGCCGGTGGAAGCAGACTTGGTGATCCCGGTACCGGACTCCGGCAACGCTGCCGCACGCGGTCTGGCCCGCGAGGCTGGACTGCCCCAGGACGACGGCTTCATCAAGAACCGCTACGTCGCCAGGACCTTCATCCAGCCAGGCCAGCAGCTGCGTAAGCACGGTCTGCGGCTCAAGTTCAACCCGCTGCCTGAGGTGGTCGGTGGCAAGCGCCTGGTCGTCGTCGACGACTCGATCGTGCGTGGCAACACCACCCGCCAGATCGTGCAGATGCTGCGCGACGCGGGCGCGACTGAGGTGCATCTGCGGATCTCCGCGCCGCCGATCAAGAATCCGTGTTACTACGGCATCGACATGTCCACGCGCGAGGAGATGATCGCCCACGGGCGCACGGTCGACGAGGTGGCCGCTGAGGTCGGCGCCGACTCGCTGCACTACCTCTCGCTCGAGGGTGTCTACAAGGCCATTCGCGGCGAACGCTCCGCGCACTGTGACGCGTGCTTCAGCGGCGAGTACCCGCTGGCCAGGACCGAGGGTTCTGGTGGCAAGTTCTCGCTCGAGCGCGTCGAACTGCCACTCGTCTCGCCGCGATGAGTCCTGAGCGGTCCTTGAAGGTCTCGGTGCTGGCATCTGGCACCGGCACAAACCTGCAGGCCCTGATCGACCAGGTTCACGGGCGCGAGGGCATCGAGATCGTCGGTGTCGCGTCTGACAAGCCGGACGCGCTCGCGCTCGATCGCGCCGCCTCAGCGGGGATCGAGACCGCCGCCTTCCCGGCCTCCGAGTATGCCGGTGACAGGGTCGCGCGTGACGCGGCGCTCGCGGACTGGCTGCGCTCGCGCGGGACTCAACTGGTGGTGATGGCGGGGTACATGCAGATGGTGGGGCCGGCCTTCCTCGACCGCTTCCCGGACGCGGTCATCAACCTGCATCCAGCGCTGCTGCCGGCGTTTCCGGGGATCGACGCGATTGGTCAGGCGATCGCTTACGGCGTCAAGGTTTTCGGCGTGACCGTGCACTTCGTGGATGAGGGCGTGGACAGCGGCCCGGTAATCATGCAGCGCTCGGTGGAGTTGCGCGATGCGCGTGAGCTCGATGACGTTTTGCCCCACATCCACGCGATCGAACACCAGATCCTGCCTGAGGTCGTGCGCCTATTCGCGCGTGGCGCGGTTCGGATCGCCTCAACGCACCCACGCCGCGTGCTCGTTGGGCCGCTCGCAGTCCTGCCAGAACGGTAGGATCGCGGCTAGTGCATCATTCTCGAAATTCCGTTGCGCTCGGGCGGCGTCTGGACCCACACACGCCCAGCCACTCACCCGATCATCAACGGAATCCCGGAACGGTGCACCAATGAGTGCCAGTGGCCTGAACGCTGAACAGTCGTTGCAGCCATCTGCGCCGGGTGAGGTGCAGGTCGGGCGCGCGCTGCTGTCCGTTTCCGACAAGGCCGGCATCGTTGAGTTCGCGCGCGGTCTGGCGGATCTGGGGATCGAGATCATCTCCACCGGCGGCACCGCCGCGGCGCTGGCAGACGCGGGGCTGACGGTCCGTTCGATCACCGACCTCACCGGCTTCCCGGAGATCATGGACGGGCGCGTGAAGACGCTGCATCCGAAGCTCTACGCCGGACTGCTCGCGGTTCGCAGTGACGAGGCTCACGTCGAGGCCGCGCACGAGCAGGAGGTTGAGCCGGTTGACCTCGTGTGCGTGAACCTCTATCCGTTTGAGCGCACGGCCGCGACCCGTGGCGTGACTGACGCCGAGGTGATCGAGAACATCGACATCGGTGGGCCGACGATGATCCGCGCCGCCGCCAAGAACTTCGCGTTCGCCGCCCCGGTGGTCTCGCCCGAGAGCTACGACGCGGTGCTCGATGAGCTTCGCTCGTCAGAGCGCAGACTCTCATTGCAGACCCGCGAAAGCCTCGCCTCCGAGGCGTTCGCCTACACCGCTCGGTACGACACCGCAATCACCCGCTGGTTCCAGGAGAAGAACGAGGACTTCCCGCCGCTGCTGCTCCGCGCCTTCGAGCGTCAGGTGGAGCTGCCCTATGGCGAGAACCCGCACCAGCGCGCCGCCTTTTACACGCAGGTCGGCGCCCGCGCCCATGTGCTCTCGCAGGTTGCCCAGCTGAACGGCAAGCAGCTCTCGTTCAACAACCTGCTGGACCTGGATGCCGCGCGGCAGCTGCTCTCTGAGTTCGTCGTGCCGGCGTGCGTGATCGTCAAGCACAACAACCCCTGCGGCGTGGCGGTCGGGTCGACCACGCTTGAGGCTTATCAGCGCGCCTTCGCCTGCGATCCGCAGTCCGCCTTCGGTGGCGTGATCGTGATGAACCGGCGTGTCGATCGCGTCACCGCGGAGGCGCTGCTCGGACAGTTCGTCGAGGTTCTGCTGGCGCGCGGCTACGACGATGATGCGCTGGAGCTGCTCGCGACCAAGCCCAACATGCGCGTCCTTGACGACCGCGAGCGGCGTCTCGACATTCAGCTCGAGCAGGCCTTCCGGCAGGTCATCGGTGGTGTCCTGGTGCAGGATCGCGACACCAGCAACGAGGAGCGCGAGGACATGCAGGTGGTGTCAGGGCGGCGGCCGACCGAGGAGGAGTGGTCGCAGATGCTGTTCGCCTGGCGAATCTGCAAGCACGTCAAGTCCAACGCGATCGTGCTGGCCAAGGACGGTGCAACCATCGGTATGGGGGCCGGCCAGATGAGCCGTGTCGACTCGGTGCGCATCGCGCTCGAGAAGGCGCAGACAGACGTGAGCGGATCCGTGCTGGCGTCAGACGCGTTCTTCCCCTTCCCGGACGGAGCCGAGGCCGCGCTCGAGCAGGGCATCACCGCGATCATCCAGCCCGGCGGCTCGATCCGCGACCCGATGGTGGTCGAGGCGGTCGACAAGGCCGGCGCGGCGATGGTGTTCACCAACCGGCGTCACTTCCGGCACTAGCCGGGCTTTCGGTCTCGGAGCAGATGAGCGAAGAGCGCCCCGACATCCAGCGTCTAGCGGGCGATCCGCCGTCCCCGTTTGAGTCGCTGTTCGGATACGGCCGGGTCGTCGAAGCCAGCGGCTTCGTGATGATCAGCGGCACGACCTCAATCAACCCCGAGGGATTCGTGGTGGGGGTCACGCCCTACGAACAGAGCGTCGACATCTTCACCAAGCTCATCCATGAGCTCGAACGAGTCGGCCTGAGCGCCGCGGACGTAGTCCGGACGCGCATTTACGTCACCGACATCTCCCGCGCCGACGAGGTCGGCCGCGCCCACAGCGAGGCCTTCGGGCACGTCTGTCCCGCCGCGACGATGGTCGAGGTCAGCGGCCTGGTCGACCCCCGCATGCTGGTGGAGATCGAGCTGGTCGCGCATCGGCCGTAGGTTGGTGGAGGTGGTCCGGCCACTGGCGGCCCCACGTGCCCGCTCCTGCGGAGCGCCCCGGTCGGCGCCGAGTTGCCCTCGCCCGCTTGACCCCCGGAAGGGGGAATGCCCTCCGAGGCCCGCGAAGGGCGCGGGTTGATGCCCCTCAGCCGGCTACCACGCCGCCCATCTCCCTGCCATCATCACAAAACCTGCCGTCGTAGCTCAGTTGGTAGAGCAGCGGACTTTTAATCCGAAGCGCCCCGGTTCGAGTCCGGGCGACGGCACTACTACAAAGGCCTGGAAATCGCGAGAGCCGAGATTCCAGGATGTCGTGGCGGAGGCAAATATGCCCCGAATATGTCCCGAAGTTTGGTCAGAAACGCGCTCATGAGCGCGTTTCAGGAGCCCTCGGGACACGTATTCAGGGTCGATCGGGCCCGCGGTCCGGTCTGGTACGCGAAGTACCGATTGCCCGACGGCCGGCAGGTTCAGAAGAAGGTTGGACCGGCCTGGGCCGAGCGCGGCCGCCCGCCTGCGGGCTACTTCACGAAGCGCACCGCGGAGGCGTGGCTGCAGGACGTGATCGGTCAGGCGCGCCGCGGCACGCTGCCCGGGATGCGAACCGGTGGTGCCACGTTCGCGGAGGCGGCGGAAGAGTGGATCCGGTTCGTTCAGCAGGACCGCGAGCGCAAGCCATCGACCGTCCGGGACTACCGGTCGGTGCTCAAGGCTCACCTGCTGCCGGCCTTCGGTGAGCGCAAGCTCGAGTCGATCACGGTCGAGGAGATTGAGGCTTGGCGTCGATCCCTGACCGGCCTGTCGAACCGCTCTAAGAACAAGCTGCTGATTCAGCTCCACGGCATCTTCCGTCGAGCGCAGAGGATGTACGGCCTCGACGCCAACCCGCTCGCGAGGGTGGAGAAGCACCCGCAGCGAAGCAGCGGTGACATCCAGGTCTTCTCGCCTGAGGAGGTCTGGTCGCTTGTCAGGGCAGCGGCGAACGAGCTCGACGCCGCAATGTTTCTGACGGCGGCGTTCACGGGACTCAGGATGGGTGAGCTGCTCGCGCTCCGCTGGCGCGATGTCGACTTCACCGGATCCGTAATCAGAGTCCGGTCCAGCTGGTCAGGTGGTCAGTTGACCACACCGAAGTCAGGCAAGGTGAGGTCTGTGCCGATGGCCCCGGACGTGTCGACAGCATTGGCGAAGCTGGGTGACCGCGATTACTGGACCGGTGATGACGACTTGGTGTTCGCGAGTGAGACCGGTACATATCTCGCCGATTCCGCTCTACGGGTTCGTTACAAAGCGGCGTTGCGCCGCGCGGCCCTCCGGGAGCTGCGCTTCCACGACCTTCGGCATACGTTCGGCACCCGGATGATCTCCACGGCCGACATCCGCCGCGTCCAGGAATGGATGGGCCACGCCGACATCCAGACGACGATGAAGTATCTGCACTACGCCCCGCGTGCCGAGGACGCGCGGCTTGTTGCTGAGGCGTTCAAGTCGTCAAGCCAGAACGCCCAAGCGGAGTTGGGTGCTCCGTGAGCGCACGGGCACGGTGTAGCCCGTTTTCGGCCCTGACCCACACGACCAAGCACTGCGTCGTGATCTCGTGCGTAGCGCGCAGCGCGGGCGGCAGCCGTGCAACTACGAGGAACCGCATGCACTACGGGACGCGCTCAAGACCGCGTGGCCGGCCCGCGCCGCTGCATACTCGAGGCATGCCTCGATGTCGTCAGGCTCGAGGTACGGGTAGTCGTCGAGGATCTCGGCCTCGGTGGCGCCGGCTGCAAGCAGCGAAAGCACGTCGGCAACCCTAATACGCGTGTCGCGCACTACCGGACGTCCGTGTGCCCTCGCCGGGTCCATCGTGATGCGATCCAGCACAGACATGATCTGAGTCTATGTGCCGTGCACGCCGGGCGCTGACCGACAGCGGAGGCGGTGACACACAAGCGCTCTAACGAACATGGGACGCTCGTCTAGTCTCGCGACGTAGGCACGCCCTCGCTTGCGTTCATAGCCACGTCGCGTTTCCACGCCCTATGCGCCTGGCGATCCGGGCGGTAACCTGCTGGCCATGGTCGTGAACCGGGCAGCAGCAGCAGGCTATGGATCAAGTATATACTTGGTCGCTTGCTCGCACCGGTGGCACGAGGGTCGCCGCCAGCCGGCGGCTCAGTGGTCCCGCCGTTGGCGGGGCGGTGCCCTGGGCTGGTGCCGTCGTGTCTGACGCCACTACGGAGAACGGTTCGCCGCGCAAAATCTTCCCGGTCAAGCTGACGCCTGTGCTTCGGTACGTCAGTCACCCGCGCCCGACCGAAAAGCTACTCCCCAGCAAGCACACCGGCAACAGCCGGCGACAACCGGCGCCGCGCAACTGCCGGCCAAAGCAACGCGACTGACCGACGATCCGCACCGATCGACCTCAGGAGACGATCTACCGCCGCGTCGGAGAGCTCCTACACCGCTCGCACCCCCGAAAATGCGCATCCCCGGGGACTTGACTTTCATCGGTCGATCAAACCACCAGCGTGCTCGGCCGTCGCGAGGCGCCGAGTTAGCCCTTGGAACCGCGGCGCTGGCAAGGACGGGCGACACGTGGATCTCACCGCATGTCGGCATGAAGCGTGACCGTTGCCAGCAGGCGGGTCGTTGAGGCGGACTGTGTAGATTGCGACGTGTGGCCAACGTCAAGCTCCACCGGTGCTCCTACACGTTTCTGCACGTCGACATGGACATGTGCTGGCGGTTGCAGAAGGCCCTCGATGAGAAGGGCGTCGAGTACGAGATCGTCAAGCACGGCTATGGCAAGAGTGAGAAGTCGCGAGCCAGCGTGGTGGAGCTGAGCGGCCAGAAGTACCTGCCAGTACTCGAGCTCCCCGACGGCACCGTCTACCGCGAGGAGACGGACGCAATGGTCGCGAAGGTCAAGGCCGGCGAGCTGTCCGTTTAGGGCTTCCGGTTCCACAGCCTCAGCACCGTTGACGTCGCCGCTCGTCGGCATACCGGGACCGCTCGTCGATCCCTGCCTGTCCCTCCTCAGCCCAAAAAAGCCGATCGGTCAAGCGACCCGTGGCATGAACATCACGGGCCCACTCTCAAGCACGCCCGACGCGAGCGAGCGAGGTCGCCTGGTACACCCGTCGGTAAGGTCGGCGCGAGATGAAGGCTCGGCCGCGGCCCGCCGCGACGTCCTAGACTCGGGTTGGGTGTCTCTGAAACATCCAGTTGAGAGGGGCGATAAGGATCGGCGCGGCAGATTTGACGAGTTTGCGCAGCGCGCCTCTTACTTCGCCAGCTCCCCGATCTTCTTCGTGTTCTGCATCGCGCTGGTGTTCGCGTGGCTTGCCGGCTACGTCGTCGGTGCGA
>Ga0224557_1000831_pt1 | contig 32348 bp, 29 predicted proteins | sample 714S31014metaG_FD_180677 | JGI IMG/M metagenome (GOLD analysis project Ga0224557, IMG submission 180677) | Peat soil microbial communities from Stordalen Mire, Sweden - 717 S3 10-14 | ecosystem: Environmental > Terrestrial > Soil > Wetlands > Peat | place: Sweden: Norrbotten County, Stordalen... | reverse complement strand
TCACTAAGGAACCGCCCGGCTTGTCCCATAGCCCAAAGTAATGCTCTTCATACGGCTTTCCCTTCGTCTTGCCGGTCTTGAACGCTCGAAAAAGAGGTTCTGTGACCCCCAGAAAAGACCGTATGCCTTGTGTTCTAAACGCGAAACTACTTACCCCCTTGCCGCCCCACCAGAAAGGTGTGCTTGACTGTTCCTGACTCTGTAGACTTGCCCATTCGGGGAGTGTCTCCAGATCAACAGGCTCCAGACTATCCATATGATGCTTGCCTCTCATCTGAACGAAACCGCACTGCATCGAGTCGATGGACTCAAAATGGTCCGCGCGCTTTTTCAGGATGAATAGGGTATCGCCTCCGCCTTCGGTTTTGATGACGACCAACAACAACCCGTCCTCCTTGATCTGTTGATAGAAATAGCGCGGCAAATCAAAGGTCCCGGCGGTAAAAATGGCGCAGTCATAGGGGGCGCCCGGAGCATAACCGTCTCCTCCGTCACCTTCGATGATGGTCACGGTCTTGATCCCCTGAGCCTCGATGTTTTTGGCGGCCTGTCTGGCCAGTTCCGGGATGATCTCGACGCTGTAAACGTGCCCGCTGGGGCCGACGAGGTGTCCCATCATAGCGGCGTTCCAACCACTCCCGGCGCCAAGCTCGAAGACCCGCTGCCCGCGTTCCAATTGCAGCATATTCAACATGCCCAACGCGAACATTGGTTCCGAAATCGTTGCGCGAATATCTGCATCGTCGTCGCCGACAAGGATCAACACGTTCGTTGCATAGATCCTCGCCAAATGCTCGATCAAGTTGTCTGCGCTGATCTCGTGCCACTCTTTGGTTCCCCATTCTCGATAGCGGGAAACAAACGCATGCCGTGGCGTCTCCAAAAACGCCTTTTCCGTGGCCGTCCTTAATGGAGTTTGATGCCAGGCCTGCCGAGCTTGAGCGAGGAGCTGATTTTGATATTTTTGAACAGCTTCCACAAATTCTCTTCTCCTGTTCGACAAGCGGGCTAGCAGTGGTGCTGGGACAAAATCATCGGCAAAAGACAAACCGTCATCATGAGTTTCTCCACGCTCAGAGGGTAGGACTCTTGAATTACATTGTCAACGCGATTGCAGCGCAACCTCCAATGCGACCGAGGGCAACGGTTCATCCGGAATGCCCCGAGGATGACGTAACCAGCGATCGATAAAAACACAACACTGACGACAAAAAACTCGTAGAGACGAAAGCAGCGGTCGCTCTGCACTTCATGCATTACAACTTTGTGCGAGTCCACCAGACTCTACGGTGTACGCCAGCGATGGCGGCAGGTGTCTCCGATCACGTTTGGAGCTTGAAAGAAGTGGTTGCTCTGCTAGATTGAGGGGATGGAAGAGCCGACGAACGCAAGATTCACTCGTCTCCGGACAATAAACGGCACTGAATTCATTGCGTTTCTATTAACCGCAAAAGAAGCTGCCAAAATACACAACATCGACTACGCTCTCGTCCGGTTAGGTGATACACCGATTCCTTTTATTATAGCTGCTCCCTCAAGTGCCCCGAAATCAGGTTCGCAGTACAAATTCTTCGGCCCTGTGTGGCTTTAACGGCATTCGCTCGTCACAACATCGATGCGCGTACTCAATGGGAGGATGCAGTTCCGCTTTGGCATGATTTACCTTGGCACAGCCAGTTCAAACTGTACCACTACCCCTTTTCTTCTTGACTCCAATACGGAGTCGTGATCTTCTCACGTTAGAGATTCTCTGCTAGGGGGGACCTGTCCAATGGTAGAGTTTCCAGGATCAGTTGTGGTAAGGCGAGTGAGGCCCGGCGCTTTCACGCTCATTGAGTTGCTCGTCACGATTTCAATCATCGGAATTCTTGCGGGGATGCTTCTCCCGGTACTCGGCAAAGCGAAAGAAAAGGGACGGCGCGCTGTTTGCCTGAGCAATTTGCATCAAATCAGCCTGGGAATGATCTCTTACGCCGACGATTTCCACGGCGTCTTCCCTACGGGCCCGGCATCTGCGGATCTCAGCGACCCGAACGTGCTTTGTTTGACCTCCGAAACTGGCATCGCTGCAGGGGCACCGAACAATGTAGGGGGATTCACCTGCTACGCTCGATACTTGGTCAAGCACGCTTATGTTCCCAGCACGGCGGTATTCGTTTGCCCAAGCGACAGGATGAACGGGGATAGCAAAACCCCTTGCTTTGTCGCCGTCGAGGATGCGACTCACCAAGCGTGGCAAAAGATGCAGTGGAACAATATCAGCTATTTCTATATTACCCGACTGACTGTCAATTTACCGACCAAAGGTTCCAGCCAAGGTCGCATCTACATGTTGATGGCGGACAGGGCCAACAAGACAAGCCACCGCACTCCCGATCTTACTTCCGCCGATAATCATGGCGTAGACGGTCGTAACGTTTTGTGCACTGACGGGCATGTCGAATGGAAAAACGGCTCCACTGTCAGCGATCTTTATCAAGTGATCCACGATGATTGGGGCCAGTACCACGTCGACAAGGGTCTGCTTGGGGAGCCTCAGACCGTCGGTCAAGCCCCTTGAATCTTCGGGATTCCTCAACTTCCCGAAGTGGTCGGCTAGTCCGCTGCGAAAGAGCCGATTCGCAGCCCTGAACGAGCGATGAGCAACCGCTAGACTAAGACAGTACGGCGAGTTGAACCAAGACGCCGAACCTCTCGGAGAAATCATGGCCAGCTTGAACCTAGTCGTTCAGCAATTGTACGCGCAACGAGAGGGCACCCAGAGGGAAATCGAAAAATCAGATGCCGCAGTCAAAGCACTCCGCAGCGTCGCAATATCAAACGGCTCTGCGAAACGGCGCAAACCGAAATTCACTAAGGCTGGCCTAGGCCGGATCGCCGCTGCGCAGCGGGCGCGCTGGGCCAAGATCAACGCGGGGAAAGGGGAGGTAGGTTTTCGACAAACCACGAGCATTGCCGTCGACTAGGCGGTCTTCACTTTCGGCAAGCTCCTATCTTGGTCTTGATTTTGCGCCAACTTTGTTCTTGCAATTTGCGGTCAGTTTAGTGTAACGACCGTCAGCGTGGGTAGGTGAGGTGGCCCCGCCTTCATGGCGGTTCGACTGTCGTTGATGTAAGAGTGAGGTCGCTGAAGTGGGCGTGCCTGTATGGAGAACAGGCGAGGAGACGACGGTGGTGTTGGCGAATGACACTTCAGGTTGTGGCTGCCGAAGTCGGAGAGCAGGGATTCTTACTCTAGTCCTGTTCACTTCCGATTCCTGCATCCACGTATTGAATCGCATTTTCTTTCGGCTATCTGGAAGATCCAATACCGCCCGCGAGAGTGCAGTTATTCTGAGATTCGGCCAACCTTAAGACGCTTATGATGAATCCATTGAAGCAAGTGGCTGCGAATCGAACCGGTCTATGTCTGGCCATCGTCGCCGTTTTGTTTGTGGGTGGCTGGCGGCTCTCGATCATCGCGTGTCAGCCGGCCCACTGGCTAGCATTCGCCACCGAGCTTGGATCAGTTGCACAAAAAGGTGTTACTCAAACAGGCAACGTGCTTCCCAACAAGGACGGTGACCGCTTGATTTACGAGCGGGAAACAGAAACCGGCCTGGGAACTTTCTATTGGGACGCGGCAACCGGCCGCAGCAAGTTGTTGATCGAAGAACACCAAACGGACAAGGATGATTGGCGCACAAGGACACTGGGGTGGTCTCCAGACGAGAGCATGTTCGCTTGCGTTGTACCGACGAATATGGATCCCGGGATGGGAACTGAGGAGATTGTCCTTTACAACGGCAATAACGGCGACGTCGCAGCGAGAATACCCGCTGATGGATACGGTTGGTACTCTCAATTTGCGTGGCTGTCGCCTCGCTCATTCGCGTATTCATTGCAGAACCAGTACTTGGCTGTTTTCGAAGAGCAATCCACGGGTGCCTGGATTCAATCCCATTTTTATGAAAAGAGCATCGCCGGTCCCAAGTGGCAGGGACTGAAGGCGCTCACACCGCAGTCTGTGGTATGGCAGGAGGGACGGGCCGTTTGGACGTTTGATTTTACCAGCGCAACATCGACGAAGCTTTGGAAAGCGGAGACCAACACAACGTTGGAGAGCTTCAGTGTCACCGAAGACGGGAACCTCTCGCTACGATGCAAGGGCAAACAGGGTCGGGATTGGGTTCTCTTCGCGCCGCCTGGGAAAAGCGCCGACCCCAAAGGTACCGTTCTGAGTGTCACGCCGGATGACAAGCACATAAGGCGCGCGGATATGCATGAACTTGATGGCGTGTATTCCTTTACGATCCGGACGAATCTCGATGCAATACCAGTGCTTTTCAGCTGGGAAGGCAAAGTCGAGCGATGGAAATTGGCTGGTGCGACACTGTTTTTTTCTGGCAATCGGCCCAACGAACCTAGCGGCGTGTGGCTCTACGATGTCGCTTCGGACAAGGCCTCGTGCCTTACTCCGACTCTGAAACGCAACTCACGTTACGGGACGATCGTCACACCACTCAGTGCTACAACCACCAACGCGCTCGGAAAGCGTCTGCATTATCGTGTCTGGGAGCCGGTGCAGATGTCTCCGGGGGCAAAGTATCCGCTCATCCTTGGCGAATCGCACAACGTTTGGTCCTCCTTTGAGCAAGTCCCGCCAAATGAAGGATACTATTTTGCCACCGTCGACAGACCCTCATGGAATGAGGGTATTGGCGATTGGGAAGGCGACGTGCTGTGTGTCTACGAGATTCTGGTCAGAAACCCGAGGATCGATACCAATCGTGTGTCCTTGCTCGCCATCAGTCAGGAAACTGCTTACTTAAGTGAGGTCGTTGCGGAAAGACCTGACCGCTGGAAGAGTCTAATTCTGTTTAATCCAGCGGCGTTGCCAGACCCGCCAAACGCGCATGTATCGAGCATGTTCATCGTCGATGGGAAAGCGGATGGTCGAGCTATCGAACGACTGACCAAATATCAGGATGAAGCCGCCAGGGTCGGCATTCCTGTCCGGCTCGCTCTGATAGGTAACGCGGGACATATTGCGAAATCCATGGCGACCGAGCGCGAGCAAACGCGGCGACTCGCCCGGTTTCTGGTCGAGAATTGAAATAGGAACAATCATCACGATCATGCAATCGGCAATCATCCAACGATTTACAAATTCTGCAGGCGCCTTGTTGATAGCCCTCGCCACGGCTATGTTTATTAGCAGTACGGCTGGAAGTGGATGGGTGTCGCTCCACGACCCGCTGCTGGGCGTTTCGATGACGGTCCTGTTCTGGATCGTCGGCGCAACCGAACTGGCTGTGGGCTTGGTCTGCCTCTTTGGCAAAGAGATCTGGTTGAAGGCGGGCCTGACCGTGTGGCTTGCCGCGATGTTCTTGGTATACCAGTTGGGTCTCGTTTTGGCTGCTGGCCCGCGGGCTTTTGCCGGGTATTGGAGTAATTTGCAGACTGCATTTCATCTTTCTTCCGCCACGGTCTGTGGGACGTTGATAGCTGCCTTTGTCTACTTGTTGCTGGGCGGCGCCGTCTCGCTGTTCTGGTCGCCGGGAAACGAGCTATCGCCAGACAATGCCGGAGATTGCGTAACCGTGGCCTGCCCCGACTGTGGCGGGCACATCGCATCCCCGGTCCACAGGATGGGCCAACAAATCGAGTGCCCCCACTGCGGAGCTGCGCTGACCTTGCGAGAGCCGGGGTGAATGCGCATCGGTAACCGAAGGTGTAATCGCTATGAAGAGTCACTAACATCAGACCCGGAACGGGGTGGAATTGGTGTGGCAAACTCACTGGTCAGCCACCGCGTTGGCGAATCAACCCGAAGATTCATTGCGGACGCTCCAGAGGTTTTTCCGTGAAGAAATGGGTAAGAGCCCTGCATGCTTGGCTCCATAGAACACCGACAGGATGCGTGCGCTTGAACTCCTGCGGGCTGGTTCCAGCGTGAAGCAACTGCAACGATTCTCGAGTACAGGTACGCCACTCATTTGTCGCGGGACTTCAAGAGGCAGTGGGGGGCATGCCCCTACGAAGAGTAGGCTCGTCCTGGCCCCCGCTGCCTGACGGTGCTGCCCAGTGACGGCGATGAGGGACTGAAGTGGGTCCGCCAGCGTGAATTCCCCGAGGCACTGTGGCTGTTGGATCGCTGGCGCATTGGCCAGGAAGTGCGCGAGTTTGTCGGCTCCGACCAAGCCGCATGGCGCTCGATCATGAACGCCGTGTACGCTCACGACAGCGAAGCCGCGCTGGAGGCATACGCCCGTTGGAACCGTCGGCCGACGATGCGCGCCGCCAGAACTTTGACGAACTGTTCGGCTATTTGTTGGGCAACCGCGAGGGCATCGATGCCCTCGGCCAGATTCCCCAGTGCTACCGTCAGCGTCATGGACGCTTCGGTCCCGTGGTTCGATCCGGCAGCGGCGCGATCGAAAAGAACGTCGAGGTGCGTATCAACCGCCGCTTCAAGCGCCAGGGCCGCGGTTGGAATCCCGTGCGCGCCGATCGCCTAGCCCGACTGTGCTGGCTGCAACACCACGATCAAAGCTGGAAACATTGGTGGAACAAAGTCTGTCTCTCCACCACGAAACTAAACCCGCGTTGGCCCTCCACTGACAATTGACAAACAGTACCCCCAGTAGCCCACACCCGCATTTTGTCATTGACAAAGCAAGTGCGCTCTGATAAGTGACGATACCGGCGGTTGTTGTAGCCGAACAAGGAAGGAGTGCGTGTGTGATGAAAGACGATGCTAAGAACAACGAGAAAGAGGAGAACCTGTCAGGTACTCCGCTGGAGTTTCCAAAAGTCGACCTATGCGAGGTTGGCGGCCCCGCAGGGCCGCCGAAACCCGGACAAGGCAATGACACTTCCTGTCCCTCTATGTGTAGCGGGTACGTCTGTTATGGTTAGGCACACCACCGCTCCAACATCAAGGCCCACTACACCAAAAGTTGCAGACACGGGTGCAACCAAGGTTGCAAGCTGCGGAGCACTGTAACCTCGCTGGCGCTAGTGGGCGGGGGCGGTGAGGAAGGCGTAGCAACACGGCTACTTTGGTGATTGGCGATGATCAGCGGCGAGAATCAGGCCTTGGGCCCGTTAGTTCAGGCGAAGGCACAAGGGCTGAAAGGTCAGCCTTTGTTGCAGATTGGCGACCAGGAAATTTATATCCTTAGTCCAGTCTATCGCCTACGTAATTCCAAGTTCAACCGCGTGTTGGTGTTTGGTGCTCCGGGATTTGCTTCGGAGCCGGTTGATCGAGCAACGGCTGTTGTTCTGGCGCTATCCAATGGTAAACGCAGCGTCGCGGACATTGCAAGAATAACTAGGCCGCTGGTTAAGATCGCGGATGATGCAGAAGCGATAGAAACCGCAAAAAAACATGTCAAGCTGATCATACACACCATGAGCCGGACGCGAGAGGAGCGCGACGGGCAGCCGCGAAAGCCCAGAGAGTTCCAAGCGCCAACGGTTCTGATCGCCGAGGCGGTTCACGACCGGGTATTTGGTCATCGGAAATTCACGCATATCGAGTATCGCGCGCGCGATTTCCTTCCAAGAGACCCGTCCGAAATGACCCCTGACGATCACTGCAGGCGTGAGCACGCTCCGGTGGAGCTGATATGGCACCTTACTTCCGATTGTTCGACCGATTGCAGGTATTGTTATCTGGGAAAAAGGAAGATAAAGCCCCTGCCCAAAGAGCGAATGTTGTCGTTGATAGAAGAGGCAGCAGCCATTGGGGTTGTGGGAATATACCCTACCGGCGCCGACTCCCTCCTCTATCCGCACTTGGAGGATGCGCTGGCGGTATTGCGCAAACATAAGTTTCTGCCGATACCGTTGAGCACTAAGAGTTTTCTTGGCAAGGAAAAGGCCAAGCTCCTTGCGGAGAACACCGGTATCATATTGGCCATGCAGTTCAGCATAGATTCCACCGTTGGAGATGTTGCAGACTACCTTGTAAGATCGAACGGCTTTTGTGACCGTATATTCAAGTCAATTGACAATGCATTGGAAGCGGGGCTTTGTGTGGATGCAAAGGTGGTGATAACTCCATACAATATATTAACCATTCCAAAGTTATACCGCGATCTCAAGAAACGCGGTGTAAGCGTGATACGCCTGGCCACTTATTTTCGCAGCGCTTTTCACCATTCCGATGATTTGTTCAACCATCCAGCAAGTTACGAATGGTTGGAGGAACAAGTGAAGCAGTTGCAGCAGGAGTTTCCCAATGATTTCATAAGCATCCAGAATGGTGGTCCCAGACTTGAGCCTCTTTCGCCGGAAGCCAAGCAGAAGGCTTGGCGGGAGCGGGGCACTTGTACCGCCGGACGCTATCGGATGATGATATGCGCCGATGGAAAAGTTATTCCCTGTGAACAGATGCCCGAGACAGAGGAGTACTTCTGCGGCGACGTCAGTTATCAATCCATCCAGGAGGTCTGGGACGGTGCCCGTTTGCGCGAGTTCACCTATGGCGTGCCGCGAGAGAAGTTCAAAGGCCAACCGTGCTATGACTGTGGGGAATGGGAGAAGTGCATTCATCAAGAAGGCATTTGCATTCGCGACCTCGCAATCCATCACGGGAGCATGTACCTACCTCCCCCGGAGTGTACCAAACATAATCGTAGCTATGTCAGGACAGTGTAGGTGTTTTTTGCAGTGTTCCGATAACCCGGCGGAACCCAACCACTTTACGGCGAACACTAGGAATATGCTTGCGGTTGTGTGGGGCATTTGGGGGCCAGCAGTCTAACTCGCCCCTGACCCGGCGCGGCGATAAGGCGCTGGCGGTCTGATCATGCTCTTGATATGGTGCCTTCGCATCCGTACAAAAGGGATACGCGCAATGGCAAGAGAAATACTGTACTAGATGGCAGCATGGTGGGCGGCTTATGAACATTCCCGCGTCCCATGTTGGCGGTCGGAAGTCGGTCAGAAATATTCTCGCCGAGGCATGCCGCTTTTTCAAAGCCGCGCCGTACGCGACCTCGGTAATATGGCGGTTTGAGTCACGCCTGCTTTTGATTCTGGCCGCTTCAACCATTTTTGATGGCGTTTCGCCGGTGGTCTCGGTGTGGATCATGCGTTATTTGTTGGATGCCGTTGTTGATGCGTATCAGCACCATGGGCAAGCCGAGTATGTAGAAAAAGCCATTTACTTGCTTGTATTGCAGATCGTTGTCGCTGGAGGTTCCTACTGCATCAACAAGATCGTGTCCTTTTTCAAGGCCATCCTATCATCAAAACTGTCGCTGGATATGCAGACGGACCTTATCGATGGGATGTCGCGTCTGGAGATGAGGGATTACGACAATCCCGAGATTTACAACATGATTACACGGGCCAAAGGCGAGGCGGAAATGAACAAACCTTTGGCCATTGTTTCCGGACTGTGTAACATAACATCCAGTTTAATTACCTGGATTTCATTTAGCGCCCTTCTGTTCAAGCTCTCTCCCCTCGTGGTGGTGGCCATGTTTGCCATCTGTATCCCCTTCTTCATTCTCAATGTTCATTTCGCCAAGGCGAATTTTAACCTGCAATATGGGCAAACACACGACCGGCGCGTGGCCGGTTATCTTGGTTCTTGTTTCACCAACCGGCGGTGTTTGCCGGAAATCATAACGTTTGATCTCTGGTCGTTTCTGCGAAACAAGTGGAATGCGCTGGCCACCATGCGTATGCGACAGGACATCTCATTGTTGAAGCATCGCAATGTTGCCGAACTTGCGACTATTGCCATTACATATATCGGACGGGGCGGCGTCAGTCTCTACATCATAGTGAAATGCCTGCTGCACTCCGCGGACTATACAGTCGGGCAAATAATGATGTATTTCCAGTCGTTTGCACAAGGAGTGAGCGCCTTGGCGCAGGTAATGCTGTATTTCTCAGATGTTTACGAAGATTCCTGTTTTCTCCAGACTTACCAGCAGTTTCAAGAAGTGCAAACGGCGTCCAAGCCCCGTGCGGTGGCACCGAGACCGGTGCCCGAGGTGATTGAATCCATCGAATGTCGCGATGTCAGTTTCACCTATCCCGGCTCGCCAACCCATGCCCTACACGACGTCAATTTGGTTTTCGAGAAAGGCCAAAGCACATTGCTGGTCGGCAGAAACGGGGCTGGGAAAACCACGTTAGCGCGTTTGCTTGTGGGATTGTACAGCCCCACGTGCGGGCGGATACTGATTAACGGTTATGATATGCAGGAGTATGACCTCGGGCGTTTAAGAAGGAAGATGAGTATTATTTTTCAGGATTTCGTGCGATACGCCCTGACAGCCGAGGAAAACATCGGCGTGGGTTCTGTTGAACAAATAGGCAATCGGCAAAGAATTGTGAACGCAGCGAAGTCAGCGCGACTGGATGACGTTATCGCAAGCTTGCCGAAAGGTTACGGCACGATGCTCGGAATGGAATTCCGTGATGGCCGGGACTTGTCGTTGGGTGAATGGCAGCGCATAGGCCTGGCAAGGTTCTTTATGAGGAATGCCTGTGTGATGGTGTATGATGAACCCTCTGCGAGTCTTGATATTGAAACGGAGTCAGAGTTGCTGCGAGAGGTCGGCTTGTCGGGCAGGAATGGAATCTGCATCCTCATTTCACATCGGATGTTGCGGGCAGACGTAGCAGATCGGATTGTCGTGGTCGAAAAAGGCAGGATTGTTGAGCAAGGCGACCACGATGCACTTGTGTCTCTGGGGGGACTGTATGCACATTTGTGGAAGACTTATCACCTTCTTGGCGACGATGCGAAATTAACCGAAGATTGCAACGCCGTGAACCGCCGGTGATTGTTCAGTGGGTAACTTGGTGGCTTTTGGGTCGCGCTATCATCTCAATAAAAACAAACGCACTGCGCATAACGGTATCAGGGTAAAAGGCTCGGTGCGGCAGGGCCCCCTCTTGGTAACCCAGCCTATTTGCGAATTCCTGTCTTACTTCTCCGGAACAGTATCTTTCAGGCTTTGGAGCTTCGAGATTGCGTCTTCCGCCGCCTTGGCAACCAATGGAATTGGATCTTTCAACAAAGGTCTTAAGGAGGGGATCGCGCTCTTGTCCCCCATTTTCCCAAGGCAATCCGCGGCGAAAAGGCGCACCACGGAGGTCCGATCAGACAAGAGACCTTCGACGTGAGGAAGCAAAACCGACCGGGCCGGCTCAGAGCGCGCGAATGCCGCGAGTTCCGTACCTGCCCTACGTAGTTGATAATGCGGACTATCCATCCAGCTGATCGCCACCTCGACCTCATCTGGGGTCGTCAGGCTGCGGCGGCCGAATACGGCGTCGCCGATGCTTATCATTTTGGCCCGCACAGATACGTATTCAGGCGTCTTTTTCCACGATACTTCGTCTCTTTGATCTGCGTCCGGAACACCCCCCATCGACCTCCATTGCTCGCGAATCAACCATTCCGTGTTCGGAGCCCGACGGTGAAGGTTCCAAAACACTGCCGCGACGAAAGCGACGGTAACGCAAACTGCGACCAAAACCGCCTTATTGATCAAAATAGCCGAATTCATAACACATCGGATCTCCTTCCCTCTTTACAAATATTCTAAAATGGCCGCTGAGTCAAGCAACAGGAAGCGGAGGCAGTCGCGAGGAATACAGGGGTGTAAGCCGAAGGAAGCCGAGGGCAGCCCCAGTTGGGGTGGGCCGGCCTCCCACGCGAAGCCCCTACGAGGATTGTGGCAGCATGGCGGGGCCACGACGCTCGCCGTCACTTCAGGGCAGAAGCCAAATCCATCTTCTAGTCCAATTCGCTCAAGCACTTCCCAACGAAACATTTTTTGTAACAAGTCGCTTCATCGGTCAGCTTCAAACCGGAGGCAAGATTGGAACACAACGTTAGGCACGAGTTGCCAAAGATGTGCCAAGAGAAATCCGAAAGCTTATGGCTAGCGCTAAGACGGGAGCCATAAACCACGTCTGCCTGATCCTTGAGGATCAACTCCAGCATCGGAGCGTAATCCGCGGGGGAGGGAATACTCCGGATCCGCATCCTGAATGATCACGACTGGTGCGGTCGATGCAGCCAAGGCCGTGCGGATGGCGACCCCCTTGCCACGGTTCGTATGATGTTCCAGTACCCGCACGCGATGATCGCGTTGCGGCCAAGAACGAAGCAATTCAGGGGGTCCATTCGGATGAGGCATCATCCACTGCGATGAGCTCGCAGACGTTTGGTTGCGCCAGGATCCGTCGCAGGATTTCATCTATGTTTCTCGCTTCGTTAAACACCGGCATGATAATATCAGGGCACGCCGTGTCGGGAGGGCGAAGACCCCTAGAATTTGATTGCATCCTTTTGAGAGTCTTCACCTTGTTGCAAGGGAGTGCTCGCTCATTCTTGTTCTGCCCGCCAACTTAGACGCTTGAGGATCCAAGGCGTCGGAGTGCTGACGAATTTGGACAGGTTTTTGGGGGAAACGGTAGCCAACGCTACAACTTGCACGCCTTGTTGATAGCGGCGTTCCTTTGGCCCCGCAAAACGCACGATCCAACCGTCGTTCGTGCGGATGATAGATGTGCGCTCTAGCAATTCCAGCCCGACCTTGGCTTGAAAATCTGCCAGCGGGGTTTCTTCCACATGTTCCCCAGGGGCAGCCGCAAGCCCCAGTTCTAGGAATTCCGGACTTTCCACAAAGAATATGGCGGATACCGACAACTGCCCACTGGTCTTGTCCCATCCCAAGCCGTTGTTCGGAATCCCCCAGATTTCCAAGGAACTACCCATGCGATACTCGTTAGGCAGCGGCTTGGGTCGCTCGTCCCGTAATGGTATTGTTTCGCGTAACTCTTCCCATGTTCGGGACACGGGTGGTCCGGACCCACTCTGGCCCGAAGCAATTTCCGAAACCTGCCAGCCAACGAGCGTTAACAACAGGAAGATGTGGATCCATTTTGAGTGTCGAGTCCATTGGGCCACACTTTCTACGGCCCACGACCATAGCCCAATTAGCGCCGCAACGAACGCAGGTGAGAAGTCCAACATATAACGAGACGCAAGCACCGGAGTTCTGAGATAAAACACTGCTAGAGGCGCGGAAGCCAGCACTGACCACATGGCTAATATTGAAATTGACGGCAGTCCGCGTCCCACGAACCCAGACTTGGCAGACGTTTGACGCGATGAACGCAACCACCTCCATGTCATCCATGCTCCTATCAGCCAGCTCAAACCAACGCAGACAGCGTATGAAGAGTCGTATGTGCTAAAAGAGAAATCCCGGTGACGAATAATGGGGGACTGACCCTTAAAGATTCCTTGCGCGTAGAAACCGTTATTGAAATCGAGCCGGTTGAGTTGAAACAGTGCCCCAAACAACTCATGGGATGCTTCGCCCAACGGCACATGCATGAACGGATAATTGAAGCGCGTGGAATAGATCGTCGGCATGATGGATACTGTTAGGACGTTCAAGCTATGGCCAAATTCCCAGCCGCTACCAAACCGCGCCCGATTCGTCAGGAAGAGTAGTCCCCCGCCCAAAGTGAATAAGCAGACTCCCAGAAGCAATCGCCAGCTAAACACACGCATCGAGGTTGAGACTCGATCACCTTCACGCTCGCTTCGGCTCTGGGGTCGGGGCGGGTTGCACACCATCGCCAAAGCTGCGATGACCACGGTCGCCATGCCATAAAACACCAACGTAGGCCGCACCAAGCCCCCGAGTCCCGCCAAAGCACAGAGCCACAGAAAGCATCCCCATCGAGGATTTCGTGCCAGCGAAATTAGCCCACAAACCAGCGCGATACCGAGAAAATGTTCAACCACGATCGGTTCCGCAAGCTGGTTCAACGAACTTCGAAGGTATATTATCAAGGGCGCAAAGAAAAGTGATAGCATCATCACGCCAAGGGCAACTACCAGTTGCGCCCAATCGACCGCCAGTGATGTCGTCGTGTCTCCTTCTGGTGTGGTTGAGTGCTCGGGTATCGAGTCTCGACGGAACGCCAGTGTCATCCACGTAGACAAAACAATGTAGGCAACCAACGCCATGAATAATCCCATGGCGAGCCTGTCGGGGAAAGCTGGCTGTCCGAAGACCCTGGCCGACGCCTCGAACGGCAACCGCCAAAGAGGAACGCCCAATCCATACACCTGATGCACTCCACCCTCCGACCAGCAAAGGGTGAAACCCAAATCAGTCGGACTCCTGCTTAATGCAAGCTGTCCTCTCAGAAAAGCATCAGTCTGCAAACGAAGAGCCGTGGTCGACGAATACCATTGCCCCCAAGAAGAAATGATCCCGCAGAAGATCAGTAAGCCCGTTGCGTACAGGACAGCGTAATAACAGAACCACATCCGCAATCTGGTTCGAGCGCACATCAAGACACCAAATGTGAACACGCAGACGCTCGGTGTAGGCCCAGACTAGGAGGCCCATCAGAGGCAACCCTCTCCACACAACCGATTGAATCAGTCATTGAATGCTATTATTCCTTTCGACGAGTGATGGTGCAAGCAAGAAAAGGCAGGTCATTACACCAAGTCCCTTTTGCTGTCAGGAAGTTGTTGCCCGCCCTGGCTTACCAGTTGGTAAGCGCCGACCAACCACTGGCGTTGGGAAGTAGTTCAGTATGATTCAGCGTCGTATGACGAGTTCTTTGCCAGCCGCCTCCGCTGGTGACCAGAACCATCCCGCAGGATCCCAAGTACGAGCATGGGAGAACTCCACTGCCCTTTGAAATGCTCTTCTCGCTTCATCTGTGCGTCCCAGTTTCCTGAATGCCCGCCCATGTATGTAGTAGCAAGTTCCGACGGTGTTAAGAGCCCAATTCGCGAAGATGGTCGCTTTCTCGTTGGGAGTATGCGTTTTGCCGCGAACGATGATACGGCCTTTGGTGAAATTGACCTCCTCGCGAACCTGGTTCTGCAAGTCCCACCCTGCCCTGTCAATGGCAGGCGTGATAAACTTGGTACAGATGTCTCGTTTGCTGAGTGATCGTTCGTTGAGCGGGGACATGGACGAAAACTCCCAGCATCGTTACGTTGGCGAGAGTGTAGCAGGCGCGCCGGCAGTAGCAAGCCGAGATGGACTCTGAGCGGTCGCGTGTGAAGAGAATGTGCCCGGTTTCTTGACGCTCACAGCTTCCACGGTATAAATCTGCCGCGTGACGCATTTGTTTTACAGCGAATGGTGTGACCAGCGCGGCCTCGATTACACCGATGAGGCCAACCGGGTTGCGTACGAAGCGTCCTGCAAAGCGGAAGCGGACAGACCGCAGACCAAACCGAATCCCGCTGTCAGTTGTTCCATGACCCGGACCTGGATGGATGACCGCGCCGAGGAACTGCGACGCCTATCCTACCGGATTTTCTACAAGCTCATATTCCCGCCACCGATCCCCATTGTCACATTCCCGCCGCTGGCGAATAACGAGTGGCTCGGCTGGAACGGGATGGACTGGGACGCAAACTCACCTCACGCCTTGATGGGCTCGATATTGCTCGGTTTGTCCACGGCTGGCGAATTGACTTCCCGCGATACCGGGTAGAACTCCATTTCGTCGGACGGATACTGTCTCAGCAGCGGCAGCAGCTTCTCAGGCTCCTGTGTTTTCGGGTCCAACCAAAGCGCCTCAGCATCCCGCGTCAAGATCACCGGCATCCGCTCGTGGACGGTTTTTAGCAGCTCGTTGGCTTCTGTCGTGACGATTGTACAACTCAGCACTTCCTCGCCCTCTGGCGATTTCCAATGCTCCCATAGGCCCGCGAACCCGAACGGCTCGCGTGACTTCAACACGATTCGCACCGGCTGCTTAACCTTGCCGAGTTTTTGCCACTCGTAAAACCCGTCAGCGGGAATGATGTAACGGCGTTTCTTCAACGCGGCACGAAACGCGGGCTTCTCCGCCAACGTCTCGACGCGGGCGTTTATCATCCGGTTGCCGATGCCGGGATCTTTCGCCCAAGAGGGAATCAGTCCCCAAAGCATCTCTTTCATGTATCGCTGGCCGTCGTCACCAACCACGATCACCGCTTGTGTTGGGGCGATATTGAATCGGGGATTGTATGTGGCCGATGCCGGTGGCAACGGTGCGCCGAAACGGTCAGCCACCTTTTTCAAATCAGCGGTCGGGGTGTAACGCCCACACATGCCGCGTTGACAATACCCCCGCAGAAGTTGGACGGCAACGATTTCGATTTCGCACCCGGACACACACTTTGCAGCCGCACTTTCTCGCTTGAGCGGTTTGGGGGACGCAAGTATCCGCTCAAATCATCAATCCGACCATCGGCGCGGAGCCCTCGCTATCTTTCCAACCGCAATCTCTTTCTTGCGAGAGGCTTCCGAGGACGTTCTTCGCTGCATCAACTCTGCCACTACCTCACGCATCTGACGCCCCGTATCGATCGGGGGAAAGAGGTCATCCAGACGAACCTCGAACGCCCTGGCGAAGAAGAGCAACTCATATTCTTCCACGTGCACCAGCCGGGATTCGATCTTGGCCAGGCTCACTCGGCCGATGTCCCAGCCCAGTAGCTGCAGTTTCTCCGCGAGCTTCTCCTGCGACCACTCCCTCACATACCGCAACTTGCGTATCTGAGGCCCCACCATGTTCAGGTACTTCATCTGTTGCCGCCAACGCTTTCCGCACCAAGCGTGTTGAGGTGAAACATGAAGGTTCTTAGATGATCGACTAACTTCTGGTCGAACCCGTGACAGGACATCTCCCGACCGCATATTGCAGGCGACAGTGGAGCCAGTTCTCCAGCCGTGAGAATGACGAGCGCGGGGTATTGCGACGTTAGGTTTGCCGACCGTAGGGTCCCAGTGATCATCTCGTGCGCCTGTTCTACCGCAGCGCACGAAATCCGTCATGACGGGAAAAGGAAGATTCTCGTGTAGGTAAAAGGAATAGGTCTGGTGATGCCAGTATGTACCATGGCCGCTGCCCGCCTGCGGCCAACCGGTTGTCCGTAATCTTGGTCTAGAGGATGGGACGCAAGTTCATCAGGAAGACGACCCCGATGAATTCTCCCACAAAACAGCGGCGCGAAGCACTGCGGACGCCGAGTCGACGCCAAGCTTGGTCTTGATGCGTTGACGGTAAAGCTCGACAGTCTTGTGGTCCAGCGAGAGTTGCCCGGCGATCTCCTTAATATCCAGCCCCCGCCCCAACATCTCGAAAACCTGTAATTCGCGCGGGCTGAGCTTAATAAGTGGGTGTCCCATCTCAACCGTTTCGCGGGTTAGCGCGCAACCGGTAAACCACTGCAACATCCGTGGGCTAAGATATACTCCGCCATCCAATACCATCCGGATGGCGTGAACGATAGTCTGCACATCCTGGCCCTTGTTCATATACCCGTACGCGCCGAAATCGAAACACAACGGGGCGTATAGCTCTTCGTTGTGAGCGGAATGGACGAATAGCCGCAGACTCGGATACCGAATGTGTAGGTCGCGAATCAGGTCCAACCCGTGCGAGCTCTTCAGAGCGATATCTACAATCACGATGTCCGGGCACAGTTGCTCGACCATTGCCAGTGCGGGTTGCGCATCCTCAGTCTCACCGCAAACGACCATGTCCGGCTCGCCATTAATCACGAATCGCAGTGACATCCGCACGCTCGGATGATCGTCCACGATCAGCACCCGCCGCTTGCCCGGCGCTTCAACCTTCGCTAGCCCCTCGTGTTCCATGGCCAGGTCTCTTTCTCCCCACCCTTAGCTAAGTCAGGAAATATAAGGGATTTAGGGCAACAGTTACAAGCTAAAAGAACTAATTCGCTACGCATATCGCAAACAATAGTTACGGTCATTGCGTCGCTTGAATTTTGGTAACCACGATGCTGGCAATATGGACGCCCTCGCCATTGGCAGCCGCAACGAAGCGTCCCGGCTGCAATTCCTTCACCCAATCAATCGTGAACTTTTGAAACGCCAAGGCCAACTCTCGCAAGTTCTTGCCCGTGATCTTCACCTCGTGGCTAGAGATGGTGATGTTGATCGTCTCGTCGGTTCCCGGCTCAAATTTCACGTGGGCTAGGTGTTGATACGGAAACAAATAGGAGATTCCGTCAGCCAATTCTACCCGCAGACACCTTGGCTGCCGGCTCTGTTCCACGAGAGAGAATTCCCTTTCGGCGAGTCACCCGAAGGTGCGTCTTTACTTTGGCTTCGTTTCATAGGTTTCCTCAAACGGAAGGTGATCGTCCGATGCCTTGTGCTTGGTCCATACTCACGCCCACGTCCATCCCTTGCCGGAGCGCCCCAGCCATGTCCAAGGCCAATTCGCGGTCACCGGACCGGCAGATGTTTTCCCGCAGTTGCTCCTTGTCGCTGGTGAAAACCCGTATTCCCCTGCGCCCCCGCGAAATTGTCACGTACCACTGCTGCTGGTTGGTCGCGGCCTTGATCGTCGAATCGGAGAATAGGACGTAATCGACTGTCTTGCCTTGCGACGCATACGAGGTGATGGCAAAGCCCCGCACGAATTGGCGGTAATCGCTTTCGAGAATGCGTCCGTCTTGCAGCCTGACGCGGCCACCGTTCAGGACTCTGTCCACTGTGACCAGTTCCCCGTTGGCCAGACGACGGCCCTGCCGGGTACGCCCATTGGCTTTCAATTGTAGACGGTCGCCGGATGCCAACGCCAGTTCGTGAGGCTGGCAAAGAGTCAACCGGTCCAGGAATCGGAACGGCACTCTCCGAATTCTCTCTCCACCTTCCAGCACCAACCCGGTCTGGGTGATGGCTACGAGACGTGCCGTTTGGCCTTTCCTGAAACCGCCCGCGTTACGGTTCAGGAGCACCACACTGTTCTCATCGTAGAACCGCCGATCCCGCTTCTGCGCTGCCGTCAGATCGACCGGTTCAAGCGCCGCCACTACCTGCTCGTTCGCGCCGATCCTGCCACACGATTTCAGGGCCGAGCGCACCTGGTCATTCACCTGATGGATCTCCGACCGCGTTTGCGAAACCACCACGACCGAGTGGTTGCCTTTCGCTAATTGGAGGAACGCCTCCGCAAGCAGCTCCTGTTGGTTGAGGGACTCACACTCCACAATTGCGCCCTGCCGATCCAAACGGCGAAATGAATCCGCCAACTTCCCTTCGGATGCTTCCTTCACCGCCTGCCTGTATTCGATGATCTGTGCTTGCTCCGCTTTGGTTCGGGCGCGAGCGGGGTCCTGCCGTCGGATCTCCTGAAGTTCTGCCGCTCGTAGACCGGAGTATTTCTCAATGGCCCGAAGTGCATCGGATGCCTCGACGGCGCCATGCTGCCGCGTGTCGCCGGAGAGAATGACACGGCCATGGTTATCTCGGACGAAACGCAACAGTCGTTGCATCTGTTTCGCGCCAATCTGACCGGCCTCATCCACCATGATGACCGCACCCCGAGGCATGTCCTGCTTCATGAGAAACTCGCTCACCGTTTGGGCTCCCGTCATTCCGTCTCGCTCCAGGTCAATGACTTGCTGCCGTTGCGGCGCGAGGACTTGCAGGGAATGCCCGGCTGTCCGAAGACCATTCTTGACCTCCCGCAACGTAAAGCTCTTTCCGGTGCCGGCCCCGCCACGAAACAAGGTGACGAAGTCGCGCGAAGCCAGGATATGCTCAGCCGCCCTCCGTTGGTCCGGGTCAAGAGCAACTTTGGAAGGCGAGAAGTGATTGCTGAACGGGCGGAACCGACCACTCCCGTTTCTCGCCACGCACACGATGTCCCATTCGCGTTCCAAAGCAGCGCGGGTCGTGATTTGAAATGGGCCGCGGTCGGCGCGGATGTAATCCCGATCACGCGTGGCTTGTCGAATAGCCGTGAGCGTGATGTTTTGACCGCGCGCGTGCTCCAAGGCGTGCCGCCATAACTCGTGCTCCAGAACAACGGACCGGCGGTCGAACAGGTGCTCCTCCGCCCACGTGACGGCGGCCAGTGCATCACCCGCTTTTGACTCGTCCGGCTTGAGCACCGCACCATGCTGCAATGCCGAGATCGCTGCTGTTTCAGTTTCGGTAACCTGGCTCCCCCAAAGTGCCTGGAGCTTTGCCTGTGGAACGTTCTTGAGTTTCCGCGCTCGGTTCTTCTCAGCCACGTTCTCGCGGATGCGGGCCACGTTCCCACCAGCCAGTTCGGGATTCTGTGCCAATAGCTCGTGGGTCTTTTGATCGATTTCCCGATGCCGTTTGGAGAACCGGTCGCACAATTCTGGGGAAACACCCTGTATCTCAAAGTCACCGCGCGGGTGGTTGACGATCTGGTAACCCCATTGTTTCAGATTACGCGCCAACTCGTGGTAATAGACATTCTCCACGTATTTACGCGCCCGCAGCATCTCGAAATTCTGCAAGGCTTTCCAACGGCCTTCGACTGGGTCGCGCGTGGCGTTGAAAACGATGCAGTGGCTGTGCAGATGCGGATCAAGCGCCCGCGACGTGTCGTGCCGGAAGATGGCACAAACAATGTTCCCAGTGGTGCGGTCGGTCATTCGTTCTCCCGCATGAACCCGCGTTCCCGCGAACTGCTCCAGTTCCCGCAACGCCGCTTCCACGCCACGGTGGTGGGCGTCCACAATGCGTGGATCATTACCGACCAGGGCCGCAATCGAAACGGATTTGGGTGGTGAGAAGGTGAAGTCAAAGAAGATTCGCCGATTTGCCACTTCATAGGCCCGACCGGTTTCATCGACGACCGTGCGGGTGGTCTTGAGTCGTTGCGTCAATCGCTCCCCGGTCTGTGGGTGGAGGTTGTCGCACAGGCGGAGAAATTCCTCTTGGCCTACCCGGCCCGACAGTCCCAGAAGCTCAGCGCCGTTTCCCAACCATTGCCCCAGGACGCGTTCGCTCTCGCTGTAATAATCGCCAGCACAGAGGTGTTCCTCAAAGTACTGCTTGGCGTTAATCAGGCTGTATTTCGTTTTCGGCGACAGCATGCGAGTGGTTCTATCACTTACCACCGCGAAACTTGTTCCCATTTGGGAACAACATTTTCTGCCGGATGCGCTTTACTGGAGCGCATGAAAACAAAAGACGCACGACCTCTAACTCCCGTTAGACGATTAAGTGCCACCGGGATGACAATCACGTGTACCAATGAATGCGCCGTCTACGTCTGATCAGACGAACCACCGATTTGCCGAGGCCGTGCGGGCCTATACCCCGACTGTGCCACGGAAGTGGCAGAAGCTTCTCACGCTGAAACCGGGGATTGCCGAGCTTCGGCGCAGGGGCGCGTCGTACCAGGCCATCACGGAAATTCTGCGTGCCGCCGATGTGCCGGTTTCGCGCACGACTGTCGCGCGGTTTTGCCGGGACGTCCTGCGCCCATCCCGTCCAGGGAAGCAGCGCCGTCCCGCTTCCCGAAACTCGCCATCTCAACCACAGCGATCTTCCGTGCCGCCCGTGAACACCGGCGGACCGCGCATCGCGAACCCCCGGACCATCTAGCCATGCAAAGGCAGCTAAACCTGATTCTTAACGGAAAGGGCGGCGTCGGGAAGAGTTTCTTTGCCGTCAACTTCATTCAGTACCTTAAGGACCAACAGATCCAGCATACGGCCATTGACACCGACAATGAGAACTCGACCTTGAAGCGATTCCACCCGGAGGCGCGATTCGTGAATCTGGCGAACGCACGGGAACTTGACGAAATCGTTGCCGCCGTCGAAACCGTACCACTGATGGTGGTGGATTGCCGGGCCGCGTCGACGGACCTGTTCTTGGCCTATTTCGCAGAGTTAGCCGTCTTCGATGTCCTTAAAAGTATGAACGCAGTTCTGACGGTTGTGTCGCCGATCAATCACGATCTCGACAGCGTGGAACAGGCCCGGATCATCTCGAACGCATTTGACCGCCGGTGCCGATATCTGGTGGTGAAAAACCGCGCCTTCACGGAACAGTTTGCCATCTACGATGCCAGCGAGACACGGAAGCGATTGCTGGAGGAACTCGCCGCCAAGGAAATGGCCATGCCCAAACTCCATGACTGGTTGGTCACGTTGCTACAGCAGGACAATCTGCCGGTCGGGCAGGGGATTCAGCACCAGACATTCTCCCTCATGGATCGACAGCGGCTCAAGAACTGGCAGAGGCAGTTCCACGAACAAATCGACTCCATCCGTCAGATCATTTTGCCGGGTGAGCCATGAGCGACGACGACCCAAAACAGGCGCTGAAGAACGCCATTCTGGAATGGCAGAAGAAGTACAATGTTAAAGACGGCGATCCGATGCTGGCCGCCGTGGAATTGTGGGAAATCTACTTCACCCACGCCCAACTCAACGGACCAAAACCCCCGTCGTTTGAAGACTTCCGCAGTACCATGGAACAGTTGGAGCGGTTATGCGGCGACTTCACGGGACGCGCCGCTGACATCATCAAGGAATTCCGGGATGTGCCGAAGATTCGCAGCGACCTGAACCGTTTCCCAATATTCGCCTTGGTGTTCAGTGCTGCGTTGGCCCTGCTGGCGGGCATCCTGATCGGGAGGTACGCACGGTGAGCAACGCTCGGTATCTCGGGTTCACAATTGCCGGCTTGTCTCTTGCCGCCGGTGCGTACTTTCTCCTGAGTCTAGCTCCACCGCTCTCGTGGACGTTGGCGGTGGTTTTTGGGACTCTGGCGGGCAACGCGATTGCGGCTACGCGTCGCCCGCCTAGTAACGCCATCGTGCACCTGAAGGGACTGTCGTGGTCACGGGAGGATTTCTGTCGCGGCTGGCTGATTACCGGCGACACCGGCTCGGGGAAAACCCGCTCCGGGATTACCCCGCTCCTGTATCAAGTCTTTCAGAATGAACCGCATTGGGGTGGCCTCTGCATCGATGACAAGGGCATATTTTGGGAAACGCTCTCGGAGATGGCCCGGCATTTCAACCGGCAAAACGATTTGATCCTGCTCCAGATCAGGCCCGACAACGCGCTCCTCAATTGGAAACCAACCCACACCTACAATCTCACGTCCGATACCGGCATCCCGTACAGCACCTTTGCCAAATTCGTCGTCGATACCGCCACCAGCCTCGATCAACAGGGTGACAAGGGATTCTTCAAGAGCCAGGCGCAGACCCACATCGCCCACGCGTTGGAGGCGCTGCGCGAAGTTCAGGCCGACGTGACCTTGGAGAATGCCCACGACCTACTGCTGAACGAGGAGGAATTGGACGACACGCTCGCCGAGTTGTCGGAAGGCTACCCGACCGAGCGTCGCCGCGCGCTCGTGGAGCATCTCCAGTTCCGCTACCGCACGCAACCGCCGGAACAGATGGGCGGCGTGAAGGAAACCATCGCCAACTACTTGCATAATTTTCTGAGCCCCGACATTGCCCAGGTCTTTTGTCCCGGCAACAACACCTTCGAGTTCAGTGACATCGACCGAGGGAAGATCATCTGCGTCGCCATGCCGCAGAAGTACCAAACCGAACGTCGGTACGTGAACACGTTCCTCAAGATGCTGTTCTACACACACGTCTTGCGCCGCTTCGACCGGCCAAAGGAGCAGCGTAAAGACAAGAATCTCCTCATTCTGTGGGCTGACGAAGCGCAGCGATTCGTCACCTCTAACGACGAGGGAATGAGCGACTACAACACGATCGACGTGATCCGCGAAGCGAACGCCACCATCGTTGCCGCCGTCCAATCATCTACATCGCTCCTACCGGCGTTGGGGAAGGAAAAGGCGAAGGTCCTCGTGCTCAATCTGCGTAACCGGATCATTTTCAAAGCCGCTGACGAGGAGGGCGCACTGGACAGCGCCGATTTCCTTGGCAAGAAGCGGGTTGTCAAGAAAACCTGGGGTGTTTCCGCCGGCCAAACCAACCGCAGTTACGCCGAACATGAAGAACACAAGCTCAAGACCCACATTCTCCGCGCACTGCCGAAGCACACCGCAGTACTGGTCCATTGCGAACATGGCTTCAAGCGCACCGTTTTGCCGCCTATCGAACCGAACGGCAGGGTCTCGCGGTGGTTTAGGAGGCGATGGCTGTGATACCCTTTACTTCTAGAGACGGTTCTGATATTACGCAAGATGCGTTACGCAGTTTGCGTAATATGAAAAACCCTTTTGAATACGGTGGCGTGGTCCGTGGGAACGCCTTCTGCAATCGCGAGAAGGAGGTCGCTGATCTGTTGCGGGCTATGGAGAACAACGAGAAGCTGTTCGTGTTCTCGGAGCGGCGCTATGGCAAGACTTCGCTGGTGCGTACCGCGCTCGGCAAACTGCCGAAGAAAGACTGCGTTTGTGCCTACGTGGATCTGTGGCCAACGGACAGCGAAGCAACATTCGTCACCGCCTTGGCGAAGGCCATCACGGAGTCAATGAGTTCGTCGGTGGAGAAACTTTTGGAAACCGGGAAGAAGTTTTTCAGCAATCTTGCCCCCAGCGTGACAATGGACCAGGAAGGCAAGCCGGAGCTGACATTCGGATTCAGCAAGCGCACCAAGCTCGGTCCGGCATTGGACGAGGTTCTCGAAACCCCGGCCAAGATTGCCGCCAAGGGCGGACAGAGCGTCGTAGTGGTGTTTGATGAGTTTCAGCAGATTCTCGAATATGGCAGCGATCAGGTGGAGCGGAAGCTGCGAAGTGTCATCCAGAACCACAGTCAAGTGGGCTACATTTTTCTCGGTAGCCGTAAGCATCTGATCGAGAAAATGTTCATGGATCGTGCCCGGCCTTTGTATCGTGCCGGGGGTCACTATCCGCTCGGACCGATTGCCGAAGAGCACTGGCAACCGTTCGTCCTTAAACGGTTTCGCAGTGCCGATAAAGTCATCAGCAAACAATGTATTCATCAGGTTTGCGAGTTAACCCAAGGCCATCCGTTTTACACGCAGCATCTTTGCCATGTCCTCTGGGAATTATGCGAATCCAAAGCCGAAGTCACCGAGAAGATGATCCACAAGGCAGTGCAGGTATTGCTGGATCGGGAGAACTACGCTTACACGACTCTGTGGGAGTCGCTAACCATTCCGCAAAAGCGCTTCTTGAAGGGCCTGGCGACTGAGGCGGCAGGTGTGAAAGTCTTTGCGGGGGAGTTCGTGGGACAGCATGGGCTCGGCACGGCTTCGAACGTGCAACGGGTGGTGAAAGCGCTATTGGAGAAGGACATCATTGATCGTGACAATGGCTCGTTCCTCATCACCGACCGCTTCTTCCGATTGTGGATTCCCGCAGTGCAGACGCTTTGAGTCCTGTGTCGGGACTTAAACTATGCGATTTGCGTTACGCCGGTAGCGTAATCAATCAACAAAAAAACATCCGTCTTCTTGAAGCAATCCGTAGGAGTGTACTTCGTCATTTGTTAAAGCGCTGCAGTCATCAAGCCATTGCGATGGTCCGAAACAGTGGTCATACAGCTGTTTTGGTAGCCCCTCCATGAAGAGTGGCTCTGGGCCGCATGGTCACCTTGACCGCTTCCCGAGAGAAGCTCTGATCCGTCGCCTTGCTAGACCAGACGAAAGCTTCGCCGGGCTTCAGCCGCGCCAGTTGCTCGGCGGTAAGGCCGAGCAAAGAAGCATTGGCCTTCTGAACGTGTTTGAGCCAGGCCGGTGAATTGAATCGGTGAAGAATGATCTGTGACGAAAGTTCGATGAGTGAAACTGGAACCGAAGGAGGATCCTGGCTGGCAACCAGGATGCTCGTTCCCTTATGGCGCATCTCGCGAACAACACTTACAAGTCCATCCACAAGGTCGGGATTCCCGATGTATTTATGGGCTTCGTCGAAGACCACGAGTTTGTTGAAAGTCTTGCCTTCAAAAGTGGCGTCACTAAAAAGTTGCAACAGAACCACGAAAAGTCCCAAGGCTTCGTCCTTCTCGATGAATTCATCTCGCAGGTCAACGATCACCAATCGCCCTGGGCGTATGACGTCGCGCAAGCGCGCTGAGTCGTCGATGTAATCAGCTGCCAAATCAAGACGCAAGTTGGCCAATTCGTTTAGGGTATCAGGCAGCCCAGCATGCTCAATGGCAGACCGAAGTCCAGACAGAGTGAGGTCATCGCGCATGGAGCGCATGATTTGATTCAACTTACGGATATAGGTGGCTTGGTTGCCGACAGCTCCCATCAGGAAGCGCCAATGTCCGGCCTGTAATTCGCTGGAAGCAAATTTCAGCGGCAGGACTTCGATATCGGGATACTCCGCGCGGCGAGCTTCGAGCTTCCCAGACGGGACGAGGAGAATCATGTCTCTTAATGCCGCCGGGCGGGCGCGATAATCAGCTGCCAAGCTCTCGATCTCGCGAACGGCATCATTGGGGCGATTCATCGAAGTAAACTCCGGCTTGTAGTCCTGAGTCTGACTGTAATGGAATACCACGGTTGCCAAAGGTTGGGGGAGATGATTGACACCGGGTAAGGCAAGTGTGGCCATCTCAATGATAGATCCCAAGGTGTAACTCTTACCTCCGCCTTGCACCCCAAAAAGACTAATTGTGTGCGTTTGATTCAAGTCCAAGGCAATGGTTCGCCCCATTATTTTCCCGAGGATTCCGAACTGAGGTGATTGGCCGGTGACACCGAGAAGGACATCGTATGGGGGAGCTTCTGTGGACATCGCTGGGGTTTGCACAATGGGGTTAGGTGTGGGTGGTCTGGGCTGAAGGGTTTGCTGGACCTGCTCAGCCACGGCCGTCGGAAGAGGTGTAATCTCCAATGAAGTCGCCGAACTTGAATTCTCCGGTACGATCGGCTCCATACGAGGGCGCTGCGGAACGACAAGAGTCCTCTGAACATCTCCGGTGTCCGACTTGTCAAAATCATCTGATGGCACCCTGAGATTCTCCCAAGGCACCGTGCGAACACGTTTTTCGCGGAGGAAGGCGGCATGACCTAATTTCGGCATGTGTCTCGCCAGCAATTGCATGGTGCTACTGTCCGGTTGTAGGGCGTCGCCGGATGTCGCAGGTGGAGGGACGGGTCGGGTTTCTTCGTCAGACGCCTTGGCAGGCAATGCTTCCAGCAACTTTCGAACAAGATCCAATCCAATGCGGTGAAACTCGATACCATTCTCTTCGACGAATTCATCCGATCCCTCTTTGTCGAAATCGAACACCAAGGCACTACGCGTAAATCGTAGCTTGTAACCCCTCTCCATTGTACGCAGAAAGAACTTGGCCTCCTCATAAGCCTCGAACGAAAGAAAGTGGAGGCGATGTGCCCTATCAATGTAAAACTCCAAAAGATTTACAAACTCTTGAGTTTTCATAATCCGATCAGGACGATCCACCACTCCCGCGTGGTCCGGGTCAAAGTGATGCTGGAGAGTGCGCTCGCTCTGCTGAATCTGCTCGGCAATGGAATTCTTCAATTGAGTGAGACCGCCGAGACTGCCTGCCGTGCGGTAACACTTCACTTCGACGAGGCTGCACGTAAGAACACGACTGGCAACATCAAAGTCGAACAACGCCAAATCGGTTCGGCGCAGGCTGATTTCATCCTCCAATTCGTCGGTGTTCCGCTGGAGAGCGCGAAATAAATCGAGGTGTGCATCAAGCGGAACAACGGCCTGATCACGGAAGGCTTCTTGGAATTCGAGGAACATCTTAGCCAAGGCCAAACCGAGCGCTTCGGCGCGGTGAGTCGTTGAAGAAACCAACTTGAGGGCAAGCCTTCCAGAAAGCGCACGGAGTTCTCCGAGTAGGGCGTGAGCACGATTTTGGAAAGTAGCGAGACCATAATCCTCCAGCACGCGTTCGAACAATACACGAATCTCGGTCTGCGAACGTGAAGTGATTACCACACGTCTGCCGCTATTCGCGGAAAGGTCTGGACTATGGTCAATCAAGTATTCTGGACGTCGACTGCCTGGTTGATGGTCGAAAAACTCGATACCAAGGCTCTTGTCGATTGTGAAAACCCAATCGCTAACATCGTGCACTTGATGAAGCAATGCTTTCTGGTCGGCACCGAGGACAAGAGTGGAGACAGGACGGAGCGTGAGACCAGCCAGACCAGTGGCGACACCCGCAGCGGCAGTCGAGAGCGTTTCCGCTAAACGCGCGAGAAGCGTAGAAAATTCGCTGGCTCCTGGAATCGCGGTTGCGAATCCGTGGCGTGGCCGGCGATGCCAAGCAACGAGTTCTGCATCCTCCACGTAGTTTACCGCAAAGTCTTGCAACAGCCCATGGACTGGTGCGCTTTCGTCCTCCCGACGGGGCGACTTTGCGCTAATGCTTTGTGCAGGGAAGACGTCGAAAAGCAAACTCAAGTGGGCGGGAAAGTCAGATGCGCCATTACGAAAGTCCGTGACATCGCGAACCGAGAACGTGAGTTTGGGAGCAAGGTGATTGCCGGTTGGCGTCGCGAAGGCATCCGCTTCTACGACTGTGAGCGTGCTGCCCGGCGAAATGAGTTCGTTTAGGTCGCCACCAGCACCGGGGGCGTCAGGATCGGGAACGAAAAGTCGCAAATTGTAATGTAGGTCACGGAAATCCGGTTCTTTTTGCAGTTCCAGAAGCATGTCTGCCAAAAGCCGACCACGGCCCGCATTAAAACAATTCAGCACGAGTGTGTGGATATAAGGGTGCTGCACCAAATATCTCCGAACCCGGTCGGCTAGGAATTGGCCATTTAAACTGAAACTGCCGATGTTTGGTTCGGGTAAGCCCAAGGCGGTGCAAAGCTCGGCCATTAAACCGCGCGGATCGCTTTCTGTCGAAGAAGCATATACCGCCCAGAATGGATGTAGACTATCAACCGTCGAAAGCAATTGTCCGGAACTCAGCGGGAAAACGGCAGGAAAGTTGACAACATTCAACCGCTCCAGCAAAGCATCACGAGTAGGTGTAAAGAATTCCTTCGGAGCTTTGGCAGCTTGCTCCAGCCAATGGCGAGCCAGCGTGAGCCAGGTAGCCAGCCACAACAACCGCAGCGGATGAGTTGGGCCAACGAGCAGTGCCGAACGATGACCACCGCGATGATCAGCAAGATCAATCAAGGCTGTATCCAAAACCAAGAGTTTCTGAAGACGCGCGATGATCTGCGGTTGCTGATCGGGAGCAGCGGCTTCCGCCAATCGGAGACCTTGAGAAAGAACGCCAAGATACAGTTCGGCGTATCGGACAATCTGCTCTCGCAGGGGATACAGGTTGGTACTTTCCACAATTTGTTGTCCGTCTTCGCTTCGTATCTTGGCAAATAATTCACGGCGCGCAGCACGAAACTCCTCAATATCTGGCAGCGTCGGCCAGCCAGAAGAGTCGTTGAGCACATCAGCTGTCTGGGATGGAGAAATGACTAGGCGCCATGAAAGCGACTCGTCTGAGTTCTTAAGTATATTTTGCTCCAAAACTTTCAGCACGCGGGAAACGGGCACATGTACTAAGCCCTCACCCGCAAATTTGAACTCAAGCAGGTCGCCCTTTCCTTTGTGATCCTCGGAATCCACCCATGCACGGTGCGTGCAGATAACTTCGTCCGGGTCGTGTCCATCTCCGGACGCCCTAAACCAAAAATGAACTAAAGCGTGGTTGAAGCTGGCAAACTTGGGCACTGCACGTTGCGGAACTTCCACTTCTACATCGTCTGCCTTCACGACGTAGAACAGATCGCTTTCGTTTGGCAACTGACTGTCGTCGATTCCACCCACTAGAGGGACGGGTTGCCCTTGAGCATCTACAATCGGAACAGGATCGCCGTCTGCCGTGCAAGGTATCACCCGGACGAAATGCCAGCCATCTTCCCAATCCACGGTGGACAGACGGGTAAAACTAACAGATGCCTCGCGGCGCGTACCCGCCCACGTTTTCTTTTTTTTCGTGAAAGCAGTTGGACCAGTTTCGCGTGCGACGACCTGAAGACGGAAGTGATCCACGCCCAGCACGCTCTCTGGTTCAGGATCGGAGCGAAATTTCACTTTGAAGCTCTTCGGTCCGTTTTTTCCGATTAACAAAACCTGCTGCCCAATCAACTGCTTCAGGCGCGTGTCAGTTTCATTTTCCTGAATGACTGGTAGCGTCAGTTCGAGGACTTCCACTCGCAGCTGCTGTGTAAATCCTGCTCCATCCTCGAACTCCCATTTGTCGAACGATAGTGACCAAAGTTGCTTCTCGTCGACAATCCGGCGATTCCAGATTAACGGGTCTTCAAGTCCACACTCAGCGAGAAAATCACCCAGCTTCGCACGGAAAGCTCGATCTTTGAGCTTAAGGTCCAATACACGACTGCGTTCGGATTTTGTGGAATAAGTCAGTTTGTCCACACATTCGAGATTCTTTGTCAGCCTGTGAGGAATAGCGGTAGCGTCATCGAGCAGGTGGAAATCCGGAACGAGACCGAGTTCGCACAAAGAGGCGCCGATCACCTCGGCCTCGACCCCATTGAGGCGAACGCTAAGGAGGAAACGCACCGAGGACACTGCATCCGCCCAGCGCCATTCACGCTCGTCAAGCAGGCGCAAGATCTCTGGCGCAACACTTCGAAAGCTGTCTGGCAATTGCTGAATCAGCCGGTCCCGCATACGAGAAAATGCGTCGGCAACTGAAATCTGTTCAAATGTCGCTTCCGCAAAAGAGTCTTCCGCAGAGGTACGTAGATCATTGGGCACGAAGACTAGCAGTGGTGGCCTTTGCTTTCCTTCGGCGGGTGGGTTGCGCAGTTCCACCAACTTGCTGCTAGTAATCAGCAGCGGATCATCATTTCGAGACTCGCGTGAAAGTACATGAATCTGGGCTGCGTCACCCAGCGTCGCGCGGAGGTTTCGTGCGACCTCCAACATCACCACTGTGTCGAGGTCTCCCACCCTCATGCAATGTCCCAAGTGCCGAGCTGAGATGATTTCGCACAACCGCTCCTCAACCACGAGGCGCAACTGCTCATTTACGTCTTCAGCCGTGACGTGGCGAAACTCCTGGCTCATGCAGCACCTCCCGCAGGCACATTTGCTTCTTTTCCGATGCGATAACGCGGCGTCACATGTTGAGTGACGTATGCGTCCGACAGATCCTGGAAGAAGCCGATTTCGCGCAGCTTGTTCTTGAACGCTGTCTTGTTACGTCGCAAAGCCTCACGATCTGCAATGGATGGCTCGCCGAACCCTTCGCCAGAAGGCAGAACGTCGATGAAAATACCATACCGTTCGCGTAGAAACGCGAGTAGTCGGTCAATCTGGATTTCTTCAGAATAGTACACACCGCTATCGGCATCGTAACGCAACACGGCAAGCTGCAATAGAACTTCGAGGAGGCGGCTGTCCAGAATAAACCGGCGTGGCGCGCGGGAGGAGCGGGCCTGAGCGAGTAGCGCCCCAGGTCGATTTTTGAGCAGCAATGAATCCAGAGCCTTCACGACGAAGCTGCGCTGAAAATCACCACGCAATGCCATCAAGCACTCGATATAAGTGTTCAGTTGGTCCAGTCCCAAGCCGAGCGTAGCCTGAATCTCCGGGTCGAGCGTATCGTCTTCTCCCGCCATGTCCTCCTTGAGACTCAGAAGGCGCGAGCCGAAATACTGTTCACGATCCACGGTATGCGAGTCGTCCAGCAAACGTAGCACGTCGCCAACACTTAGTTGACGATTCGTGCCTCCGGGAAGCCGTCCAAACTGGAGCAAGTGCTGCGAGAACTCGTCCAGCTTCTTCGTGAGAAAGTAGGCGCGAACAAATCTCGGAATTCGACGATAATGGAGTTCGGCGCTGATCTCGGCGAGTTGACTTATGTGCGTGCCGGGCTGATTCTGCACATCTACAAACAAACCGATCTGGTATGGACAATCTCCTTGTGGCCTTTCCTCCGCTCCAGGTCGAGCCGGGCACCGGCTCGCCTGGCAGATCGGTTCCACGCCTTTCCGTCGCACCAATTCGGGCAACAATTTGAACAACCGCAGGTGATACAGGGCCAGATGGAATGCGAGCAGAATCTTGAGGTACTCGACCATCACCGATCTCGGAATCTTATAGCGATATTGGAGAAGACGAACGATGTCGTCGGCCAGCAGATCAGCCGAACCGATGCACAGCGGCGGAGTAGGTTCACGCGAATCTCTCACCGGAGCATCCTGTGTTACTTCCTCCGAGGCATTCAAGCTCAACAGCGCCTGTGTCTCAACATCCACCGTCACGCTCACATCTTCCTGCTGCGTGTTTGGATCAATGCCTTCAAAAAAGAACGCCTTCAAACGCGCAATCGCCCGCTTGCCGAGGTCGTTGCGCGCGTGCCACAACGTCTCGTAAAGATGCTGTGCGGCACCGTAATCACGGCAGTGCTTTGGATTGCGAAACCGGTAGGTATATCCATGGAGGGGACGCGGCGACGCCACAGCCTCCTTGCCTGCCTTACCGCGATTCACTAGATCCAGTAGATGGGTTTCCAGCCAACCGCGGGTAATGCCTGGATACTTGCTAAAATCCTTGAACCGCTCTGGATGCTTGAGGAAGTGTTCCTCGAAAGACTCAATG
>Ga0224557_1000829_pt1 | contig 32373 bp, 30 predicted proteins | sample 714S31014metaG_FD_180677 | JGI IMG/M metagenome (GOLD analysis project Ga0224557, IMG submission 180677) | Peat soil microbial communities from Stordalen Mire, Sweden - 717 S3 10-14 | ecosystem: Environmental > Terrestrial > Soil > Wetlands > Peat | place: Sweden: Norrbotten County, Stordalen... | reverse complement strand
ACAACAACGGCTTCATCCTAGCCGTGTCGGACGAACTTGTGAAACGTCTTCCCGGCTTCCTGGTCCACGAGCAGGACGAGATTATTGGCCCGCATGGCTTCGACCAGTTCATCAATGCTCAGGGTTGCGTAATCGGCCTTGTCACCATCGAAGAGCACGGCCAGGTCGGTGTCGGTGTTGCGACGGAGCGCGGGACGGCCGCCGCGTTCGCTGATCCAACCCCCAATTTGCGCGGACTTGATGATGATGCGTAGCGACATGGTGCTTACACTCCTCGGGTTTCCGGCCCCCAAATCTGTTTGTGCCACTGGGTCTGCATGCGGACCGGCAGTCTATCCGCTAGAATCCATTCGGCAAGCGTTTTGAGCGGCAGCTTGCCCCAGACGGGCGAGACCAAGACGGTGCAGACATTCGCCAATTGATACTCGCCCATAGTCTGCTTCGCCCAATCGTAGTCCGCGCGATCGGCGATGACAAACTTCACCTCATCCTTTTTGTCGAGATGGCGAATGTTGTCGTAGAGGTTCTTGGCAACCTCGCCACTCCCGGGACATTTCAAGTCCATGATCTTCACCACGCGCGGATCAACCCGCGACACATCCACCGACCCGCTCGTCTCCAGCAAAACCATCTTCCCCAAATCACAAAGCCGCGCCATCAACGGAAAAACATTCGGTTGCAACAGCGGTTCGCCGCCCGTGATCTCCACCAGCGGGCAGTTGTACTCCAGCACCTTCACAATCACGTCGCCGAGTTTCATCGGCGCGCCCTCATGAAAGGAGTACGTCGTGTCACACCACGTGCAGCGCAGATTGCAAGCGGTCAGTCGCACAAACACGCAAGGCAACCCCGCAAACGAGGACTCGCCCTGAATGCTGTGAAAAATCTCATTAATAACAAGGGTATCGGCCACGTCAGAAGCTTAACAAACCCCCGCCGCCGCGTCAATTTGCAGCGGTTTGTCACCTCCGCGCCGTCCTCCGCCTCGCCCTATTGACACCCGCAAAGCCCGTCGCTACTCTCCCATCCAACTTTCGACGAACGAGAATGCCATGAAACGGTTCGCGATCCTTGCCCGTGAACGGTTCACTGCCGACGGGATGGCGGTGAATATCAAGGATTTCACGTTGCGCCACGAAGGGGACGACGACCCCGCGCAGCTCCTTAACCACCCGGATCTTTCGCTCTACTGCCTCGATCTGGAGCACAAAGAGGCGGTTTTTGTTTCCACCCCCTCCGGCATCGATTTGAAGAAAGCTCCTTTCTACTACCAGGCACAGTTTGAGCACGCGGAGACCGTGTTTACCGTCAGCTTTGACACTTTCCTGGACCTCTCCGCCAGGATCTCCACACCTGACACGCTCGTGTTGATCCACAATATCGGGCGTTGCGGTTCTACCCTCTTGAGCAAGGCATTTTCACAACTCGGATCCTGTATCAGCTATTCCGAGCCGGACTGCTTTACGCAAACTGCCTTCTGGAGATCCCGGAATGATCCCCGCGACGAACTCTGGAAGTCCCTATTGCCAGCCTGCATGAACTTCACCTTCCGAGACACGGGCTCTCAGCGGCCGTCGACCGCCATCATCAAGTTTCGCAGCGGTTGCTTGAATTTGCTCGATCTGTTTCTGGACGGTTTCCCTAACGCGAAGCACCTGTTTCTTTATCGGGATTGCAGTTCCTGGGTAGCCTCGCTGGTCGGCTTGATGGAAAGGGATCGCCCACTTCCAGACCTGTCCCGGGAAAAGGCCCTGAACAATTGCCGATTCAACAACGGCCGCGCCCTCGATCAGTCGCGCTTTCCCTTCAACCAATTGGGCGAAAATGTGTCCGTCATTGAACGACTCACGGTATCTTGGCTCGTCTATATCGAACTCGTTACCAAGATTCATCCATCATACGCGTCCGCGCTGTTGCCAGTGACGTACGAGGAGTTGACGACAAATGGCGAAGCCTGTCTGAGAAGGATTTTTGATCATTGTGACCTGCCACAGGATAATCTCTCCGACAGCCTAAGTGCTTTCAGCCAGGATTCTCAGGCCGGAACCACCTACGCACGTGTTGAAGGAAACTCGGGTAACAAGAGGCAGCTCACCGATCATGATCGTTCCCAGATGCAATCCATTCTCTCCATGCATCCCTTCATTAATAGCAGCCAATACTCCATCGGTTCGTGATCTCTCGTGATACGAAGAGCACCGTGGGCACGAGCCACGCGGAACTACTCTGGCCGGACTTTGGCGGCCCGCCCCGTTCGCGCCGACTCGTACAGCGCCTCGTAGAATAACGCCTGACGCAATCCCCAAATTGCCGGCGCGGGATCCTCGGCCTTCCCGAGAACGCAGTCGATGAACCACTGCTGTAATGTCGGCACCGCGGGAACCGGCGGATATTTGATCAGCTTTCTGTCTGCCCCCCAATACTGCAACCTACCTCCATGAATGCCCGTCTGCACTTCGCCTTTCGTGAACGACACTCGCACGCCTTCGTCCCAACCCGACATGGCGTCGCCATTGATCAGCGCTGTCCCGACCGCGCCGTTCTCGTACCGAATGGACGCACTACACGTGATGTCCACGGGCGCGCCCCGATTGTTGGTCCACGCAAACACTTCAACCGGCCGCGAGTTCGCCAAATACAGCAACGCATTGAACACGTGCGCACCCGTGTCGAATGTCATCCCGCCGCCGGCCAGTTCCGGCTCTTGCCGCCACGTTCCCTTCGTCCCCTGCTTCCACGCTTGCGCGACAAACCCATCCGCCGTGACCATTTCGCCCAGCACCCCGCGCTCTTGCAATCCGTGGATGTATTGAAATTCGGGCGTAAACGTCCCGGGAAACGCCACGCTCACGATTCGCTTCTTCTTCGCCGCGTGCATGATGATTTTACGTGCGTGATCGGAGGTCATCACCATCGGCTTCTCGACGAATACCTGGCACCCCGCGTCGAGCGAATCCATCACCTGTTGAAAGTGGTGCGCGTGTGGCGTCACGATGAACACCGCATCCAACTTCACCTTGTCCAGCATGTCCTCATAACTGGCAAACGCCGGCGGCTTCTGCTTGATTGGCTCAAAAATCTCCCGCTGGTAACGGTCGAGGTTCCCCTGGTTCGTGTCGCACAATGCCACAATCTCTGCCTCGTCCACCTGAGTCGTGTAAACTTTCCCATGGTAGCGGCTCATGCTGCCGCAACCGATGATCCCAAGGCGTACCTTCTTCATAATGCACGAAGCCTAGCAAATGGGCTTGCCCTCGGCAAACTATCTGGCAACGATGCAGGCGTGACGAGATTGACGCCAGAACAGTTCGCCATCGTCGTGCGCGAGGCCGAGTTGATGATCGGGGAAGGGGAGCGCGACGAAACATGGCGCGTGCTCAAAATGTTTGCGGATGGGCGCTTTCAGCACACATTGCAGGACTTTCCACCAGCGCTTCAGTCCGAGTTCCGTAGCATGGGACCGTCGCGGCAAAAAGATTACGGTTCCCTCGTTGCAGCCGTCCACGCTCTGGGGAAAGACGTGTTTGACTTTCACGGAATCGGCCAGTTGACCTTTGAAGGTCAAGGATACGAACTCTTGAAAATTGTCAGCCATCCAGCGGTTTCACCGTACGCGGTGCAAGTGCCGATCTGTCTCGTGGCCGGCGTGCATGGCGATGAACCGGACGGCATTCTCGCCGCGCTGGAATTGGCGCGCCGCTTTGCGCGGAGCCCGCAACTCGTCTCCAACTATTCGCTGACGATTTACCCCTGCGTGAACCCCGTGGGGTACGAACGTATGACCCGCGAGAATGGCGCCGGCAAAGATCTCAACCGCGAGTTCTTCCGCAATAGCGCTGAAGAGGAGGTGATCGCCATGGAGCGCGAGTTGCGCACGCACGAGTTCATCGGGTTCATCAGCGGTCACAGCGATTATGAGTCGTTTGGTATGTATGCCTACGCCACCGGCGCGATCCTGAGTGAACGACTGGCGAAACCCGCGCTCTTCCAGGCAAGCAGTGTCATCCCGATCAATACCGACGCCGTGATCGACGGCCATCCTGCACAAAACGGAATCATCAACCAGAAATTTCCCGGCTCGCTTGGCCCGTTGTCAATCGGTACGACCGAACCGTTCGATATCACCGTTGAGACCCCCAATCTTTTCGCCCTCAGCAAGCGCGTCGAAGCCCAGGCGATCGCCTTCGAAATCATCCTCCACGAGTACCGCGCCGTCGCGGCTGAAGCCGTCAACCTGTAAGATGGATCGGTGGTGTCCCGATTATTGCAACTCGACGGAGAGAGCGTTTTTAGACTACAAGGGCTCGTGCAACATGAATAAGTCCATCGCGCTGGTGCTATGCAGTGCCCTCGCGGCATTGGTTGCCGAGGCTCGACCGCCGCAGTCCGACCGCGACTTCGACGGGCTCAAGGGCAAGGTCCATCAGATCAGCCATGGCAATCAAATGCCGTCCCTGCAGGACAAGTCGCACTCTGGTGAATCGGAGACCTACGACGAACAGGGCAATCTGATAGCCACCGTCGCGGTGGGCGCCGATTCCTACCTCCGCCACACGTACGTACACATCGATGCGCGAACAGTATTGGAATACTGGTGCGACAACCCATCGCTTCCCGGCGACAAAGAAGACGACTCTCACCTCTCCGCGAAGTATGTCTATAAATACGATGGCAAGGGCAATCGCATCGAAAAAGCGGACTTCGACAAAGCAGGTTCCCCGACCTTCACGCACAAGTACCTGTACGACCCCAAGGGCCGGCGGATCTCTGAGTCCACGGAAGTCGGCAAGGAGGTGCGCGAAGAATTGAAATTCACCCGCGATAAGGCGGGCAACGTCATCGGTCAAACCAACGGCACGCAAAAAACAATTTATCGCTACACCCAATTTGATTCCCCGGGAAACTGGGTCAAACGGATCGTCAGCGGTCTGGGGATCAAGGAGGGGGAAACGCAACCCACCATGCAAAACTCCCTCGAAGAACGGTTCCTTACGTACTACTGACCGCGCCGTTGTCTCCGCCGTGGTGTTATTGATAGTGCACTGGAAACGGGTAACGACCTGTCGCGCTTGGAAAATACCCGTAAATAACGGTTGATTCTTGGCCCGGAGAAATGAATATTGGTGCTGTTGACCACAATCGTTGCTTCAGCGGACGATTCGGAAAAGGAGGCAGTGTGAATCGAGGTACAGTATGAAGGCGCTAAAATTCTGTTTCGGAGTGATCCTTTTCGGGACACTCATCGCAGTCGTTCAACTTGCTGATCCGCCACAGGATACTCCCGCGGCGAAATTTCAACGATTGCCGGATGTCAGCCTTGTGGACACCGCACAGGCTGAGTCGGCCGCCGGGCGGAGCGGTGTTGCGTTGCTGTTGCTCGATTACGTCATCGAGAATGATCTGCCCGAAAAGGCGTCGGCCACCAAGCTTCGTGGGGAAGTCTTCACGCAACTGGCGGCCGAAAATACCCCCGTCAGCCGACTCAAGGCGACCGGTTGGGCCGCGAAGCTGGTGGGGGGGAATTCGTTTGAGAGCCTCGCCGGCGGCACTGTGGCCGACGCTGTTTTGTATGGCGAAATCGCTCAAGTGGCCCGGGATGGCGGGTTCGAAGGTTATCAAGATACCTTTATCGGTACGCTGAACAACATCCTCGGCATGGCGAATGTTTTTCCACCCGCCGCCGGCACGATCACGCTGGTCAAGGCTGCGCGCCGCACCGGTGCCATCAACGAAACGCTCATCCCACAACTGAGCTCGCTGCTGGACCTCATGCAGGCCGACCCGAAGTCGGCTCTCGCGGTGGAGAAATTCAAAGACAATTTCATGCCGATGTTTGAATTGGCCAGGCACTGCCGCACGTGGAGCGAATTTGAGACGATCCTGCGACAGGCCGACAGTCCCGACCAGATGAAGGTGCTGACCAAAATGGCCTCCGGCACCCCGGCCGCATCCAAGCGGCTGGCTCAGATTCTGGCGGTTGCCTCTCGTGATGGTCGGCCGGTGGCGTCCGCCTGTATTGATCTGATCATGCGCCAGGGAACCAGAGGGTTGGATACGTTGTACGCTGCCATTGGCAAGGGAGCGGCGGGACTGCAATTCGTTGCTGAACATCCCGAGTTGACGCCGCGAAGTTTGGGCCCCGTGACGAAAGCGCACCCGTCGAGATTGGATTCGATGCAGGAAAAATACCAGTCGCTCCGTTACCAGTACGGATCGAGCGTACCTCTCATAAAATACCTGTTGATCGCCATTCTCTGCGGCCTGCTGGTTCTCATGGTCGTGCCCGGCCAGTATCTGGAAAAGTTGATTGCCCGACCAGGCAGCACGCTCGCCGCTCCAAGCCCGATCCATTTCTTGCTCTCAGCGCTGGCCGTGGGGGTGGTGGTGGCCATACTGGCGTATTTATTGTCACTCGTGGTGCGTCCCACCGTGGAACCGTCGGTAGTTGCGGCCGTGGCCGGCGATATGAGCGCACCTGCCGTCGGCGAAAGAACGGATAGCGCCTTCTTGTCGGGGACCGTTGTTTTGATCTCCCTGGCGATTCACGTAATCGTCTGGTTCTTCGTAAGAGGCAAGATCCGTATGGTCGAAGACGACGAGCGGGCGACGCCGTTGTTGCGCCTGAAGCGCCTGGAGAATCTCGACGTCTTCCTGGATCTGCCGCTGTTTACCGGACTGGCCTTGACGGTCTTCGCCTTCATCCTGATTACACTGGATGCCGGCATGAGCCGACATTTCGCCTATACCTCCACCGTTGTTGGCATCCTGTCGGCGGTGTCGCTGCGGATCTGGTATCAGTATCCGTTGAAGGAGCGTCTCATCCAAATGGAGTAGCGGACGGGATACCATGAAGACGTCCATCCTGATCGTCATGCTCGATTTTTTGGTGTGCTCGCTGTTGCTGTTCGTGATCGGCACGGGCGGCAAGCAGACGCAGTTCGCCACTTCCGCCCCGGCCGCCGTCCATGAAGAATTTTCGGCTGCCGCGATGCAGGCGCAGCAGGAAGAATGGAATCGCGATTACGAGCAGCAAGGCCTCCTGGCCCAACTCAACACGACCACCGCGGAAAACGAACAACTCCGCGGTCGCCTGAGTGAGACGAGCGCCACCCTCGCCGCTCAGGAAGCAAACATGAAAGCGCTGGCGGAAGAGAAAGCGCGCGTCGAAAAGGCCCAGACGCAGACCGAACAGGCGTTGAGCACGGTGGCGGGCCAACTCGCCCGCGCGACCGCTGAGCAGACCAAACTCCAGCAGGAAGGCAACGCGGCCAAGGAGAGTCTCTCCAAAGTCCAGACGGAATTAACCGGTCTACAAACTGAACAGAGCAAACTCCAGACGGAAAAAACACAACTCGAGCAGCACGCCCAGCAATTGGGTCAGACGGTAGCCAGCCAACAGGCGACCATTACCACGCTGAGCGAAGAAGTGCGCGCTTCACAAAACCGGGTCGAGGCGCAAATGGGGGATGTCGCCCGCGAGCAACAGGAAATGGGTTCGACTCTGGGACGACTGGACGAATTCGCCCGGACATTGCCGGCAACTATCCAGAAGAACGTCGCCAGTGTTCACGATGACCAGCAGGCGATGCAACAGAACGTGGCGGCGCTGGCGGAAGACGTCAAGGGCCTGCAAGCGGGCCTCAATACGGATGAGAAAGGTCAACTCATGCAGGCTGTCTCCGATGTCGGCAAGGGGCAACAGGACCTCCAGTCGCGCCTGGATACCCTCATCAAGGACGGACAAAACGACCAGATCGGCCAGAGTTTGAATGCGATTGAAAGCGGGCAGGAAGCGCTTCGCCGGCAAACGGCCAAGCTCGGCGATCAAATCGAGTCCATCAAGGCCCGCGGACCCGGCCCGTTCAAGGCCGTCAAGGGTGCACGGCTTGAACTATTGGTCGCGATTGCGAAGCGCAATTCTACGGAGTCCCCGATCTCCCACTTCAAATCAGCGGCCTATCCACCGGTGGTCAATGTGGGGGGACGCTCATTCGTCGTCGCCAATGCCCAGACATTCGGGTTTGGGTGGTGGGCTTTGAGCGACATCGGCGAGATCACCGAACTGAAGTACACCGTCGATAAGGCCGGCGAGACGCCGTGGACCGGTACCCTGTCTGCCCCCGCCTGTGCACTGCGCGCTGACACGCATGTCGTAGCGGCGGAATTAATCGGTGCGGTACCCGGCTTGAGCACGATGGAGTTGGCCGGTCCCGAAGCAGTCCTGCAAACCGACCAACGCAAGCTGCAAGTCTTCAAGAGCACCGCCGCGGGTCTGAGCTTCGAGGTCGATACGTCTCCCGATCTGGCCGATCCCCGCTATTTGGTGGTCAAACGTCCGCTTCGCGGCGTGGCCTCCTGGCTTGAGAACCCCGCTTATCGTGCCGATACCGGGGACTACGTGGTGACCAGTGATGGGAAACTGGTCGGCATTATGGTCGGCCGGGAAAGATGCTTCGTTCTTACCAAGGACAACCTCGTGTCTTGCGCCGCGACCGTTCCACTGGCTGACGCACAGCACTTCCAGCGAGCCGTGGAAACATTCCGCAAACTCAAGTAGCTGCTACTTTTTCGCCTCGATGGCTTCCGGGGCAGGAGCCTGCGTCGGTTCGGCGAATTTCTCCTCGAAGAAGTTCATGATCCTCAGGCGGTGCGCGGGGAGTGCGAGGATCGATGTGTAATGTCCCAGCAAAACGAAGTCCGCGCGTGGTTTGCCAAGGGCGCGCCAGAGCTGGAGTTGGTAACGCGTGGGGACGGAGTGGTCAAAACGCGCGATCAACATCAGCACGTCATCGCGTTCCACATAGGGGGCCAACTTGACCGGGTCGGTGCGGATGACATCCTGCAGGCCTTCATAAACCTGCTTATTGCTCAAATCATGGCCACGACGGATGCAATTCCAATCTCGTCGCAAGCCGAGTTCGTCGGAGGAACGCATCACCCCCGCCAGCGGGCCGCCCGCCAGGTCGATGACATGAACTTTCACCCGCGGTTCCACCGCAGCCAGTGCCGCGTCGACAATTGCGCCGTAGCTGATTCCAAAGGTGGCGATACGGTTCGCGTCCACACCCGGTTGTTCCAGCAACCAGTCCAGGGCCTGACGGTGGCGGATGACGGCGGAGTGGAGGGTATCTTCCACCTGCGAAAGGGGTCCGTCAGGGTCAAATTTGAAACGGGCGCGTTTGACGATGGCCGCATGATAACCGCTGCTCGCGAAGACCCTCGCACAATCGTCCACGACGATGGTGTCACTGCCTCGGATAGGGGAGATCAAGACAAGGGGGCGCGGTCCGGGCAGTTTCGGCGCGAACCAAATGATTTGAATTGGCTCCGAACCGCCTGGCTCGAATAAAGTAACCTCCTTTACGGAATAATCGGGATGCCGTTCCGTCGTGCGCGCGGTCACGGTCGGGTCTATGGACAGGTAGCGATAGTATTGCTGGATATCAGCGGGCAGCGGAAGCGCGGCGCGCGCAGACCCGGAAGTCTGATAAGACGCACAGCCAGCGCCCGTAACGAGTGCGGCCAGCACCGCAATTGTACCCGTTCTCTTCATCCCGGATGCTATAATCTAGCACGGGTTGGGCCAACGCGCCGTACCGCCATCATCGCCGCAAGTGGGTGGCGGACACCGCCTTGACAAGGTTCGGCAATCCTGTTACGTAAGATTGTGAAATTTGGTACAAGGGTCGCAGGTTCGGGAGCATTTTGGTCGGTTACGTGATGGATTCATACACAAGCCAATACCTGTTTATCATCGTGTTTTTCACGGTCGCCGTGGGCTTCCCACTGGCCCCGCTTATTATTGCGCGCCTGGTTGCGCCGCGCCGTCCCACGCAGACAAAGAATGACATCTACGAGTGCGGTTTGGTTTCCAAGGGCGATGCATGGGTGCAGTTCCGCGTCGGCTACTACATTTACGCCCTCATGTACGTCATCTTTGCGGTCGAGACGGTGTTCCTGTACCCATGGGCCGTGGCGTTTGGCGGACTGAGCTTTGGGGCGTTCCTCGCGATGATGGTGTTCGTGTTGTTGCTGGTGGAAGGGCTCGTCTACGCATGGGCAAAAGGCGCATTGGATTGGAAGTCATAGGATTTCGCCATGGCAATTGACGAAGGACTAAAAAGCGAGCTGCAAAAACAGGGGATTTTCGTTCTCCCGTTCGAACAGCTCTATAATTGGGGCCGCAAATCCTCAATTTGGCCGCTGCAGTTTGGTTTGGCGTGTTGTGCCATCGAGATGATCGCCAGCGCCGCTTCGCGCTACGATTTGGCCAGATTCGGCGCCGAAGTTTTCCGCGCCACGCCGCGGCAGGCCGACTTGATGATCGTTGCGGGTACCGTCACCAAGAAAATGGCGCCACAGGTCGTCCGCCTCTATAACCAGATGCCGGAGCCGAAGTATTGCATCGCCATGGGTGCGTGCGCGATCTCGGGCGGTCCATTCAAGGACGGCTACAACGTCTTGAAGGGAATCGACCGTTATATTCCCGTGGACGTGCACATTCCCGGCTGTCCGCCGCGCCCGGAGGCATTGATCCACGCGATCATGACCTTGCAGCGCAAGATCGCGAACCAACACCTTGAAAAGGACCAGCGACCGCGGTGGTACGACAAGAATGCCGCCTCCGAATATCCGATTCCCGCATTCGGTGAACATGATTTGCAACCACCGGCCAATCGCGAAGTGTGGCAGCCGCCGCGTGATTACCGCGACGTTACCTTGGATGAGGTCAAGAAGACCTAATGGAAGCGATTGAGAAAATTAAAGAAATCTCCGCGCAGGCCGTGCCGGCCGCGAAGATTGAGATCATCAACTCCACGCCCGCGGCCCAGCAGCCCGCGTTGCTCGTGGATCGCGAACACATCTATGCGGTGGCCAAGTTTCTTAAGGAAGGCCCGCGTTTCCAAATGGATTTTTGTTCGTGTGTAACGGCCGTCGATTATCCGGCCAAGGCCGATAAACCCGGCTGCATCGAGGTCGTCTATCATTTGTACTCCGTCGCGCAGAAGCAGGGGCCCATTGTACTGAAGGTGCGCGCGCCGCGTGAACTCGATCAATGTCGCGTGCCGTCGTTGACGCCGTTGTGGCGCGCGTGTGAATTTCAGGAACGCGAAGCGTACGATCTGTATGGCGTGAAGTTCGACGGACATCCTGATTTGCGGCGCATCCTGATGTGGGACGAATTCATCGACCATCCGATGCGTAAGGATTATGTGCCGCCGGCCGATTACGAGTGGGAGCCGACTCCTCATGACGATACCCTGCAACGCGCCGTGCAAGAGGGTGGAATCATGCCGCCGACTGCGGTGGAAGAGCTGGAGAGAGCGAAGAAGAAATGATCCAGCCCGTCACAGAAAACATGCCGTACACGTTGACACCGGGTTCTGACGGCATGATCGAGACCCAGACGTTGGAAGTCTCCATCGGGCCGCAACACCCGAGCACGCACGGCGTGTTCCGCATGGACTGCGTCCTCGACGGCGAAGCGGTCGTCGCACTCAAACCTGTGATGGGCTATCTGCATCGCAATCACGAGCAACTGGCCGAACGCATGGCCTGGCTGGGATCGATGCCGTACACCGACCGGCTCGATTATTTCAACTCCATGACCAATAACTGGGCGTACGCACTGGCCGTCGAGAAACTTGCGGGAATCAAGGTTCCCGACCGCGCCGAATATATCCGCGTAATCATGTCGGAACTCACGCGTCTGCTGAATCACTCGTGCGTGATCGGGTTCATGTTGCAGGACCTCGGTGCCTGGGGCACGCCGTTGCTCTATGCCTTCCGCGAACGCGAACGGATCCTCGATTTATTCGAAGCCGTAAGCGGCTCGCGCATGATGTGCAACTATATGCGCTTCGGCGGCGTTCGCGTGAATATGACTGACGAAAACCTGGCGACGGCGAAGGATATTGCCACTCGCTTCCCCAGATTTTTGGATGAGTTTGAGAAATTACTCACCAACAACGAGGTTCTGCTCGCCCGCACGCAACGCGTCGGCATCCTGCCGAAGGAGTTGGCAATCAACGCCGGCATCAGCGGCCCGATGGCGCGCGCCAGCGGCGTCGACTACGACCTTCGCAAGGTGGATAAATACGGTGTGTACGGACGCCTCGATTTTCGCGTGCCGCTGGGCGACATCGGCGATGTGTATGACCGGTATTACATTCGGGTGCTGGAGATGCGGGAGAGCATCAAGATTCTTCAGCAGGCACTGCGCGATATTCCGCAAGGGCCGCATATCGCGCCCGAGGTGAAGCTGCGCAATTTCAAGATTCCGCCCGGCGATGGCTACGGCCGTATCGAGGGACCAAAGGGCGAACTCGGGTTTTATCTCGTTTCGGACGAAGGGGGTAAACAGCCATATCGGTATCATGTGCGCCCGCCGAGCTTCGTCAATCTGACGACTCTGGAAGACATGTGCATCGGGCACAAAGTAGCTGACGTCGTGGTCATCCTGGGCAGTGTCGATATCGTGTTAGGGGAGGTGGACCGCTAGTGGGCTTTATTGGCAAAGGTCTGTTCGAAGGCATGGTCGTGACCGCCCGTAACTTCGTGGGCAGTTATTTCGACAAGGAGCGCCTCGTAACCGTCCAGTATCCCGAGGAACGCGTCCAGGTTCCCGAGAATTCGCGCACGTTTCCCTTCCTCGTGTTCGATGCGGACAAGGATCCCATCGGCACAATGCGTTGCGTGGCGTGCAAGATTTGCGAAGTGGAATGTCCGCCGCAGTGCATTTACATCGTCATGGACCGCGACGAGAAAGGCAAACCGCAGCAACGCCCGAAGGTGTTCGACATCGACATCAGCGTCTGCATGCAGTGCCAGATTTGCGTGGAGGTCTGCCCGTTCGACGCGATCAAGATGGACAACAATTACGAGAAGTCGCAGTACGGGCGCTTCAATGAACTCGTCGAGCATTTGCCCGAGTTGCTGAAGTCCAATGAATACTATACCAAGATCAAGCCCACCGAGGCTACTGCTGTCGATGCCAAGCTGAAAGCCGACGCGGAAAAGAAAGCGAAGAAAGCTGCGCCGGCCGCCGCAAAACCCGCCGCGCCAGCCCCCAAGCCGGCCGCTCCCGCAGTGCCAAAGCCCGCGCCAGCGGCGGCCCCGATGGCGAGGGTTGCGATTCCAGACGATGCGCCGTTTACGCCCGAGCAGCGTCAATGGCTCAGTGGATATCTCGCCGCCGTTGGAGGTTCCGGTGGCACAGGCGTCGCGCCTGCAGCCGCAGCCCCAGTCGCCGGAACGCCGGTAGCGCAAGCTGCTGAAGCGGCGGCAGCGGCCACGACAGCGTCCGCCGCCGAAGCGCCAGCCGGTAACTGGCCGTGGCATGATCCGGGACTCGGGATGCAGCAGCGACTTGATTTGGCGAAAGATACGTCCATTGCCGACAAGCTGATGGCCGCCATGGCGCAGACCGATTGCCATGCCTGCGGTTTCGATTGTCGCGGCTATGCGGATGCGATTGCCACGGGCGCGGAGACTGATTTGTCACTATGCCTGCCAGGAGAAGCGGAAACGGCCAATATGCTGAAGAAGCTGATGCAGGAGGCGGGAAAGTTGTAAACGCGGTGCGAGGTTTGACAGCCACTCGTGGTTTCTCTATAACGAGCGGGCTTCAGGGGATTGTTTCACAAGTACGTAAATCAAGATGGATACTGTTTATCAGTTTTTGCAGCATGCGGAAGAGGTCCTGCGAGGGATTCCTCTGGTTGGCGGCTTGCTTGCCCGTCTGTACCATGCGCTGCTCGGCGGCGCGCCGGAGTGGGTGCTGCTGGCCATCTCGATTGCGGTTCCCATTCTTTTTGTCGTCTCCGTGTTTCCCGGTATTTTTGCCTATACCACGCTGGTCGAACGCAAAGCGCTTGGTCGCATCCAGAACCGCATCGGCCCGAACCGCGTTGGCCGCTGGGGCCTCCTCCAGCCAATCGCGGACGGCGTGAAATTACTGACCAAGGAAGACATCGTCCCGCGGAGTGCCGACAAATTCGTCCATTTCCTGGCGCCAGTCGCAGCGGTAATCCCATCAGTATTGCTTTTCTCGGTCGTGCCTATCGGCGCGGGGCTGGTTCCGGTTGATCTCAATATTGGCCTCTTGTTCGCATTCGCCATCAGTACCGCGAGCGTGTTGGCGCTCTTCATGGGCGGGTGGGCGTCGCGTAACAAGTTTTCGTTGCTCGGGGCGATGCGCGCGGTGGCGCAGGTCATTTCCTACGAAGTCCCGATGGTGCTGGCAGCAGTGGCGGTGGTGATGGCCGTCGGTTCACTTTCCACCCTGGCCATTGCAAGGGCGCAGAGTGGGGGAATACTCAATGTCTCGCACTGGTTCGTGTTCCGCCCGTGGGGATTCGTCGGGTTCGTACTCTTCACGATTGGCGCAATGGCGGAGTCGGCGCGCACTCCGTTTGACATTCCCGAGGCGGAATCCGAAATCATTGCGGGTTATCACACCGAGTATAGCGGCTTCAAGTTCGCCCTTTTCCAACTCGGCGAATATCTCGCGTCCATTGCGATGGCGGGCATTACGGTAACGATGTTCCTCGGTGGCTACAACGGTCCCGGCAGCGGCCCTGGTTTCTTTGGGGGCCTGATTTCCGTGTTTTGGTTCTTTTCCAAACTGGGTTGCATGATCGTGTTGACCATCTGGATCCGCGGAACCTGGCCGCGGGTTCGTGTCGACCAGTTGATGAGTTTTGCGTGGAAGATTCTGCTCCCCATGTCGATCGTCAATATCGTCGCCGTCGCCATGTGGCATTATATAACCATACGTCCAATCGCCTGGATTGGGACCACGTTGTGGCTTGTTCTCTGGTTTGTCACCCTCAACAAGCTCGCAGCCACCGAAAAGATCGAGAAACGGGAATACCGGTACGCCTCCTGATTACCATGGAAATTGCCTTCTGGATACTTTCCGCAATCACCGTCATGGGAGCGATCATGGCCATCTCTCTGCGCAATGTGATGCACTGTCTGTTGTCACTCATTCTTTTCTTCTTTGGCATTGCCGGTCATTATTTCCTGCTACACGCGGAATTTCTGGGTGCCGTCCAGATACTTATTTACATCGGCGCGGTCGCGGTACTGATCGCGCTGGCCACCATGCTCACCCGTCATATTACGGGCGAGGAAGGACCCCGCGAAGTGCTTGGCGGCAAATGGTGGGCGGGCATGGGCACCGCGGCTATTATTGCCGGTTTGTTGTGGGCGATCATCCGCAAAGACGCGCTTGCCCGGTTGTTGCCGACGGAAGCTGCCAACATATCGTACACAGCACTGGTTGGGGACATTGGCCGGGCGCTTGTCGCGGACTGGGTTGTGCCGCTTGAGGCGATGGCTGTGCTGCTGACGGCGGCGTTGATCGGCGCAGTGGTCATTGCCCTCGAGGAGGTCATCCGCAAGCGATGAACGTCTCCCTCGAACATTACCTGATGCTCACGGCGTTCGTGTTCGCCATCGGCCTGTGCGGCGCACTGTCGCGCAAGAACGCGATCATCGTGCTGATGGGCATTGAGATCATGTTCAACGCGGGCATCCTGAACTTTGTCGCGTTCTGGCACTACAAGTACTTCGTGTCGTTGACCGCTCAGGTATTCGCCATCTTCGCGATTTCCATCGCCGCGGCTGAATCGGCCGTGGGTCTGGCCCTGGTGATTGCGGTCTATCGGCACTACCGGTCGGTTGACCTTGATGAGATGAGGAGTTTGAAGGGGTAAATGAGCGAAGCTCGGTACATCGATGAGTTGGTCAGGCAACAGTGGTTGATTCCATTTTTTCCCCTGGTGGCCGCCGCCATCCAGTCGCTATTGAAGCGGCCCAGTCGGAAACTCTCCGCGACGTTGACCATCGGCGCGATGGGGTTGTCCTGTATTTTTGCGTTGCGCGCCTTTTTCGCCACGCTCGGCGGTGGCGAGCACACGGAAGTCCAGCGGGCGATCTGGAATTTCACCTGGTTCAAATTCGGTAACACGAGCCTCGATCTGGGGCTCATCCTTGATCCACTGACGGCGGGTATGGCGGCCATGGTGTCATTTGTTGGCTTCTGGATTTTTGTGAACGCGACGGGCTACATGGATGAGGACGAGAATTTCACCCGGTTCTTCTGCTTTCTGTCGCTCTTCGCCGCCTCGATGCTGGGCCTGGTTATCTCGAACAACCTGCTGCTGCTGTTCATGTGCTGGGAACTGGTCGGCCTGTGCAGCTACCTGCTGATCGGCTTTTGGTATTTTAAGCCGTCGGCTGCGGCTGCGATGAAGAAAGCGTTCATCACCACGCGTATCGGCGACGTCGGGTTCTTTCTTGGCATCCTGATGCTGTACTGGAAGACGGGAACATTGAATTTGTACGCGACGGACGGCACCGGCGCGTTGCAACAGGCCGGTAGCCTGGTTCATCTGGCAGGCTGGTGGGGCTTGTCCGCGGCGAGCACCATTGCATTCCTTCTGTTCATCGGCGCGATGGGCAAGAGTGCGCAATTCCCATTGCATGTGTGGCTGCCTGACGCGATGGAAGGCCCCACGCCCGTAAGCGCGTTGATTCACGCCGCAACGATGGTTGCCGCCGGTGTGTTCATGGTCGGGCGTATGTACCCGCTGTTCATAGCGGAACCGGGCGCCTGGGTGATGGACTTTGTGATGTGGATTGGCTGTTTCACGGCGGTCTTTTCCGCGACGATTGCGGTGGCGCAGTTCGACATCAAACGCGTACTCGCTTATTCAACCTGCTCGCAACTCGGGTTCATGGTGATGGCGCTGGGCGCCGGCAATCTCGCGGCGGGACAATTCCATTTACTCACTCATGCCTTCTTCAAGGCGCTGCTATTCCTAGGCTCGGGCTGCGTGATTATCGGCACGCATCATGAGCAGGACATGCGCAAGATGGGCGGCCTGCGCAAGTACATGCCGATCACCTTCGTTTGCTACGTCATCGGCACGCTGGCGCTGGCGGGTGTACCACCTTTTGCGGGGTTCTTCTCGAAAGACGAGGTATTGCTCGCCACCTTCCAGCGCAACCGGCTTGCGTGGGGCTTGGCGACGTTTGCGGCATTTCTGACAGCATTCTATATGACGCGCCAGATTTTCATGGTGTTTTTCGGTCGCTGGCGCGGTGGAGACAAAGAACATGCTCACGGTCATGAGGCGCACGAAGATCACGGGCATGGACACGGCCACCACGAACCGCACGAGGTTTCCTGGAACATGTGGCTGCCAATCGCCGTGTTGAGCCTGTTTGCTATCGGGTTTGGCTTCTTCAGCCACAAGTTTGGGAATTATCTTGGAGCCCAGGAAGGTGAAGCTGTTGCGGGAAAGCCCATTGTTATGGGCTTGTCGATCGCCGTCGGACTGCTGGGTATTTTTCTCGGCTGGTTGGTGTACGGGCGCAAGACGATGGAGCACGCTTCTGATCCTGACCCGCTGGCGGTGAACCTGGGAGGATTATTTACGGTTCTAAACCGCAAGTGGTACATCGACGAGTTTTACGAGGCGACGGTTTTTCGGTTCACGGCCGCGTGCGCCATGTTCTTTCGTCTGTTCGATAAGTTGGTGGTCGATGGCATTCTACATGTGATCGTCTTCCTTGCGTTGGTCATTTCGCAAATCTTTCGCGGGGTGGGGGATGAATTCTTCATCAACGGCGGTTTTGACGCCAGCTGCGAAAGCGTGCGTCTGGGCGGGAAGGTCCTGGCGAAACTACAAAGCGGTCGGGTGCAGAATTATTTCCGCGTCTTGAGTCTCGGGGCAGCGATCTTGTTGCTGATCTACTTCTTCACATGAGCGCCAACTCGTCACTGCCCTTTTTGTCACTCATCACGTTTGCCCCGCTGGTCGGGGCAGTGCTGGTGCTGTTCCTTCCGAAGGACAGCAAGGGCGCAATCAAAGTGGTTGCCCTGATCGCCAGCCTCGTCTCGCTTTTTCTCACGCACGTCGTCTGGCACCATTTCGATCCGAATGGCGGGTTGATGTTTGAAGAACGGTCGACGTGGATTCCCGCGATGAACATCGATTATCACCTTGCCGTTGACGGCCTGAGCATGACGATGATTTTACTGACGGCGATCATCATGCCGCTGGCTTTGCTGGCGTCCTGGAAGGAGGAACGCAATGTGAAGTTGTTCTTCCTGCTCTTCCTCCTGCTCGAGACGGGGATGTTTGGCGTTTTCACAGCGCTCAACTTTTTCCATTGGTTCATCTTCTGGGAATTGGGCCTGATCCCGATGTTCTTCCTCATTCGAATTTGGGGCGCGGAAGACCGTACCTATGCGTCCTTTAAGTTTTTCCTCTACACGCTGGCCGGCAGCGTGGGAATGCTACTGGCCTTTGCGTTTATCTATCTCGCGACCAATTCCCTCGATTTTATTGACCTGCGGCGGATGGCAGCGTCGGGTGAACTGGCCACGGCGCTGGCGAAGTTCGTCGAGGGTATTAACGCGCATATCGGAATGCACATCAACCCGACGTACTTCGCCTCGCTGCTGTTCTGGGGCACATTTCTCGGCTTTGCCATCAAAGTCCCCATCTGGCCGTTTCACACATGGTTGCCGGATGCCCATACCCAGGCGCCGACAGGCGGGTCAATGGTCCTTGCCGCGATCCTGTTGAAGATGGGTGTGTACGGGTTCCTGCGGATCGTGTTGCCGATTTTCCCATACGAGGTCCAGGCGCACATCAACGTGCTGCTGTTCCTGGCTTTGGCCAGCATCGTCTTTGGCGCGTACGCGGCCCTGGCGCAGACCGATTTCAAGCGACTCGTCGCGTATTCCTCCGTGAACCACATGGGCTACGCGATGCTAGGCATTTTCGTGACGGTGGCCGTGACGGCCAACGTGGCGGATCTTGCCAACGAAAAGGCCGCGGCCCTGAACGGCGCCATACTGCAAATGTTCAACCACGGTATCAGCTCGGCGGCGTTGTTCTTCCTCGTCGGCGTCATCTACGAACGCACCCACACGCGTAAGCTGTCCGAGTATGGGGGACTGCGAAAGATCATGCCGATTTACGCGGGCGTGCTGGGCATCTCGATGTTCTCGTCGCTGGGGTTGCCCGGGTTGAACGGTTTCGTGGGCGAATTTCTCGTGTTCAAAGGCGCGTTCCCCATCGTCCCGCTGGTCAGTTCACTGGCAACCATTGGATTGGTCATCACCGGCGTGTTCCTGCTCGGAATGATGCAGAAAGTTTGTTTTGGACCGCTCAACGAAAAGTGGAAGGGCCTCACCGACATGAACACGCGCGAGATTTGCATCATCGCCGTACTGATGTTTTTTATGTTCTGGATTGGCCTGTATCCCGGACCGCTACTAGACGTTTCCAACAAGGCTGTGGTGCAACTGGTGGATTTGTTCCAGAACCTGGGACACTGACGAACTCATGCAAGTTGATTGGACAATTTATCTGACGTTCCTCGGCGCGGGTCTGATCCTGCTGCTGCCGCGCGACTCGAAGAACCTCATCCGTTGGATTGCGCTACTGACCGGCGTGGCGGCCCTGCTCGTCGGCCTGAAGAATTATTTCGACTACAATGCGTGGGTAAACGCGGAGCTCGCCGCCCACAACGGCAAGCTAACCGATGGCTTCCAGCAACTCGTGAATGTTTCCTGGATTCCCGCGCTCAATGTGAACTATCACCTGGCGGTTGACGGCATCAGCTACCCCCTGATCATTCTAAATGGCTTCGTGTGCGTGACGGGAATCCTCTTCAGTTGGAACATTGAGAACCGCGTCAAAGAGTTCTTCGCCTTCTTCCTGACGTTGATCGCCGGCGTGTACGGCGTGTTTATGTCGATGGATTTGTTCCTGCTGTTTGTGTTTTACGAACTGGCGATCATCCCGAAATACTTCGTCATCGCGATCTGGGGCTCAACGCGCAAGGAGTATGGCGCGATGAAATTGGTGCTGTATTCTTTTGTCGGCAGTGCGCTCGTGTTTATCGGCATTCTCGCCGTATTCTTCAGTGCCGGCGGACAAACCTTCGATATCCTCGAACTCGTCAAACATCCACTGGCGCCCGACGTGCAGATTTGGGTATTCCCGCTGATCTTCGTCGGATTCGCTGTCCTGGCGGGCATGTGGCCGTTCCACACGTGGGCGCCGACGGGCCACGTGGCCGCGCCGACGGCGGCCTCCATGTTGCTGGCGGGCGTCGTGATGAAGCTTGGCTCGTATGGTTGTTTCCGCGCGGCCATGCTTTTGTTCCCACAGGGACTCGAACACTGGAAGTGGTGGATCGCGATCCTGGCGGTGATTGGCATTGTGTATGGCGCGGCGGTGGCGCTGGTGCAGAAAGATTTCAAGTTCATTATCGGTTACTCGAGCGTCAGCCATATGGGCTTTGTGTTGCTCGGGTTGGCGACGCTCAACGTCATGGGCATGTCGGGCGCCATTCTACAAATGTTCTCCCACGGCATCATCGCCAGCCTGCTGTTTGCCGTTGTCGGCCGCATGGTTTACGACCGCACCCACACGCGGCAGTTGGACGAATTGGGCGGGTTGGCCAAGGTGATTCCTTTTGCATGCGTCACGTTCGTGATCGGCGGCGCGGCCTCGATGGGTATGCCGGGCTTCAGTGGATTTATTGCCGAATACCAGATCCTGGCGGGTGCCTTCCAGATGCATCCGCTCCTGGCTCTCGCCGCTGGCCTCAGCATTCCGCTCACAGTCGCTTACATTCTTAACGCAAACAACAAGGTGTTCATGGAGCGGGATGAACCAGCCGGTGAACATGGGCACAGTCACAGTGATGAGAGCAGCGAGCATCCGCCATTGCCGCCGATTACGCTGCCGGAGCGTGTCGCCGCAATCATCCTGATGGCGTTGCTGGTGATTGTCGGGCTGTATCCGTCGATCATGCTCAACATGATCAAGGCCAACGTGGAATTGTTTTTGCGGGGTGGGCGATGACGCCAATCTCCTATTTCGAGATCTTCCGGGCACTGTCTTCGGAGGCGATGCTGGTCGTGACGGCGCTGGCCGCGCTGACGCTGGATCTTGCGTCGCTGCGTCGCGCTGAGCCGATCACGCGAAGACGAACCATCGGCACGGTGGCGGTTATCGGCCTGTTGGCATCGGTGATCCCGCTGTGGCAGCAGCTTGGCCATCCGCGAACGGTGTTTTTAGGCGGCACGCTGGCCGTCGATGATTTGATCCTGGTCTTCAAGGTCGTGATTGTGGCGCTGACGCTCTTAACGGTGCTGATCTCGATGGACTATGACGTCGGACGCCATGTGGGTGAGTATTTTGCCGTGATGCTCTTCGGCGCGATCGGGATGATGCTGCTCATTAGTGCGGAAGAGTTACTTATGATCTTCGTCGCGCTGGAACTGACCAGCATCTCTTTGTACATCCTGACCGCTTTTCATAAAGGCGAACTGCGCTCCCAGGAGGCGGCGGTCAAGTACTTCATGTTCGGGGCGATTTCGTCGGCATTTCTGCTCTTCGGGCTGAGTTACATATTCGGCGTAACCGGTACCACCAGTTTGTATGGGATCAGGGAGGTCGTGAAGAGCAGCGGAATGGGGATGAGCCCGTTGCTGGCCACCGGGATGCTCTTTGCCCTTGTCGGCTTTGGATTCAAGGTTGCCGTCGTGCCGTTCCATTTGTGGGCACCCGACGCGTATGAAGGCGCGCCGACGCCGGTCACGGCCTACATTGCGACAGGATCGAAAGTCGCCAGCTTCTTCGTGTTGCTCAAGGTGCTTTTCATCGGTTTCGCCGGCCTGGAAGGCCTGGCGTTTTGGGGGCATTTCTCTTCCGGCTGGACGATGCTGCTGGCCATTATGGCGGCCTTGAGCATGGTGCTTGGGAACTGCGCGGCGATCGTCCAACGGAACGTGAAACGGATGTTGGCGTACTCCAGCATTGCGCACGCTGGCTACATTTTCATTGGGCTCATCGCCGCCTCGCGAATGGGGGCGACCTCGGTGCTTTTCTACATTATCGTTTACTCCCTGACGAATCTGGGCGCGTTCGGCGTGGTGGCCGCACTGTCCAGCCGCACGGGCGGAGATGATCTGAAGGATTTCGACGGCATGGCGAAACGGGCGCCGTTCCTGTCATCGCTGATGTTGATTTTTGTGCTTTCGCTGGCGGGGATTCCACCGCTGGGTGGGTTCTTCGGCAAATTCTATCTCTTTGCGTCGGCGATCCAACGTGACTCGCAGAACTTCGGCCTATTGTGGCTGGTGGTGCTGGGCATCCTCATGAGCGCCGTTTCGCTCTATTACTATCTCGTACTGCTCAAACACATCTATGTGGTTGATAGCAAGAACCAGAGCCGCATCATCACCCCCACCTACTTGAATGTTGCGCTGGGCCTCGTCGCGCTGGCCGTCGTCCTGCTGGGCGTTTACCCGAAGCCGATTCTTGAGCTTCTCAACAGCCTCGTTGCTGCTCTATAATCGTCCCCTGATGCCATGAGGTGCGTCCACTACAACCCGCCGCGCTTCAATTTTCATGAACATTGACGGCTCAACAACGATTGTCGGGATTTTCGGCGCGCCGATCAAGCATACCGGGTCGCCCGCGATGCACAACGCCGCCTTCGGCGCGTTCGAAATGAACTGGGCGTACCTGGCATTTCACGTCGAACCGCAGAACTTGCGAACGGCATTGCGAGGGGCGAGCGACATGGGTTTTGTCGGGATCAATTTGACGATCCCGCACAAGATCATGGCCCTTGACTGCATCGACGACGTTGACGCCGAGGCCCGCAAACTGGGAGCAGTGAACACCGTCTCCATGGAGAAGGGGAAGCTGCGCGGGTTCAATACCGACGGCTACGGATTCCTCAAGGCGATCAAAGAGGACTTCAACCTGTCCATCAAAGGCAAACGGGTGCTTGTGCTCGGCGCCGGCGGGGCAGGGCACGGGATCGCCGTGAAATGCGCGCTGGACGGGGCCGCCCGGGTCATCGTTGCCAACCGCACACCCGCCAGAATCGAACCGATCGCACGGGAGATCCGCGGCACAAAAACCGAGTTTCTCGCGCTTACGCTGGCCGCAGAGGAGATCCGCAAGGTCATTCACGAAGTCGATCTGGTGGTGAACGCCACTTCCGTTGGATTGCAGGAAGGCGACTCGCTTGGACTCGGCGCGGATCTATTCTCACCTCACCTGCACGTGTACGACACGATTTACCGTCCCGCGAAGACGGAACTGCTGCGGGTCGCCGAGAGCGCGGGCGCAAAAGTTGCCAATGGATTGAGCATGTTATTGTACCAGGGCGCCAAAGCGTTTGAAATCTGGACCAAGCGCAAGGCGCCGCTGGCGGTCATGCGCCGGGCGTTGCGAGCGACCATCTATGGTGACAAAACGTGACCGGCCTGCAGCTTTATATAGATTTTATTGTCTTCTCGTTTGGCGCGGTCGTCGGCAGCTTTCTCAATGTCTGCATCCACCGGATGCCGCTCGATCAATCCGTCGTTTTTCCGCCCTCCCACTGCCCGCACTGCAACGAGCGCATCCGCTGGGCCGACAACATCCCGCTTTTCAGTTACCTCGCTCTGGGTCGCAAATGCCGGCACTGCGGCGCGAAAATCAGTTCGCGCTACTTCCTCGTGGAACTCCTGACCGCGGTGCTATTCCTGTTGCTGTGGCTGAAACTAACGCACTGGGACGACCCGGCGCTGCACGGCATTTACCTGCTGAAAGTGCCAATTGATTGGATGGTCATCGCCGGTCTAATCGCTGCAACGTTTATCGATTTTGAGCACTATATGATTCCCAACGAGATAACTTTCGGCGGAATCATCGTGGGCCTATTGCTGAGCACTGTTTATCCGCCCTTGCAACCCCATGACCTGGTTACTGACTCGCTATTGAAGCTGTCGCCGTTTGCAATACCGGCGGGGATTGCCGCTCTTTTTCGATCGGTTTTTGGGATGCTGGTGGGTGGGCTGATACTTCTCAGCATTGCGGAGTTTGGCAAGCTCCTGTTTGGGAGGTTACGCGTACCGCTGGCCCCGGACGCGACGGTCATTATTGCTGATGGCAAACTCACGTTGCCCGACGAAGAAGTCGCCTGGGCTGATCTGTTCTTTCGGGAATCCGACAAGATACGTTTTACGGCCACGTTCCTAAAATTCGGCGACAGGCAATTCACCGACGTGACCGTAATCGTACACGAAAACTCGATCACGATAAATGGTGAATGCTACCCATTGGCAGATGCCGGGACCATCGAGGCGAAGACAAGCGAGATCGTGATCCCACGGGAAGCCATGGGATTTGGGGATGTAAAACTATTGGCCGGCATAGGCGCCTTTCTGGGCTGGGAGGCGACTATGTTTTCCATATTCCTCTCGTCGGCCGCAGGTGCGCTGGTGGGGCTCGCGCTGATTGCGCTTCGGAAAAGGGACCTGCAAGGCCGCATTCCCTATGGGCCGTACATTGCCATGGGTGCCCTTGTGTGGCTCTTTGCAGAAGACCAACTTCTTGCTATCATGGCCACGTATTTGGAGAATGTGAAAGATCTCCTGACACTGGTATTCAGTAGAGGATAGATTATGCCGCAATTGCGTTACTTCACCGCGGGCGAATCGCACGGCCAATGTCTGATTGGCGTGGTCGAAGGCCTGCCGGCCGGGCTGAAACTGGACCTCGCCGCCATCAATCGCGACCTCGCGCGCCGGCAGCAGGGCTATGGTCGTGGCGGTCGCATGAAGATCGAGGCAGACGAAGCGGAGGTCGTGTCGGGCGTGCGCCACAATGAAACGATCGGTTCTCCCGTTACCTTGATGGTGAAGAATCGCGACTTCAAGATCAACGAGCTGCCGGCGGTCACGAAACCGCGTCCCGGCCACGCTGACCTTGCGGGTGTTATCAAATATGACCGGCAGGACGCGCGGGATATCCTTGAACGCTCCAGCGCGCGGGAAACCGCGATGCGCGTGGCCATCGGGGGCGTCTGCAAGCTGTTGCTCGCCCAGATCGGCGTTGACATCGTTGGCCACATCGTCAGTCTCGGCACGGTACAGGCGAAGACGGACGGACTGACGTTTGGTCAAATTCGCGAACGCAGCGAAGCGAGCGAGGTTCGCTGCGCTGATCCCGAAGCCGAGAAGAAAATGATCGAGGCCATCGACGCGGCCAAGGGACAGGGCGATACGATTGGCGGTGTGTTTGAAGTGATCGCGGTTGGTGTTCCGATTGGTCTTGGCAGCCACGTTCATTGGGACCGGAAACTCGATGCGAACCTCGCCAGGGCTTTGATGAGCATCCAGGCCATGAAAGGCGTCGAGGTGGGACTCGGATTTGAAGCGGCGCGTCGGTTGGGCTCGCAGGTCCACGACGAAATCCTGGCGGCCAAGGACGGCGTTTTCACCCGCGCGGGCAACAACGCCGGAGGTTTTGAAGGCGGCATGACCAACGGCCAGCCGGTCGTCGTCCGCGTCGCCATGAAACCGCTATCCACGCTCATGAAGCCGATGCGGTCGGTGGATATCCAGACGGGGCAGGAAGTAAAGGCCACGGTGGAACGCTCCGACGTTTGCGCCACGCCGGCGGCGGCGGTCATCGGGGAAGCGGTCGTCGCGGTCGAGTTGGCGAAGGCGGTGCTCGACAAGTTCGGCGGCGACAGCGTGCGCGAGATGAAGCGCAACGTGGAAAGCTACCGCGAAGCCTGCCAGCGGTGGTAGGGCGGAGCGGCGGGATACACCCGTCGGACGGGGCATCCCGCCCTACAATAACGACTTGCTCACACCTGCTTCTTCAGTTCCAGTTTGGCGATTTTGCCGGTGGCGGTCCTCGGCAGGGCTTCCACGATGCGGATTTCGCGCGGAATTTTGTAGTCGGCGAGCCTCTCCTTACAGAAGCGCAGGATTTCGGCTGGGTCGAGCTTGGCTCCCTCGACGGGGCTGACGAAGGCGATGGGGACTTCGCCGCGTTTCTCATCGAGTTTCGGCACGACAGCGGCTTCGCGGACATTCGGGAACTGGTGCAAGACTTCCTCGATCTCGCGCGGGTACACATTCATGCCGCGCACCAAGAGCATCTCTTTGCGTCGGTCCACGATGTAGATGTAGCCGTCCTCGTCCTTTTTCCCCATGTCGCCGGTGTGCAGCCAGTTGTCGCGCAATGAGGCGGCCGTTTCCTCGGGATGATTGTAATAGCCGCGCATCACGTTCGGGCCGCTGACCGCGATCTCACCGACCTGGCCGGCGGGCAGTTCCTGGCCCTGGTCGTCGAAGATTTTCACCTGCACCTCGGGCAGGGGCAGGCCGACCGAGCCGGCTTTGCGGACGCCACGGATGGGGTTGAAGGACACCACCGGCGAGGCTTCGCTCAGACCGTAGCCTTCCAGCAGGGGGAAATGGAACTTGCGGTCGAACTTCGTGAGCGTCTCGGCGGGCAGGGGAGCGGCCCCCGAGACGGCCAGGCGCAGTTTTAGTACCCAATGCAGCCAGAAGGGGATGCGGGCTTCCGCCAGTGCCTGGAAGAGCTGCGGGATGCCCACCAGGATCGTCGCGCGGTTGCGAATGATCTCGCGCATGGCAGACCGGAACGGCTGGACGGACTTGATCAGGACGATGCCTGCGCCGACCGAGAGCGGGGTGAAGATGCAGACGGTCAGCATGAAGCTGTGGAACATCGGGAGCAGCAGCACGAGCCGGTCGGTTTTCGTTGGCTCGAGGGCCTTGATGCAACTGCGGACGTTGGAGGTGATGTTATCGTGGGTGAGCATCGCGCCCTTGGATTTGCCCGTTGTGCCCGACGTATAGATGATCACGGCGAGGTCGGTCGGCGCGACTGCCGGCCAGTTCGGCGCGTAGGCGGCGGATTGTTGATTGCCGCGCTCATCGCGCGCGGCTACAGCGAGCTTTTCCAGGGCAACTACGGTAATACCCTTCACCTTGGAGATGGTCTCGTCGAAATCCGCGGATGTAATCAGGCATTTGAGCTGGCAGTCATCGACGATGTGCTGGATTTCGGGGGCCTTGAGGAACGCATTGACCGGAACGACGGTCGCGCCGGACTTCAGGACGGCGTAGAGCGCGTAGATGAACTCGGGGCTGTTCTTCAGGAGGATCCCCACGCGGTCGCCCGGGCGCACGTTGTGGGCGGCTTGCAAACGGGCGCCATAGGCGTGGATGCGGGCGGCCAGTTCCGCGTTGGTGATTCGGTCCCCGCCCCAGAAAATGCAGACCTTGCGCGGCTGCGTCGCCACGACCGAATCCAGGTGGGCGATGACGGTTGGTTCGATCATACGGGAACGCGAAGCGCGGCTACCAGAGGACTGATTTCTTTTCGGCGACGAGTTGATCGCCGTTCCATAGTGTCACGCGCCAGGCGGACACCGAACCGCCGCTGCGAAATTCTTCCCCACGGACTTCGAAGAGTTTGGTCATGTCCCCGTGCGGCGCGTAGGTTTTCTCGAAGATGGTGGCTGGTTTCGCCAACTGCCGGTACTCGAATTTCACCAGGCTGATGCCGCGGGGAGCCCAGCGGACGTAGAACTCCTCGCGCTGGTCCTCGATGGACAAGTCCTGTGGTTCGTAACGGAAACGCGAGGCTTCATCGGACCCATAAAACTGGTTGGCGTCGTCGGGATCGATGTCCTGCAGCTTGGTGCGGCTGCTGACTTCGAGGACGCGTGGTGCGGTGGTGGAGCAGGCGACGGTCAAAAGGAGAAGGAGGAGTGCAGGGACGATTGCGAACGAAGCCGAACGGCCACGACGGAGCCCCGAAAAAAGATTCGGGGTAAACGTGGTTCTCCACTTATATGTGGCATGGTAGTTCATTCGCGGCAACCTTCGATGATGATGGTAATTTCACCTTTGACGGAGCGGTTCTCAAGCTTTTTCAGGATGGCGGCGAGGTCGCCGCGGAGGATCTCTTCGAATTTCTTGGTCAACTCGCGGGCGACGACGGCGCGGCGGTTGCCGAGTTTCTCCAGCATATCCTGCAGGCTTTTTACCAGGCGATACGGTGACTCGAAAAAGACAAGCGAGTAGGGCAGGGGAGCGAGGCGGGTGAGGACGTTGCGGCGCTGCCCGGATTTGTGGGGGAGGAAGCCGTAGAAGAGGAAAGGCCCGCCACCGAGCCCGCTGCCTGTGAGAGCAGTGGTGATGGCCGAGACGCCGGGAATGACCTCCACGGGGATGCCGGCGTCGATTGCGGCGCGAATCAGGCGTTGGCCGGGATCGGAGACGGTGGGCATGCCCGCATCGGAGACGAGGGCGATACTGCGGCCTTCCTGCAGCTCCTTGAGGAGTTCGGCGGTGCGTTTGGCCTCATTGAACTCGTGGTAGCTGACAAGGGGCTTTTTGATCGAATGGCGGGCCAATAGCAGGCCGGTGTGGCGGGTGTCCTCGGCGGCCACGAGGCTGGTTTCCCGCAGGACGCGCAGGGCGCGGAGCGTGATGTCCTCCATGTTGCCAATGGGCGTGCCGACGATGAAAAGCCTACCGGGAGACATGGAGCGAATGTATTGAGTCAGGGGGGAAAAGACAAGGAGGGCTTCCAGTTAGTGCGTGGATCCCAAAAATCTATCTTCTTGCCACGAGCCGTCCTCGACCTTGGCGTTCGGATACGTCATTTTGCCAGCGCCGTTCATTTTCCCATCGCGGAACTGACCGACATACTTGCGCCCGTCAGGCCAGGTCATTTCGCCCTGGCCGTCCGGCAGGTCAGGGAACCCCTCGAGAAACTTCCAGGGTCCCTTGTAGATTCGCCCATCGCTCCAGGTAATCTTCCCGTCGCCGTTGGAGGTATCGTAGTTCCACTTCCCGACTTCTCTTGTGCCGTCGGGATATACCACTGTTCCGCTCAATTTGTACGGATTGCCCTTGTGCCATTCGCCCTCGAGGATTGTGCCAGTCGGCTCGGTATAAGATCCCTGACCTTCCGGCTTGTGGTCGCGATCTACTGTACCCAGGTAAATCGCCCCATTTCGCTGTTGAATGGCCAGCCTAGGGTCGCTGTTCGTGCTATCGAGCAAAGGACTGCTCACAGATTGAGTTGTATCCGACAGCGGAACTGTATCCGTCAGAGAAAAAGGAGTTCCGTTGCTGAGACTCTCAGCGACCTGCGCATACGATTGGCCCGATCGACAAAACAATGCGAACAGGAGAGCGACGGCACCGAATGAACGGATTAAATTCTCGTCGAATCTGTTGCGCACGGCCCTACTTTACTCGATGAAGGGGAAAAAACAAGGACGGCGCTCACGCCGCCTCACGGATTGTGGGGATTCGGCACGGCGATGGGCTGGCGGTACGGTCGACCGGCGCGATACAACTGCAACCGCGCTTCGATCCCCTTGACCACTTGCGGCTGGCCGGCAGAGCGGGCCAGGTCGATGGCCTTCTGGGCGGTGGGGATCGCGTCGTTGAATCGGCCGGCGGCGGCGTAGGCGGCAGCCAGAACATCGAGACACATTGGCGACCTGTTGTCAGTGATTTCGCAGACTTGCTGGGCGAGGGCCACGGCCCGAAGCGGGTCGCCGCCTTCTGTCGGCGGGAGCGTTGCGAGCAGCCATGCCAGACCGTTTTGGGCTTCCACGTAGTCGGGCTTGAGCCGCAAGGCCTGATCGAAGTGGCTGAGCGCCTCTTGGTGCCTGGACAGTCGCATCAAGGCAATCCCCAAAGCGAAGTGCGCCCCGGCCATCTGGGGGTCGATTCGCAGGGCGTGCTCGTAGTGTCCGACGGCGTCCTGGACTCGGCCGGCTTGTTCCAAGGTGACTGCCAGGTTGTAGTGCGTCCCGGCCATATCGGGGTCGATTCGCAGCGCCTGCTCGTATTGTTCTATTGCCTCCGGCACCCGGCTCGATTGCTTCAAGGTATTCGCGAAGTTGCTGTGCGCCTCGGCGTAGTTTGGATCGATACGCAATGCTTGCTGGTAGTTCTTAATTGCCTCCGGCGCGCTGCCCGATTGCGCCAAGGTGACCCCCAGATTGTTGTACGCCTCGGCGTAGTCGGGCTTGAGCCGCACCGCGGCCTCGTATTGCCCAATCGCATCCTTAACCTTGCCCGCTTGACTCAAGGCGTCCCCCAGATTGTCGCGTGCGCGCGGGTTTTCCGGCCATTTCGTCACAGTATCGTCCCAGATAGCGAGGGCACTACGGTAATCCTGGTTACGCCGCCATGTGAGAACTCCCAGCCCGACCGCCAGCACCGTGACCACGGCCACCGTTCGCCGCCCGGCCAAGGCATAAATCGCCATCACCCCCAAAACGACCAGCGCGGCCAGCGGCAAGTACAGGCGGCTTTCCGCCATTGGCTGATATGCAATCGGCACCACGCTGGAAGTCGGGGCGAGGATCACGAAGAACCAGGCACCGAGGAAACCGATGGTGGGCCATCGCTTCAGGGCAACCACGACGCCAGCCGCCAGCAGCACCAGAATCAGCGCGTATGGGATCGCCTCAGCCGCGTGGCGGATGTTCATGACCATCGCATAATCGAAGATCAGCGGATGCGGCCAGAGTGCCAGCCAAAGGTAATTCACGACGACCCGAGACTCTGTGAGCGCGTACTCCCACCATCCGGTTCCAAGGCCGTAGCCAACTCCGCGGTGGTGCAAGCCAGCAATGAGATACCCCAGCAGGAGCCAGGTACATCCCAACCCCACATACAGCCGCCACCGCTGCCTCCATGCGGACCGAAAGCTTCCGGCGACAAATGTCCGATCATAGAGCAGGACCATCAGCGGAGCCGTCACCATCACTTCTTTGGTTGCCATGCCCAGCAGACACGCATCGATAGAAAGGATAAACCAGTATCCGGACCCCTGCGACTCTGTCCCGCGAATAAAGCCGTACAGGGTCAGCAGGTAAAACAAGCCCATCAGCGATTCGGAGCGCTGCGATATGTAGGTGACGGCTTCCGTCTGCAGCGGATGCACGGCCCAGATGACGGCAGTGGCCAGTGCCAATCCCTCGGCCACGGCGCCGAAGCGCTTGCGCAAGGACGGTTGCAGGAGAGTCCGCCGCACGATGCCAAACAACGTGAGGGCGGCGAGGATATGAATGGCGAGATTCAGGAAGTGATAACCCCCGACGGAGGTGCCACCAAGCGCGTAGTTGATCGCCAGCGAGAGGTTGACGACCGGTCGGCCACCGACGCCCGCGCTCGCTGGCGGGGACAGTACATCCCCGATCGGCCAGAGATGCCGGATGGTCTTGTTCGCTGGGATCGCCCCCACGTCATCAAAGACGAACGGACCGGTGAAGCTGTTCTGATACGCCAGCAGCATCACGGCAACCACCAACAAGAGGATGAACTTCTGTTCTTTCACGAAGTAAGAAGACTAGGAGATGTTGTCGTTTATGACCAACTCAAACTTCATGAACTGGCGATCATTTGTATTGAGTCGTGGGGAAAGAGGCAAGAGCGGCGCTATAGAACGGAAAGGCCCGCGGCTACAACGGAATGGAATAGGGGCGCGGCTACAGCAGACGGGAGGGGGAAAAGGGAAGAGGCCAGTCTTTCGACTGGCCTCTCGAAACGAACTTAAGGGTTTTTCCCTTTTCTTATTATTTAGCTACGACGGCGAAGAGCGAGCAACCCGAGCAGACCCGTGCCGACGAGAAGATACGTCGAAGGCTCAGGAACGACCGTGGCGAGCTCCAAGGCGGCAATATTACCGAGGTCATTTCCACTATCTGCATCAAAGGTATAGCCCTTAGACGCAGCATTAAGACTGGCCGCGTATGCGCCAATCAGAGGTGCCGTAAGTGCGTTGTCCGTGTCGATGCTCGTGCTACCCGTGGCCATACTGGCCGGAAACGTCCAGAGTGCAGATCCTGTGAACACGCCGACCTGCGATGCTCCAACCGTGGTGGCAGTGTTGACTACCAAGAGATAGATCGCACCGCCCGCAAACGTAGGGTTGGTGCCCGCGAAGGTCGCGCCGATAGAACCGGCGTCACCGCCGGTACCGGTTCCAATGGGTTGGAAACCTGTGCCAGTCAGCGGCACGAAATCCGACACCAAAGTGGCGTAGTTGGCTGCCGAAACGGTCCCACCCGACATCAGAGCCGCAACGTTCGCGTCGCTGATGGTGAACTCACCCATGTACACTGCATCCCCGGTAGGCAGTGCATTGCCATTCGCCAACCCGAAGTAGGTCGTGTCGTCCGCGCCAAGCGCGATGGTCGCTGCGTACACGCGAGCCGCTGAGGCTACGCATACGATTGCCGCTGCTGCGGCGAACTTAAAGATCGATTTCCCGTTCATTCTATTAATCCCTTTATCCCTTTCCCTTTGTTCGTTTTTCTGACCCTAAATTCTGCTGGATTTCAATTCCATAAGGGCCGGAGGGGCATCAGCTGGCGGTAGCTCGGTGCGAGTTTGTGCAATTTGGTGAGGGTGTCTTGCACTTGGAGAAGCGACAAGCCACGAAGCGAGTTTATTGCACGGGAAGGATCCGATACTAA
>Ga0224557_1000826_pt1 | contig 32607 bp, 33 predicted proteins | sample 714S31014metaG_FD_180677 | JGI IMG/M metagenome (GOLD analysis project Ga0224557, IMG submission 180677) | Peat soil microbial communities from Stordalen Mire, Sweden - 717 S3 10-14 | ecosystem: Environmental > Terrestrial > Soil > Wetlands > Peat | place: Sweden: Norrbotten County, Stordalen... | reverse complement strand
TCCGGTCGGCTCGCCCGGAATGACCAACTAATGTCATTCGCGAGCGGCAGTTCAGCTAGAAACGAGCTGTCGCTCGGTTGCTGACAACTGGGTAATCGAAGCAGATTGCGCACGTCGTCCCTGACCAGGAAGTCCGGGAATCTTTATGGTGGACTACCTATCCGGGCCGAGCGAAGGGGTGCGTCATGGTGTTCAGATACCCCGCCGGCTCGGTTTGCTGCCTAAAGATTCGGGTCAGTCAGTAACTTGACTGGGTCAACGGAGCCCAAGAGTGTGACGACGTCTTGACTACTTTGTCTTTACTGCGTGCGATGCGGTCTACGGCCAACACTGAGGAGGGCACCGTGCTTGACTTCGGGGCGTTACCGCCCGAAATCAATTCCGGTCGCATTTATGCAGGTCCGGGTTCGGAGCCGCTGATGGTTGCCGCGGCAGCCTGGGACGAGTTGGCGGCGGAATTGGGCACGGCAACTGCCGGATACAACTCGGTGATCGATGAGTTGACCGGCGGACCCTGGGTGGGGCCCACGTCGGCAGCGATGGTGTCTGCTGTCACTCCATACGTGAGCTGGCTCGGTGCGGCGGCGGCTCAGGCTGAGGAAGCCGCCATCCAGGCCCGGGCGGCGGCCGCCGCCTTTGAGGCCGCGTTTTCGATGACGGTGCCTCCGCCGGTGATCGCAGCCAATCGGGTGTTGTCAGCGGCGCTGGCCGCGACCAATTTCTTCGGACAGAACACCGCGGCGATCGCGGCGACCGAGGCCCAGTACGTGGAAATGTGGGCCCAAGACGCTGCGGCCATGTACAGCTATGCCGGGTCGTCAGCGCTCGCCTCGGAGTTGACTCGATTCACGTCACCGCCGAACACCACCACCCCGGACGGAGAGTCCGAGCAGTTCGCCGCGGCTGCCCAAGCCACCGCCTCGCCGGCCGCCAATACCGCGCAGAACGTAGCGACCACAGCCGCACAGCTGCTGACCTCCGCCGAGCAACTCTTCCCGACGTTCAAGACGTGGCCGTTCTCGCTAATCCAGTCGCAATTTCAGGATCTCCTCAAATACGGTTTACCAACCCCGACCAACAACTGGTTCGGGATCAACGCCACTCAATACACAGCCGTCATCAAGCAGACCCTGCAGGCGTATTTCGGGGTGGGCGTCGGGAACTTTGGTTTTTCAATAGGACAGCAGACGTTCCAGGGAGTGGGCACGACGGCCGGCGCTGCGGGTGCTTGGTACCCCACGCCGCAATTCGCGGGCCTACACATGGGCGCCCTGGGCGTCAGCAGCAATACCGGTGGAGGGATGTCGGCCACGTTGGCCTCGTCCACCAAGATCGGCGGGTTGTCCGTTCCGTCGAGTTGGCTCTCCCCGGGCGGGACGCTTGAGGCGTCGGCCGTCCAAGCGGCGGATGCCGAGACAGTCGGCGCCGTACGACCTGCGGGATTCGGAGGAGCCGGGCCATCCGGAGGACTCGGGGGGAACGGCATTTTGCAGGGCATGCCGATGGGCGGGGCGGGTCGGCGCGGCGCCGCCACTGCCTTCACCAACAAGTATGGCTTCAAGCGAAGCGTGCTCATCCGCCCGCCGTCGGCCGGATGAGGCCACCTGCCCAGTACCGGGCCGAAGATGAACAACAGTTGTCCACCAATGAACAGTTAGCGCTAAGGAGGCGCGACCAGGCGGGATCCGATTAATCTCACCAACAAGCTATGTCTGAAATGAGCTTCAGCAGCACAGCATTCATTGAAGGTCACCGAGCCCCGAGGGTTGAGGAGAAACTCAAATGTCGTTTGTAACTACACAGCCAGAAGCGTTGACTGCGGCGGCGGGCACGTTATCGGGTATCGGCTCGTCGTTGAGCGCCCAGAACGCGGCGGCGGCGGCGCCCACCACAGGGGTAGTCCCCGCGGCTGCCGATTCGGTATCGGCGTTGACCGCAGCGCAGTTTGCCGCTCACGCCCAGATGTATCAGGCCGTGAGCGCACAGGCGGCGGCCATTCACGAGCAGTTCGTCAGCACTCTGGGCGTCAGCTCGGGGTCCTACGCGATGACCGAGGCCGCCAACGCGGCCGCGGCCGGTTAGGGGGTCGACAGATGTCAACCGATTTTGGTGCGCTACCGCCGGAGGTGAACTCCGCGCTCATGTATTCCGGCCCGGGGTCGACATCTCTGACGACCGCGGCCTCGGCGTGGAACGCGCTGGCCGCTGAACTGAATTCGGCCGCCCTGGGCTACGAAACCGTGGTCACTCAGCTGTCCAGCGAGGAATGGCTGGGCTCGGCGTCGGCATCCATGGCCAGCGCTGTGAAACCGTATGTGCAGTGGATGACTACCACTTCGCTCGCGGCCGAGCACGCGGCCACTCAGGCTCAATCGGCCGCGGCGGCTTTTGAGGCCGCGTTTTCCTCGGTGGTGCCACCGCCGGTGATCGCGGCCAATCGCGCCGAGCTGGCCGCGGCGGTGCAGGCCAACGTGCTCGGTCAGTACAACAGCCTCATTTCGCAGTTGGAAGCCCAATACAGCGAGATGTGGGCCCAAGACTCCTCGACCATGTACAGCTACGCGAGCCAGGCGGCCACAGCGGCGCAAGTCACATCGTTCACCGCCGCACCCGCGGTTGCCAATCCGGCTGCTGCCGCAACCCAGGCCGCCTCGAGCTCGGCCGCGACGAACACGGTCACCGGTCAACTTCAACTATTTCTCAACCAGACCGTCAACCAGCTGAAAACTCTCGCGGCACCATTCCTGGCATCGAAGGGTGCCACGATCAACTCGGCGCTTACCCAAACCTGGTTCCTGCTCACCGGGCAGACCGTCTTGCCAAGTAACCTTGGGACGGCGTTGACCGGCTACTCCAACTATGCGAGCTTCTTCTACAACACTGAGGGTCTGCCTTACTTCAGCGTCGGTATGGGCAACTTCGGCGTCCAGATCGCCAAGAGCGCCGGGGCACTCGGCGGGGCCGCACCCGCCGCGGCGGCCATCCCCAAGTCGATACCCGCCCTCGGCGGAGCGCTCGGTGGCGGTGCACACACTGCTGGGTCGGTGTCGGGTTCCGTCGGCAGCGCTGGCTCGGTGGGCAAGTTGTCGGTGCCGGCCGCCTGGTCCGGCGCCACCGTCCCGGCCGCCCATAGCGCATCCGCGATACCGGTCAGCACCGTCAGCGCCGCTCCTGAGGCGTCCGGGAACCCCGGCAACCTACTGGGCGGCATGCCGCTAGCCGGTGCGGGCAGCGGCGGCCACGGCACCGGGCCGCGGTACGGCTTCCGTCCCACCATCATGGCGCGGCCACCGGCCGCCGGCTAACCACCACCTGAGAACGCTGGCGCGTTTTCGTCTCGGCTTGCGACCTCCCGTTCCCGTGGACGGGTCAAGCGCTGGGGTGTCATGTGACAATCGGCGGTGGTGTCCGCCACAGCAATGCTTTGCACGGCGCAAAACCTTAACGAGTTCCATGACGCAGCGCAGGCTTGCCGCACCCTGATATCCACCTCGGTTCCGAGGGTGGGAAGGTGTGCGTAGGAGGTCACCGTGATGACATTTTCGCCGGATTCGAGCAGTCCCACGATGTCGTCTGCCGTCCCGTCGAAACCGTAGACTTACTGGCGGAATGCGGCACGACGTCGGCTTCCAGCGCGAGAATGGCGTCCCTATCGTTCGTGGTCAGAACACTGGTGTCGGCCCGACCTTGTCGCTGAAATCAGGTGTCCAGACATGGGCCGAAAAGCCGACCGAAAAAGAAATGGATAGGAAGAATAAGTGTCGGAAGCTGTATCGCATGCAAGGGTTGCCCTTGGCCAAGCCGAACGTTTGATGCATAGTAGAAATTTTGAGTCAGCGGTGGCGATACTGCAGGGCATCGTCGAGCGGGAATCTGCTTTTCAAGCAATATTCATGCTCGCTGCTTCGTATCTGGAACTTGGAGAACATGAAGAAGCACTTCGCTACGCCTCGGTCGCCGTGGAAAGGGAACCCTCCTCTGCGCCGGCCAGAGATATACTTGCGAGGGCGAATGCGGCTTTAGGGCACTACGATTCCGCGTTGTCAGATTATGGCACTCTTACCGCCCTTCGTCGTAAACAGCGCCCGAAACCGCCCGACGAGCATTCGATTCCAGCGCACTTCGCCTTGCATAATGTTGAACAAATTGACCACATCCTGAACATCGGAAATAGCGACAAGCAAGCGTTCGCCGGCGTTTCCACTGAAGAACGTCATACCCTACTCCGCGAGCTCACAGAGTTGATCGACGGGGCAAACGGCAAAGCGCCTTGGGTGTCCGTTCATGGAACAAGCGGTCAGATTCTTGCCGACCCGCCGTACGTGAGGGTTTCAGAGGAGAAATTGCCGAGATACTTGAACGCGGATGTCGATTACAGACAAATACAAGAAGCCATCTCAACCGGCCGGCAGAAGGTCCAGGTAATAGATGATTTTCTAACCCCAGACGCTTTAGATCAAGTGCAAAGATTCTGCCTGGAGTCCACAGTCTGGCGGCACGCCTATAAATTCGGTTATATAGGCGCCTTTCCTCAAGACGGATTCGCCAGCATCTCGCTGTTCGCTATAGCAGAAGAGCTTCTCACAGCACTCGGTGAAGCGCTTGACGGATATTATTTTGCACAATGGTGGGGATTCGCGTACGACGCTAAGCTCCCAGGAACTGATATTCACGCTGATGACGCCGAATTTGCCGTGAACTTATGGATAACCCCCGATTCCGCAAATCTTGACCGGAGTTCGGGCGGCCTTGTTGTGTGGGACAAGACACCACCGAACGATTGGACCTTCGACGTCTATAACTCTGGAGGAGACCGGGTCAAGCAGTTTCTCCGGGATCAAAACGCCGAAGCGAGCGTCGTTCCCTATCGGGAAAACCGCGCAGTCCTATTTGGAGGATACGTCTTTCACCGAACTGACGAGTTCACATTCGCACCCGGATTTGCTAACCGACGACGCAGTTTGACCTTCTTATTTCGACGCCGCAAGCGGTAATTCGGAGTCACGCACCGCACTTTCGCATGAGCGGGACGCTCAACTGGGCCGATGGTCCTAGCCCGGGGGAGAGCCGCGCGCCTGCTCTGAAACGGATCGTTACTTGATCCCGTGGTCGTTTTCCTCGAGTTGACTCGGGCAATACGACTTGGCCGCGACCGTCGCGAATTGCGCAGCGCCGCTGGTGCCGAGTCCGGGGTTCTGGTCCCGGAGATCATTGAGGACTTCGAGACTCGTTTCGCCCCTCTCGGCCAACCCACATACGTGATGAGCGGCGCTGATGGCCTGGGCGGGGTCGCCGAACTTGATTCCCAATTGGTTTAGCGACGAGAGGAATTCCCCGTCGTCGCCGGCGGACGGCTCGTCGATGCCGGGGTTGGCGTGGGCCGGCACCCCGATGGCGAGACTCATCGGCACGCCGAGGAGCGCCAGTAGTAATTTAGTTGTTGTTCGTCCTGTGCGTGGCATAACCTTGCTCCCTCCTGGCGGGCGATTTGCCGATCTTGCGCTCTACCGGCGCCGAAATGTTTTACCGCCGAACTCGATTCGGTCGGACTCAACCCGATTGGGATTGCGGCGCCGCGACGTCGATTGCGCCCTCGGCGACTACGTGCACCGCGTGGACGCCGGGTTTCGTCGACAGCTCCGCGACCAGGTCATCCAATCCGGCCTCATCAACATTCCAGTGCTGTACGACGTCGGGCTGCTCCTGCAGTTGCGCGATGACCTTGTCGAGCGAAACCGGCGCCTTGCGCTTTGCGGCGATCGGCCCCGAAGGGGCCACGACCCGGGTCGTTCTGCTGGCGACATTGGCCATCGGGGTGCCCAGCCCGCCGCCCATGAAGCTGCCCGCGGTGGCCTCGTTGAACAGATTGGGGAAACCTGTCAGCGGGGCTGCTCCCAGGCTGGTGCCTGGCAATACGGTGGAGGCGAGCCGGATTGCCGGGGTGGCACCCGCCCAGCTTGCCGGCACCGACAACTTTCCCACGGTAGGCGCACCACCCAGAATCGCCGAAGCGGTCCTGGCCGGGATTCCGGGAGCCCCGACCGACAGGCCGCCGGCCAACCCGGATTTCGCCATGTTGGCACTCCACGGCTGATAGACGAAGAAGTTCTTCCACTGGCCGATGCCCAGGCTCGTGCTGCTGTTGACGACGTTGGTGTATGTCGCCTCGCCGCCGGCGTTGGAAATAAAGGTGTACGTGGTCTCCCAGAGCGTCGAAAGCGTCGAATTGCCCGTGACCTTCGTTATCACACTTTCCCATAACGTGGACCAATCCGTGGTAAGAGTATTGATCGCCGTGGTCAGCTGCGTGAGTATCGCTTCCAGTTGGGTGAAAATCGACTGCGGGGTAACCGCGGCGGCCGTGCTGGCTTGCGCAGCCGCCGCGGCGGCACTGGTGGTCTGCGGCGCCTCGGTGAACGCGGTCAGCTGAGTCGCGGCCTGCGACGCGCTGGCGTAGTTGGTTATCGCGGCGACATCTTCAGCCCATAGCTGGGCGTATTCGGCTTCGTTGGCTTCGATTGCCGAATTGTTCTGCCCGAAGATGTTGTACGCCACCAGCGACGCCAGCTCGGCGCGGTTGGCTGCGATCACCGCGGGCGGGACGGTGGCCGCGAACGCGGCCTCGTAGGCGCTGGCCGCGGCCCGCGCCTGGGTGGCCGCCTGCTCGGCTTGAGCCGCTGTGGTGGATAACCATGCCGCGTACGGGGAGGCCGCGGCGGCAGCGGCATCGAATGCCGGGCCCTGCCACGACGCACCTAATTCGGAGATAGCTGCTTCGTAGGACGACGCTGTGGACTGCAACTCGGCGGCCAGTCCGTCCCAGGCCGCAGCGGCGGCCACCAGTGGCCCCGAGCCCGGGCCCGAAAAGATCTTGGCGGAGATCAGTTCTGGCGGCTGTGACGCGAAATCTCCGAATGCCCCGAGTACCCCGAATGACATTGCCGCACCTTTCCTTTAGTAATTCCGGGCTATTCCGAGCTCGGCGGTATCACGATGATGGTGGCCGTAGTTGCGATGTCGTCGTCTTTGGCGATAGCACCGTTGGTGAAGCGCGGGATATTGCCGGTCGCGACGCGTGCGTTCCGGGCGAACGAGCGAGTTGCGGTGTCTCCGAAAGCGCGTCCGGCCAAGCTGGCCAGCGCCGTCTCGCCGAACATTGCGGCCCGACCGCCCGCGGCGATCCCGGGAGCGGCCTCGACCGCGGTCTCCGGCATCGAGATAGCGGCCATCCTGACCGCCGGGAGAGCGGAAGCCCAGCTGTTGGGCACCGACAGCGATCCGATCAGGCCCGCACGACCGGTCGCGGCCGTCACCGCCGACGCTGTCGCCGCGCGCGCCGCGGCGGGTCCCGTGAGGATGTCGCTGTGCAGCAGTGGCGCAAACACCCCGGTGAGGCCTTTCGGGTGGAGCAAGGGGCCGATGCCCTGGATGCCGGTGCCCAGGCTCGGAATACTGATGGACACCTGGTACCAGTTCTTTGCGATGTACGCGAGCCCAAATGGCGTGTATGGACCCGCCGCGAGGGCGGTGTTCAGGTTTGTGATGGACTTGAGGACGTTGTTAATATCCGTCGGAAGGGTGACGCCGGTCCAGGTCGATGGCGAAATCAGATTCGGTACCTGCGCGACCACGGATTTCGTGACCGCTGTCACCTGGCTCTGCAGCTGCGCGATCCCTGCCGTCAGTTGATGTTGCAGCTGGGTGAGGAACTGCGAGATGTCATTGAGAATATCGGTCGGCGTCAGATTGGCCGCCGCGTCGCCGGTCGTGGTTACCGGCGGTTGGGTCAACGAGGTGAGCTGACTCGCGGCCGCCGCGGAGCCGGCGTAGCCGTACATCGCGACCGCATCCTGGGCCCAATACTCGGCGTAGGTAGCCTCGTTGGCCGCGATGGCGGGGGTGTTCTGCCCCAGGATGTTGGTCGTGACCAGCGCCGCCAATAGGACCCGGTTGGTCGCGATCACGGGCGGCGGCACGGAGGCCGCAAACGCGGCCTCATAGGCGCCTGCGGCCGCTTTGGCTTGAAACGCCGTTTCCTCGGCTTGAGCCGCAGTAGAGCTCAGCCACGCCGTGTACGGTGCCGCCGCATTCACGAACGCCACCGAAGAGGGGCCGTGCCAGCCAGTGCTCGTCAGTTCGGCAACGGTGGACCCGTAAGACGCTGCCGTGGACTGCAATTCAGCGGCTAACCCGTCCCAGGCAGCCGCAGCGGCCAGCAAAGGAGCCGAACCCGGCCCGGAATAGATCCTGCCTGAGTTGATCTCCGGCGGTAACGCTCCGAAATCTATCGACATCCCTCGCTCCAGAGTTTTGTGGATCCTCAACGCCCCTGCGCCCGTCTTCGCCGACAGCGCCGAACGTCAACAAAGGTGAACCAGCCGCCCGGTTCGCTGGTGATTGAGTGTGGGTTGGCTGCCAGTGGTCTGCGATACCTGGCAGCCTGAACGGTAATGAACTAGAGCGTTAACGCGCGTCCACCGACACCCCCGATGGCGTCAAAAACAGCGGCTCTCAACGGGCAGGGCCATGCAATGTGGCGGTTCGGTGTGGCGGGTGCGACACCAGTGTGACCTGCGCAAACATCAGGGGTGGACCCGTCACACGCACGGCCGACGCGTGGTGGCTCGGCGGGCATCCGCGAAATAGAATCGCTTCGCATATAACCCGGATCGTCGCCAAGTGGCCGCTTGGAACAGCCGTCCTACGGTGTCGACAAGCCCGTGCCAGTTGGCGGGGTCAACCGGGGGCCGCATCAGAGCGGCACGCCACGGCACGGTTGATCAGCCGGTTGCCTACGGTGGGCAAACCGGTTTACTTGCGGCGGGATTTTATCCCGCGACACGGCAGTTCAGGCGCTGGGGACGGGGCGAAAGCACACGCCCCCCAGAGTGCACCTCCGTGTCGAAGTCACGATAGCTTCGGCCGTATGCGCAGATAGAAGACGTGTAAGTGGCCGTTTCACGAGCACGGTGCCAAACCCGGTTGAACGGTGGCCGCCACGGGCGGGGAGATCCCTGCCGATGGGGCACGCCGACTTTGGCGGCGGCCGCTTCGCCGAAGCGCACTACGGTAGCCACCAACCGAAGTCCATTGAAACGAATCACTCAACGAGGGGAGATCACATGTCATTTGTGACAACTCAGCCGGAGGCATTGACCGCGGCGGCCAGCACGTTGCAAGGGCTTGGTTCCGCATTGTCCGCCCAGAATACAGCCGCCGCGGCTCCGACTACGGGTGTCGTGCCGGCCGCAGCGGATGAAGTATCGGCGCTCACGGCGGCTCAGTTTGCTGTCCACGCGCAGCTGTATCAGGCCATCAGCGCACAGGCTGCGGCGATTCACGAGGCATTCGTCAACACTCTGGGCGTCAGCGCCGGGTCGTACGCGGCGACCGAAGCGGCTAACGCGGCCGCCGCCGGCTGAGCGGCTGAGTGGACGATTACCTTTGACCTCAGTGCGGTACCGGCAGAGGTCGCTACCTATACGGGTCTCAGTTCGGGTCTCAGGGCTGCGCGTTGCCCATAGCCTAGGGCCGGGACGCTGTCCGCCGAGTTGGATCCGGCAGCCATCGCTCACGCAAGCGTCATCGCCACGCTGCCAAGCGGGACTTTGAGTTTGCTGAGCGTACGGCGAACCAACTCAGGCGCTGTTACTGTGTGGTTACCGACAATGAATTCATCGTGCCGCTCCGTGAACAATTGCGAACGGTGGGGACAAAAAACAACTTCGAAAGACGCAGTCGTCTACTCTGCTGAGAGCGCTTGCTGGGATTAATCGAGGAGGAACCAACATGTCGTTCGTAACCACACAGCCGGAAGCATTGGCAGCGGCGGCCGGAAACCTGCAGGGTATCGGCTCGACGATGAGCGCTCAGAACGCGGCCGCGGCGGCTCCGACGACCGGGGTGACACCCGCTGCCGCCGACGAGGTATCAGCGCTGACCGCGGCCCAGTTCGCCGCCCACGCGCAAATGTACCAGGCGGTTAGCGCGCAGGCCGCGGCGATTCACGAGATGTTCGTGAGCACGCTGGCCACGAGTTCCGGCTCGTACGCGGCTACCGAGGCCGCCAACGCTGCCGCCGCCGGTTGATCGGCGCTGGCAGCTAAAGGCGGTACGAGATCGCGTTAGCCCGGGTCGTTGCGGGCTGAGGGGGAGGGCGATCATCGGTAAATACGCAGGACGGCCGGTAGCGCGGCGCGTCAGGAACCAACTAACTACGCAAACCAACTAACAAAAAGGAGATGGGTACATGGCAACACGTTTTATGACTGACCCGCACGCGATGCGTGCGATGGCTGGCCGGTTTGAGACTCACGCTCAGACGGTCGAGGACGAGGCCCGCCGCATGTGGTCGTCGTCGGTGAACATTTCGGGTGCCGGCTGGAGTGGCACCGCCCAGGCGACGTCTTACGACACCATGGGTCAGATGAACCAGGCTTTCCGCAACATCGTGAACATGCTCCACAATGTGCGCGACGGCATGCTGCGCGACGCCGGCAACTACGAGGCGCAAGAGCAGCACTCGCAGCAAATCCTCAGCAGCTAGCGCTAAAAGCCGCGGCTGCGTAACCTTTCAAACGTTAGGAGATCATTGCTATGTCCATTAATTACAGTTTCGGCGATGTCGACACGCACGGTGCAACGATCCGTGCCCAGGCCGCGTCGCTCGAGCAAGAGCACCAGTCCATCGTTCGCGACGTGCTGGCTGCCGGTGACTTCTGGGGCGGCTCCGGTTCGGTCGCTTGCCAGGAGTTCATCACCCAGCTGGGTCGCAACTTCCAGGTGATCTACGAGCAGGCCAACTCGCACGGCCAGAACGTGCAGTCCGCCGGTAGCAACATGGCGAGCACCGACAGCGCCGTCGGGTCCAGCTGGGCCTAAATCCCGACTTCAGGACGCGGCAGCACACCACCTGTCGGTGTGCTGTCGCGTTCTGCAGTATTAGCCACGTCGACCCCGAGGTAGTGATGGATCAACAGAGCACCCGCACCGACATAACCGTCAACGTCGACGGCTTCTGGATGCTTCAGGCACTCCTGGACATTCGGCACGTCGCTCCGGAGTTGCGGTGCCGGCCATACGTATCTACCGACTCGAGCGACTGGCTGAACGAACACCCTGGCATGGCGGTGATGCGCGAGCAGGGCATTGTCGAAGGCAGTGGCGGCGTAAACGAAGTGAATGAGCAGGTCGCCGCTCGGATGCGGGTGCTGGCGGCGCCCGACATTGAAGTCGTCGCCTTGCTGTCGCGGGGCAAGTTGCTCTACGGCATCGTCGACGACGAAAACCAGCCGCCGGGTTCCCGCGATATCCCCGACAACGAGTTCCGAGTGGTTTTGGCCCGCCGCAACCAGCACTGGGTATCAGCGGTTCGGGTTGGCAACGACATCACGGTCGACGATGTTGCGATCGCCGACAGCGCCTCGATCGCCGCGCTGGTGATAGACGGCTTGGAATCGATCCACCACGCCGAGCCCGCGGCGATCAACGCGGTCAACGTGCCGATGGAAGACATGCTCGAAGCAACCAAATCGTGGCAGGAGTCCGACTTTAACGTCTTCTCCGGCGGCGACCTACGCCGAATGGGCATCAGCGCCGCCACGGTGGCCGCGCTGGGTCAGGCCTTGTCGGATCCGGCGGCCGAGGTGGCGGTGTACGCCCGTCAGTACCGGGACGACGCCAAAGGGCCCAGTGCCTCAGTGCTATCGCTGAAAGACGGTTCAGGCGGCCGAATCGCCCTCTACCAACAAGCGCGAACCGCTGGATCGGGTGAAGCTTGGCTCGCCATCTGCCCGGCGACCCCCCAATTGGTCCAGGTGGGCGTGAAGACGGTGCTCGACACACTACCGTACGGCGAGTGGAAAAATCACAGCAGGGTGTAAAGGCCGATACGAAATGTCAAGTGCGACACAATCTTTAAACAAGGTCCGTGTTAAAGATGCGAACCCGTCATACTCATCTAGAATCAGCAGCAAATCTAATACCAGTGTCACCACAACCAACAGTCGCGAGGCGAATCAGATGAACTCGGAATCAGGCGAGCTGCACCTCCCCGGGGGCCACGGCCCCCTGGCGGGTAGAGCGACGCAGGCCCCCGCGCAACTATGGGCACGGGGTTACACATCCACCATGGAAGGCGGTGCAGGGCGATGACTGCGGTAGCTGACGCGCTCCAGGCAGACGTTGAGGGAGTCTCGCAGCCACGGGCGGTTGTGATCGGCATCATGGCCGGTGATGGCGTCCAGATCGGCGTCCTCCTGGATGCCAACGCCCCGGTTTCGGTGATGACCGAACCGCTGTTGAAGGTAGTCAACAGCCGGCTGCGTGAGCTGGGCGAGGCCCAGCTGGAAGCGACGGGGCGCGGCAAGTGGGCGCTATGCCTGGTCGACGGCTCACCCCTGCGGGCCACCCAGTCGCTGACCGAGCAGGACGTCTACGACGGCGACCGACTGTGGATCCGGTACCTGCCGGACACCGAGCATCGCTCGCAGGTCATCGAGCACATCTCCACCGCGGTTTCGCAGAACCTCAGCAAGCGGTTCTCCACCATCGACCCAGTCATTGCGCTGCAGGTCGGCGTCTCGATGGTGGCAGTCGGCGTGACTCTCGCGTCCGGGCTGCTCGGCTGGTGGCGTGTGCACCACAATTCCTGGCTGACGACGATCTTCGCCACTGTGGTTGGCCTGGCCGTGTTGTCAGTGTCGACGATGCTGCTGATGCGGGCCAAGACGCAGCAGGAACGACTCGTTGCCGACACCTTGCTGATGAGCGGCCTCGCGCCGTTGTCGGTCGCGGCGGCCGGTGCGCCGCCCGGCGGGGTTGGGTCCCCCCACGCGGTATTGGGCTTTGGAGTACTCACCGTTGCCGCGCTGCTGGCCCTGCGTTTCACTGGGCGCCGTCTGGGCACATACACCGCGATCATCACGATCAGCTCGGTGGCGACGCTTGCCGCGTTGGCACGCATGGTCGCGATGACCAGCGCGGTAACGCTGTTCACTTCTGTGGTGCTGGTCTGCGTGCTGGCCTACCACGCCGCCCCCTCACTGTCCCGACGGCTGGCCGGCATTCGGCTGCCCGTCTTCCCGTCGGCCACCAGCCGCTGGGTCTTTGAGGCTCGCCCCGACCTGCCCACAACCGTGGTGCGCTCAGACGGCGGTGCGCCGGTCCTGGAGGGCCCCGCGTCGGTCCGCGACGTACTGCTGCAAGCCGAACGCGCCCGGTCGTTCTTGACTGGTCTGTTGGTGGGGCTTGGCGTGTTGATGGTGGTCTCGTTGACCGCGTTGTCCGATCCCCACACGGGGCAGCGCTGGCTGCCGCTCTTGCTGGCTTCGTTCAGCGCCGGCTTCCTGATGCTGCGGGGTCGCTCCTATGTGGACCGCTGGCAGTCGATCACTCTGGCCTCGACCGCGGTAATCATCATCGCCGCCGTGCTGGTGCGTTATGCGCTGGTGTTGGAGTCGACACTCTCGATGTCTATCTGCGCGGCGATCCTGATTCTGCTGCCGGTGGCGGGTCTGACCGCCGCTGCGGTGGTGCCGAACACTGTCTACAGCCCGCTGTTCCGCAAGCTGGTGGAATGGGTCGAATACCTCTGCCTGATGCCAATATTCCCGTTGGCATTGTGGTTGATGAATGTCTATGCAGCAATCCGATACCGGTAGCGGCAAGGTGTGGCGCGGTCGTGCTTCTCGCGCGACCGTCGCCGCAATCTTGCTTGCTTCAGGTGCGTTAGCCGGCTTACCGCCGGCTTACGCGATCTCGCCGCCGACGATCGATCCGGGCGCGGTGCCTCCCGACGCGCCACCCGGACCGGTGGCACCGATGAAGCAAAACTCCTACTGCACCGAGGTCGGGGTCGTTCCCGGCACCGATTTTCGGGTTCAGCCGAAGTACATGGAAATGCTCGACATGGCCGGGGCATGGCAATTCGGCCGTGGGGCCGGGGTGAAGGTCGCTGTCATCGACACCGGCGTTTCACCGCACCCAAGGTTCCGGCACCTGATCCCCGGTGGCGACTACGTCATGGCCGGCGGCGACGGATTGTCGGACTGCGATGCGCACGGCACCATCGTGGCGTCGGTCATCGGCGCAGCGCCGGCTAACGGCGTTGCGGCGCCTCCGGCGGCACCGCGCAAGCCCGTCACCATTCCGACTACTGAGCCGCCCCCCAAAGCGCCACCTCCGCAGACCGTGACGTTGTCCCCGTTGCCGCAGACCGTGATGGTGGTTCCCCCGTCAGCGGATCAGGGAGCCCCGGGACCGTTTGGAGCGCCGCCCCCGCCCCAGGAACCAGCACCCGCGCCTGCACCCGCACCGGCGCCTGCACCGCCACCGGCACCTGCGGCCCCTCCTGCGGCAGCTCCAGTGGCTCCGGAAGCTCCAGCGGCGCCGGGAGCTGCCAGCCACGGCGATGGGACGGTGACCATACCCAGCTATTCCGGTGGCGGCCAGGTCGTCGCTGTCGACAATCCGCGTAGCCCGCGTCCGCTCGACCCGACGCCAAAACCATCGCCAGCGCCGTCACCGGCGCCCGCACCTCCGCCTGCGCCTGCACCGGCTGTGGACGCCTACAGCGGAATAGCCCCTGACGTCGACATAATCGCGATCCGCCAGTCCAGCCAAGCCTTCGGCCTCAAGGATGCGTACACCGGCGACGAGGACCCCCAGACGCAGGCAAAGATCGACAACGTGCAAACCATGGCGCGGGCGATCGTGCATGCCGCCAACATGGGTGCGCAAATCATCAACATCTCGGACGTGACCTGCATGAGTGCGCGCAACATCATCGACCAGCGCGCGCTGGGTGCCGCTGTCCGTTACGCGGCAGTGGACAGGAACGTCGTCATCGTGGCCGCCGCGGGCGACAGCACCAAGAAGGACTGCAAGCAGAACCCGAACTTCGATCCCTTGCAGCCCAACGATCCCCGCGACTGGAACGCCGTCAACACGGTGGTGACGCCCTCATGGTTCAGCGACTATGTCCTGGCGGTCGGCGCGGTGGACACCAACGGTCAGCCGCTGACCCAAACGAGTATCGCCGGACCTTGGGTAGGGATCTCCGCACCGGCGACTGACATCATCGGACTCTCACCTCGGGACGACGGCCTGATCAACGCGATTGACGGCCCAGATAATTCGCTGCTGGTTCCTGCCGGTACCAGCTTTTCGGCAGCGATCGTGTCGGGGGTGGCTGCGCTGGTACGCGCCAAGTACCCCCAGCTATCGGCATACCAAGTCATCAACCGGTTAACCCGCACGGCCCACGCACCGGCACGCGGTGTGGACAACCAGATCGGCTACGGCGTGGTCGACCCGGTGGCTGCACTGACCTGGGACGTACCCGAAGGTCCAGCGAAGGCGCCGACGCAGCTTTCTGCACCGCTGAACATACCCAAGGCGCCCCCTCATCGGGATATGGTGCCGGTATGGGTCGCCGCCGGTGGCTTGGTCGGGGCATTACTGATCGGCGGCGCGGTTTTTGGTACGGCGATGCTGCTGCGGCGATCGCGGCAGCAGCGATGAGAGCGGGGTAGCAATGAAAGCCCAACGTAGTTGGGGGTTGGCTTTGTCGTGGCCGCGGGTCACCGCGGTGTTTTTGATCGACATTTTGATCCTGGTGTTGGCCAGTCACTGCCCAGACTCCTGGCAAGGAGATCATCGGGTGGCGTGGTGGGTGGGAGTTGCCCTCGCTGTCATTGTTGCGCTGCTGGCGCTGGTGAGCTACCACGGCATCACGCTGACCTCCGCATTCGCCGCCTGGTTGTGGGATTGGTCTGCAGATCCGGGCACCACGTTGGCTTCGGGATGCACGCCCGCGGTCGACCACAAGCGCCGCTTCGGGCGCGACACGGTCGGGGTGCGTGAGTACGAGGGCCAGCTGGTCTCGGTGATCGCGGTGGACAGCGGTGAGGACGACGGATCCGCACGTCACCGCCATCGGGCGACGTCGGGCACCTTGCTGGTCGCGGCAGTTGCCGATGGGCTGCGCCAGTTCGATATCCACCTCGACGGCATCGATATCGTCTCGGTGAAGGTACGCCGCGGGGGCAACGCCGCCGAGTTGTCAAAACTCGATGATTGGGGCCCCGAAGAGTGGGGGCTGGTGAGTGATCAGCCCGCCGCCTACGTACGCCGCACCTGGCTGGTGTTGCGGATGAACCCGCAGCGCAACGTAGCGGCCGTAGCGGCCCGCGATTCACTAGCCTGCACCCTGGTGGCGGCCACCGAGCGGCTCGCCCAAGATCTCGACGGACTGAGTTGTGCCGCGCGGCCGGTGACCGCCGAGGAGCTCTCTGAGGTCGACAGCGCCGTGCTAGCGGACCTGGAGCCGACCTGGAGCCGACCGGGATGGCGCCACCTCAAGCATTTCAACGGCTTTGCCACCAGCTTCGCGCTGACGCCTGCGGATATCACGTCCGAGACGCTCGACGCGCTGTGGCTGCCCGAAACCGACGCCACTGTCCTCACGATCCGCCTCATTAGTCATGGCGGCACGCCCGAGGTGTCGGCTTGGGTGCGCTACCACACCGACGGTCCGCTGCCCAAGGAGGCATCGGCGGGGCTTAACCGGCTCACCGGTCGTCAGTTAGCCGCGGTGCGTGCCAGCCTGCCGGCCCCGGCGAGCCGTGCCCCACTGGCCGTGCCCAGCCGAGGATTGCTCGACCAAGAAGAGCTGTTGTTGAAGGTGGGTCACGTTCAGGAGAGCTCAACGAGCGTGCCAGCAAGGCAATGAGTCGACCGCAGTCAACCGCTGAAGACTCCCGCAATGCGATGGTCGCTGGTCTACTGGCATCGGGAATCTCGGTCAACGGGCTGCAGCCCAGCCACAACCCGCAAGTGGCAGCGCAAATGTTCAACACGGCGACCGCCCTTGATCCAGGAATGTGCGATGCCTGGCTGGCGCGAATATTCGCCGGCGAGCAAGGCATCGACGTGCTCGCTGGCGCGTGGGCATCGATCAGAACATTCGGCTGGGAGACCCGTCGCCTCGGAGTCACAGATTTGCAGTTCCGTCCCGAAGTGTCCGACGGGTTGTTCCTGAAGCTCGCGGTCACCAGCGTGGAGTCGCTGGCTTGCGCTTACGCGGCGGTCCTCGCCGAAGCCAAACGCTACGCGGAGGCGGCGAAACTGCTCGACGGCGTCGAGCCCCGCCATCCTTTCGATAGCGAGCTGGTCAGCTATGTACGCGGCGTGCTGTACTTCCGCACCGGACGCTGGCCGGATGTGCTGAACCAGTTTCCTGAGGGAGCGACCTGGCGTCAGCCGGAGTTGCGGGCCGCCGGCGCGGCGATGGCTACCACGGCGCTCGCCTCGCTGGGGGTTTTCGAGGAGGCCTTTCGGCGCGGCCAGGATGCTGTCGAGGGTGACCGGGTGCCGGGCGCGGCCAATATCACGTTGTACACCCAAGGCATGTGTTTGCGGCATGTGGGCCGCGAGGACGAGGCCCTCGAATTGTTGCGCCGGGTGTATTCGCGGGATCCGAAGTTCACCCCCGCACGGGAAGCGCTCGACAACCCCAACTTTCGGCTGATCCTCACCGACCCGGAAACAATCGAAGCCCGCACGGATCCGTGGGATCCGGAGACCGCACCGACCCGCGCGCAAACCGAGGCCGCTCGCCACTCCGAGGAGGCTACGAAATACCTGGCCGAAGGGGATGCCGAGCTCAACGCGATGCTGGGCATGGAACGCGCCAAACGGGAAATCAAACTCATCAAGTCGACGACAAAGGTGAACCTGGCGCGCGCCAAGATGGGGCTGCCGGTGCCGGTGACATCGCGTCACATGCTGTTGCTGGGGCCGCCCGGTACGGGCAAGACCTCGGTAGCGCGCGCGTTCTCCAAGCAGCTGTGCGGCCTGACCGTGCTGCGCAAGCCGCTGGTGGTGGAGACGAGCCGCACAAAGCTGTTGGGCCGATACATGGCCGACGCCGAGAAGAACACCGAGGAGATGCTCGAAGGCGCGATCGGCGGGGCGGTCTTCTTCGACGAGATGCACACTCTGCACGAGCACGGTTACCAGCAGGGCGACCCGTACGGCAACGCGATCATCAACACCCTGCTGCTGTACATGGAGAATCATCGTGACGAGCTGGTGGTATTCGGCGCGGGCTATGCCAAGGCGATGGAAAAGATGCTCGAGGTGAATCAGGGTCTGCGACGGCGGTTTTCTACCGTGATTGAGTTCTACAGCTACACCCCGGACGAATTGGTCGCGCTGACCCGAATGATGGCCCGGGAGAACGAAGACGTCATCACTGACGAAGAAGCCCAAGTGCTGTTGCCGTCGTATACCAAGTTCTACCTCGACGAGTCCCTCTCCGAAGAGGGCGATCTGATCCGCGGTATCGACATGCTCGGTAATGCCGGCTTCGTGCGCAACGTGGTTGAAAAGGCGCGCGACCACCGTAGTTTCCGCCTCGACGACGAAGACCTCGACGCCGTGCTGGCCAGCGAGCTCAACGACTTCAGCTCAGACCAACTCATGCGGTTCAAACAGTTGACCGGCGAAGACCTCGCCGAAGGCCTGGGTGCGGCGGTAGCCGAGAAGAAGACGACGTAGGTTCCGGTGCTGGGTGGCGCCAGGCGCGTTGCCGCGAAACTGTAACTACCGACGGTCCCACTCGCTGTATGCGTCGGCAGTTGCAGTCTCGCGGGTTGCCGCCGGGCCCATTGCCGTGAGTAGGAACATAAGCATTCGACCGGAGTGTCGTCCAATCCGCTGAGCTAAGACCAGCTTGACTGTTATGAGTTGAATTGACTGTGCTTCCGACGCCGTTTCAGCCCGATACGCTGTTTTGGTTCCGGAGCTCCGACTACAGGGGTGCAGCGCCCGGCAAACACCGCCGGGCAACCTCATCCCATTTGTGCGAGCGCGCGCCAACCCGCGTATGCGCACCATGGCGGGAGGTGATGCGCACTAGTCCAATCGACTGTGGCTGTACGAAATCGATGACCGTTTCCTCCGATCCGGTCACGGTGCTTTCCGACGATGCACGTGTGGTCAGCTGCACTCTCACACCGCCTTAGCGGCCGAGTTCCGTAGCCGGATCGGGCTATCTCATTAGGAGAAGTCCGATGTTGTTTGTTGTGACACAACAGGAATCGTCAGCCGCTGCGGCTGGCGACTTACACCCGGTTGGCGCGGCGATGGTCGCCATCAACGCGATCGCATTCGCTTGCGGGGGGTGCTGACAATGGATTTCGGAGCGCTACCACCAGAAATCAACTCTGCGCGAATGTATTTCGGGCCTGGGTCGGCGCCGATGATGGCTACCGCGGCGGCCTGGGAGGGGGTTGCTGACGAGCTGCGGTCGACAGCATCAACCTACCAGTCGGTGATCTCGGAGCTCACCGGCGAAGAATGGCTGGGACCGACGTCGGCATCGATGTCGGCTGCGGTCGCCCCCTACATGGCCTGGATGCGGGTCACTGGAGCGCAAGCCGAGCAGACGGCCACCAACGCCGTCGCGGCGGCGGGCGCCTTTGAGACGGCGTTTGCCATGACGGTGCCCCCGGCCGGGGTTGCGGCCAACCGTGCTCAACTCGCGGTGCTGGTCGCGAGCAATGTCATCGGTCAAAACGCGCCCGCGATCGCGGCGACCGAGGCCCAGTACGGCGAAATGTGGGCGCAGGATGCGGTGGCGATGTACAGCTATGCCGCGAGCTCGGCCTCGGCCTCGGTTTTAAGACCGTTCACGCAGCCGGCACAGATTGCCAACCCGGCCGGGCAAATCGGCCAGGCCGCAGCGGTAGCCCAAGCCAGCGGCACCACGGCAGCCACCGGCACGCAAGACGCGCTGTCCCAGCTGATGTCCACTCTGCAGACCGCGCTGCAAGGACTCGCGTCGCCACTGTCATCAGTGTCGAACGGTGCGTCTTCTCTTCCGACGCCGTCGGGTGTGATCACAAACATCCTGAATTTCCTTTCCGGTAACGACGGAAACCCGCTGGGTACTTTCTTGAATTCCAACTTCTTCAACGGGCTCAGTTCCGCCGGGTACGTAAACCCCGCGATCATCTGGCCGGCAGTCACCAGCGGGATGTCCAACATCAACGAACTGCAGCCGGGAGCAGTGGCGGTACCTGGCGCTGGGTCCGAGCTCCCTGCCTTTGCCAGCGTGCACGGGCCCGCGAGCGTGCCGGGCCTGGGCGGGGTTTCGGCGGCGCCGGCCCGGTCCGTACTCGTCGGGCGATTGTCGGTACCCCAGAGTTGGACGGCGGCCACCCAGGTGGCCAACCATTCGGGCGTGGCGCTCCCGGGAGGGGGCTGGACCGGGACTGTGGTGCCGGAGAGCTCGTCGGGGGTGCCCGGCATGCCGGGGGTTCCGGCTGTCGGCCCGGCCGCCAACCACTTCGGCAGTGGACCGCGATACGGGTTCCGCCCGACGGTAATGGCACGGCCACCGGCCGCCGGATAGCAGGAGCGGACCACGACAACTGCGTGGCGGCTGGGTTGACGCACGTCGCTGCGGGTGCCACCGTGGGTTTTGTATGCACCTCGCTAGGTGAGGCTTCTGCATGGATATAGGCCACTGACCTCGAACGTCGAAAGACGCCCCGGGTCAGGACAGCTCTTCCCGGCTTAAGGGTTGAGCCCAAGTGGCTTCCGGCTTTGATTGAGCTGGATACGCCGTGTGGTGCCAAAGCTCTGACGAGAGGGGTGCGGACTCGGTGTTTACTGATGTTTTCGCTGGGCCGTCTTCCCGTGTGCGAAGTGCGGCACCCCCGTGTGCCCTGGCCGTGAGGAGGTGAGAGCGAAATGAGTTCCGACGACAGTCCGTATGCCAGATCGATGATCATTTCGTTGCGATCCGACCCCGGCACCCCTTCCACCGCCTGAGCCGGATTAGCCCGGAAAGACCTGGATTGCAAGCCCTTTCACGGTGTCCCTAAGCGCGGCATGCGCTGTGAGGAGCCCCGTGGCTCCCACGTTCCATCTCACCGGGTTGCTTCCGGCCGCGGCTAACTAGCTATCGAGCTTGGCCGCAACACAATTCAGCATCACATCCCGCTTCGGGGAGAGGTAACCATGACCGCAATACTGGATATCGCCGTGTTGCCGGCGGAAGTCAATTCGGCTCGGATGTATTCGGGCGCGGGTTCGAGTCCGATGTTGGCTACGGCGTCGGCGTGGAAGGGGCTGGCCGCTGAATTGCATTCCACGGCAGCGTCGTATGGGTCGCTGCTCACGGCATTGACCAGCGAAGGATGGCATGGTCCGGCGTCGGCGTCGGCGTCGGCGTCGATGGCGGGCGCAGCCGCGCCCTATGTGGCGTGGATGAGTAGCACTGCGGTGCAGGCTGAGCAGGCCGCCGCCCAGGCCGAGACGGCGGTGGCGCGCGGTTGCCGGCCCACTCGGTCCCATCTGGGCAATGGGCAACTCCGCGTCCGCGGGGCGTGGCCGTTCCTCGATCATCGCCACCATGTCGGTACCGCCAAGCTGGACCGGCCCGGCACTCCTGCACAACCCGCTGTCCTCAACCCTGGGAGGCACACCAATGGTGGCTCCTCCGTCAGCGATGGCAGCAGGTGCCGCTGGGCGGCAACATGACCCAGGCCTACGGACGAGCAGTACCCCAATACGGCTTCCGCCCCACCTTCGTCGCACGTTCGCCGGCCGCAGGTTGAAGTTCATGCAGGGGAGGGCTGCGGATAGCCCAGCTCGTACCGCTGACCACCGCATACGGCGGCAATCCGCCTCACAGCAAACCCCCAGCAGCGGGCAAGCCTCGCTTCAGCTACGCATGTTTAATTTGGGTGAACTCTAGGGGAGGACAGCATGGCTATTAACCATCAATTCGGCGACGTTGCTGCCCATAGCGGGGGCATGCCCGGCACCGACAGCCCCGTCGGCTGCACCTAGGGCCGAAGATTCGATGGCATCCTGTACCAGCGTCCAGACCGGCCCTCCGGAAGCGATCAGCACTTGAGAACCGCGCCGATCCGGTATGCCCGAGCGCCCTATTCGAAATATCGGCAACCGCTTAGAGGAGGTTTCTGCGTTCGCGATCGATGTTATTGATAATCAAGACCGAAAATAACTGACGCGATCGCCGAAGACGTCGATCCACAAATAGTTCGAATAAATCGATCCACGGTTATATGTGGATCGGTTTCACTTGCCTACTGGTCATCAAATATAGGCGTGACCAGTGTTTTTGCTGTCTTAAACAATTCACTGCGGATGTATAAGACCCACGACGGATAAGGCGTCTATGACATCTTCCCGTTACATTGTTATTACCTGTTCGGAACAGATTTTCGCTACGTTTTGCTCACGATGATTGCTATGTTCACTGCGAGTCGGGCGCAGAGATATCTGCCAAATATTCAAACCGGGAGAGCGCTTGTCTGTTGACATCAAACACATCGAATAAGCGACGGATCTGACCGATTTCTCAAGAGTGTCGAGGCCCGCTTCAGGGCGGACCTGATCATCATGGCGGCCACTCAACGGAACCGGAACGTTCTCGACTGCATCGTTATCTGAGGTCATTAGAGGGAGGAACCCAATGTCTTTTGTCACCACACAGCCCGAGTCGCTGGCGGCGGCGGCCAGCAGTTTGGCGGGTATCGGCTCGGCGATGAGTGCGGGTAGCGCGGCGGCGGCTAGCCCGACGACCGGGGTGGTTCCGGCCGCGGCCGACGAGGTGTCGGTGCTGGCTGCTGCGCAGTTCGCCGCGCATGCGCAGGTGTATCAGGCGGTGGCGGCGCAAGCTGCGGCGATTCACGAGCAGTTTGTGTCCACGTTGGGGGTCAGCTCAGCGTCGTATGCGGCCACCGAGGCCGCTAACGCGGCCGCCGCGGGATAAAGGACCGGAGGTCGTAGATGTTGGATTTCGGGGCGCTACCGCCGGAGGTCAATTCCGCACGGATGTATGCGGGAGCGGGTTCGGGGCCGATGTTGGCAGCTTCGGCGGCCTGGGATGCATTGGCTTCGGATTTGCAGTCCGCGGCGGCTTCGTACGGGTCGACGATCCAGAGTTTGACGGTCGGGTCGTGGGCGGGTCCGTCCTCGGTGGCGATGGCGGCTGCGGCCACGCCGTATGTGGCGTGGATCACCGCGACCGGGGCGCAGGCCGAGTTGGCGGCCAGCCAGGCCAAGATCGCCGCGGGCGCCTACGAAACCGCGTTTGCGGCGATGGTGCCGCCGCCGGTGATCGCGGCTAATCGTGCGCTGCTCGCGGCGTTGGTCGCGACCAACATTTTGGGCCAAAACACCGCGGCGATCGCGGCTGCTGAAATCCATTACGCGGAAATGTGGGCCCAGGATGCGGCCGGGATGTATGCCTATGCCGGCTCGTCGTCGACCGCGTCGCAGTTGACGTCGTTCACCGAGCCGCCGCAGACCACCAACGCGACCGCGGCGGCCGTTCAACCGGCGGCCGCCACCGCCACCTCGGCGGCCTCGGGCGTCGGCTCACAGCTGGTCGCCCTGATCGAGTCGATACCGACGTGGTTGCAAACCCTGGCAACGAATATCGTGTCCTTGCCGACGCAAGCCTCGTCGTTTTTGGAGGGCCTGGCAATACCGAATTATCTCAACATTCCACTGTTGCCGACCCTTGAGACCAACCTGGGAAACCTGAACACTTTCTTCTCGGCCATCGCGTCGCAGTCCTACTCTCTGCAGGGGTTGTCTTCCATACCCGGTGGGCCGTTCCTGTCGTTTGGGCAGACGTACGCCTACGCCCAAAACGGCCAGTCCCTGGCCGCCTTCGGCGCTCCCGCAAAAGCCGCAGTCGGGGCGTTGGCGCCGCTGATGGGCGGGGCGCCGGCACACCTGAGCTCGGCGAGCTTAGGTGCGGCGCCAGTCTCGGGGTCCATGGGCAGAGCGGCTCTGGTGGGCAGTATGTCGGTGCCACAGGGCTGGACCGAAGCCGCGCCGGGGATCAAGACGCTGGCCTCGGTGCTGCCGATGAACATGGCGGCCGCCCCGGCGGCCTCTTTGACCGCTGAGGGCGGCGTCTTCAGCCAGATGGCCCTGTCGAGCCTGGCCGGGCGCGCCCTCACCGCGAGCTCGTTCAGCTCCACTGGCGGCGCCGCGGCAACGTCATTTGGCGGTCTGGTGGCCGAAGCTGACCCCGCCGCAGCCACCATCATCGTGATACCGGCTCTCGAGGACTGACGGCAATGACAGCGATGAGAGGGGTATAGACATGTTCTACGCAGCATTTCCGCCAGAGTTCAACTCGGGCCGGATGTACACCGGCCCGGGATCGGGGTCGATGCGGTCCGCCGCCGCGGCCTGGGACGGGCTGGCCACCGAATTGCAATCGACGGTGTCCGCCTATTCATCGGTGATCTCCACCCTGACCAGTGGGGACTGGGTCGGTCCGTCATCGCTGGCCATGGCGGCCGCGGTCACGCCCTACCTGAGCTGGATGCAGGCCACCGTCGCCCAAGCGGCCGAAGCCGCAACCCAGGCCACCGCGGCGGCCGCCGCCTATGAGACGGCGTTCGCCGCGCACGTGCCACCCACCGAGGTCGCGGCCAACCGCAGCCAACTGGCGTCGCTGGTGGCGACTAACACGTTCGGGCAGAACACCGCGGCGATCGCGGCCACCGAGATCCAATACGCCGAAATGTGGGCCCAAGACGCCCTGGCGATGGACAACTACACCAGCTCGGCAGCGGCCGCCACCAACGTGACGCCGTTCACCTCCGCGCCGCAGATCACCAACGCCGGCGGGCTGGCCGCCCAGGCGGCATCGGTAGGACACGCCGCTGCCACCTCGGCCGGCAGTGCGCAGTCGGTCGTGTCAGAGCTGCAAACCTTCATCACGCAAGTGACGAAAACGCTGGCAAACCTGGGCACCAGCATCAATGACACCGGCAACAATCTCCTGAACTCGCTCTTTGGGGCGGGCGCGGCAACCTTATATACAGACCTTTACAACGTCATCAAGGTTCCGCTCAGCTTCACCACGGGCTACAACGACATCGGCCTGCTCATCAACTTTCCCGTATCGCAGTTCCTCAAGTTCGCCCCGAAGCCAACATCAGCACTTGGCGCGCTCCCCAAAGACGCGCTGGGCGCCGGGCTGGTGCCGCACTGGGGCCGGGGCACGCTGTTCAACGCCGTCCAGGGCGGTATGGGAAATGCCGGCACATTGGTCGACAAGTTGTCTGTTCCACCGAGCTGGGCCGTCAACACCCCAGCCGTCAGAATGGTCGCCTCCGCCTTGTCGGCCGCTGGGCCAGACGCAGTACCGGCGGCCGCGCTCGGCGAGGGGGGCCTGTTCAGTTCCATATCCACGGCGGGGATGCTCGGTGCCGCCATGGGCTCCGGAGGTCCCACTGTGGTGGCCCGTGCCGGCGTGCGGGGTCGTATCAAGCCGCTCAAAGACCTCAAGGACGCCCACTCACCGGAGAAACTGCAACGCCTGGTCGCACAAATCTCGGAAAAGCCCGAAAGCGTGCAGCACCACACTGTCGATCAAGAGGGCCTGGACAGCCTCCTCGAACAGCTGGCCAAAAAACCCGGCATCCACGCGGTGCACCTGAAAAAAGGCGACAAGGCCAAAGTTGTTCCCTCGGAGGCGTAATTGGCTGGCGAGCAGTCTAATTCGGTGTTCAAGCCGCTTGCCGTTGGTGCGCAGTCGCCCACGGGCTGCGCCAGCAGCGCGGCGAGTTAAGGCATTCTGGAGTGCAAGCGAATGCGTATGCATCGGAGAAAGGTGAGTTATGAAACGGCTACTTGCGCTACTCGGCGTTTTCGCCATGATCGGCCTCGCGGCGCCGGTGTCTGCCGATCCGGACGACCTCAGCGGCGACGACGCTGGCTTCCTCTCTGCGCTGCGACAAGTCGGCATTGACTACGCCAACCCCGCTCAAGCCATCACGTCCGGCAAAGCGGTATGCACATGCCTGAGTGGCGGCGAGTCCGGCCTGGAGTTGGTCCACGACGTGAAATCTCACAACCCCGGAATGGACATGGAGGTCGCATCCAACTTCGCCATGATCTCAGCGAAATTCTACTGCCCCCAACAACTCTCCAAGGCCTGACGCTAACGCGATCGCCGCGGCCATCGACTGCCGGAGTTGACGGCAGAATGACCGTGTGGCAAGGCGGCGGTTTACGGCGGATGGCTGCAACGCAACGGGTTTGACCGAGTTCCACCTGCTGTTCACTTGGATCTGGTTAGCTGCCGCCGACCGGCGGGCGTCCTGGTGCCGGCATCACCCGGCATTGCGCGGGTGCTCAGGTTGGGGTCAGAGGGGGTAGCAGCCATGCAGACATTGAGTGTTGCCGAGTTCGCACTCCGACTCGCCGTCGGTGTGGGTTGCGGCGCGCTCATCGGATTAGAGCGGCAATGGCGAGCGCGCACGGCCGGGCTGCGTACCAACGCGCTGGTGGCCGCCGGCGCGACCCTGTTCGTGCTCTACTCCGTGGCGACCGAGGACAGCAGCCCGACCAGAGTCGCGTCGTACGTGGTGTCCGGGATCGGGTTTCTCGGCGGTGGCGTCATCCTGCGCGAGGGGTTCAACGTCCGGGGCCTCAACACCGCCGCCACCCTGTGGTGCTCGGCCGCCGTCGGTGTGCTGGCCGCGTCGGGTCACCTGGTGTTCACGCTGATCGCCACCGGCGTCGTCGTCGGCATCCACTTGTTCGGACGGCCCCTGGGTCGCCTGATCGACCGTGATCACCTCAGCGAAGACGACGAAGGCCTGCAGCCGTACCTGGTGCAGGTGGTGTGCCGTCCCAAAGCAGATAAATACGTGCGCGCGCAGATCGTGCAATACACCAGCAACAACGACATCACGCTGCGCGGCATCCGATCAGGACAGACCGATGATGCCGTCACGGTAACCGCGCACCTCCTCATGAACGGCCATACGCCGGCAAAGCTTGAACAGCTGGTAGCCGAATTGTCCGTGCAGCCGGGTATTCAGGCGGTGCAGTGGAACGCCGGAGATCAACTGCAGACAGACTGACCCAACCGGGATTAGGGGCGGGCCTGCAGATCTGGTGCGGCCGCAGCCAGCAATTCAATGCGGCTTCGGATCAGTGGTGGATAGATCCGCTGGGTATTGACGATCTGCTTGGTGGCCACCGAACTCGTGCATCCCCTGCTATGGCGGGTTTGACCACCTGGCTGCCCGACGCCAGCACCAGTCGGTCGTAGCCGTACGTGACGCCGTCTGCTGTGGTGACGGTGCCGGTATCGGTGTTGATCGCGGTCACTTCGGCGGCGATATGCGCAACCCCGGCGGGATCGAGCACGTCGGCGAGCGGGATGCGGCACTCGCTCAAATCGGCCTCGTAATTGCGTACCCGGGTGTCGTGAAATGGTGTGGCGCTCAGCACGGTGACATCGACTGTGCCCGCCGGGACGCCGAGCTCATCGAGTCGTCGGGCAGCCCCGAGCGCCGCCCAAAGCCCCGCGAACCCGGAGCCGATCACGACCACACTGGTCAACGACTCAACACCCCGACGATCTCGTCATCATCCACAGTGTGAATGAGCGTCACCTCTACCGTCCACAAGGGTGCATCGCGGGTCGTAATCTGTCTGTGTGGGCGCTTTCGCTGGTTTCTTGTCCGTGCTACCCCCGCAGATGCGGGACCCGGTGCTGTTTGCCATTCCATTCTTCCTGCTGTTGTTGATTCTCGAGTGGACCGCTGCCCGCAAGCTAGAACGCATCGAAACCGCTGGCACGGACAACCCCGACGTCGCCCACGTGCAAAGGCCCGGCGCGGGCGCCTACATGACCCGCGACTCTTGGGCAAGCATCTCGATGGGGCTGGTGTCGGTGGCCACCACCGCCGGTTGGAAGTCCTTGGCCCTCCTTGGCTACGTGGCGATCTACACCTACGTGGCGCCCTGGCATCTTTCGGCAACCCACTGGTACACCTGGGCAATCGCGATCCTCGGCGTCGATCTGCTGTACTACACCTACCACCGCATCGCGCACCGAATCCGGCTGATCTGGGCCACTCACCAGGCTCACCACTCCAGCGAATACTTCAATTTCGCCACCGCGCTGCGGCAAAAATGGAATAACAGCGGCGAGATCTTGATGTGGATCCCCTTGCCGCTGTTGGGGATTCCCCCCGGGATGGTGTTCTTCAGCTTCTCGCTGAACCTGATCTACCAGTTCTGGGTGCATACCGAGCGGATCGACAAGTTGCCGCGTCCGATCGAATTCGTCTTCAACACACCGTCACACCATCGCGTGCACCACGGGATGGACAAGCTGTACCTCGACAAGAACTATGGCGGCATCCTGATCGTCTGGGACCGGCTCTTCGGCAGTTTCCAGTCCGAGCTGTTCCGCCCGCACTACGGCCTCACGAAGCAGGTTGACACGTTCAATATCTGGACCCTGCAGACTCGCGAATACGTCGCAATTGCCAGGGACTGGCGATCGGCCAGCCGCCTGCGCGATCGACTCGGCTACGTTTTTGGGCCCCCGGGCTGGGCGCCGCGAGTAGTCAACCAATTGACGTCCTCCCTGCAGTGAAATTGCGGGGATTCCCTGTGTCAGTCGGCTGTCTCGTTGCTCATGTGGGCAACGCCGTGGGCCGGTTGGTAGTGGAAAGTTCGCGCCGACTGGCTCTGTCGCTTCGCGGCCCTGCGGGCCTTGATACGCGCCACTGACCTCCGCGACGGCGGATGTCTGCGGCCTCGCCGGTTGGATACTGCTGCGGCTGGACCTCGGCGCCCATCAACGTCGTGACGGTGGAGCCGCCAGCCTTGGTTGGCTGCCTCCAGGTCCAGCCGCGGTGCGCGACGAACTCGATGTCGAGCTGGTGGAGTTCAACGGCGAAGCCGACCACATGCATGTGCTTGTCGCCTATCCACCAACCTTGGCGATCTCCACACTGGTTGAGCGACTCAAAGGCCGCACGGCCCACGCCGTGCGACGCGAATACACCCGAGCCTTGTGTCCGCGCCCGCATGCGCGGACACCTATGGTCGCCGTCCTATCTCGCCGTGTCCTGCGCAGGCGCACCGTTGTCGATTACTAAGCACTACCTTGACGGCCAAGCACGACCACCGTGAGCGCCCGGACTACGCCCGGCCATAAACGAGATGGGGCTCACCCCGGACTTCAAGTCCGGAGCTTGCGCCCCAAGATTCCGTTCAGCAGCACGACTCCGCTCGCGACCTCACCGTAACGTTTACGCCAGCCGGCGCGAAGAGTTTTATGTCGAAGCGATAACGACGTAATCTCAATATGTGGTCGGTGCGTGCGCCGGCCTTGACGGAACGGAGCCCGTTCATGGTGCACCGCCTGGTACTGCGCGCATTGGCCGCATCGCTTTTTGTCGTGGCAATTTCCCCTGGCGTGCCAGCTATCACGGCCCGAGCAGAGCCGTTAGTGGTGTACCCAGGCATGGAAATCCTGCAGGACAACCGGCTGTGCACGCTGGGCTACGTCGATCCGGCCCAGAAAATCGCGTATACCGCGGGGCATTGTCGCAGCGGGACAGCACCCGTCACCGACAAGAACCGCCGCGTCATTGGCCATCTGGCGGCGTTCCGGGACAACACACCCAGCGGAACGACGGTGACAACCAACGAACTGATCACCGACTATGAAGCGATCGTCCTTGCCGACGGCATCACCTCGAACAACATTTTGCCCGGTGGGCGTCCGTTGGAATTTAACCCGAAGGCGGCGATTCAGCCTGGCCAGGCAATCTGCCATTTCGGGGTGACCACAGGGGAGACCTGTGGAACGGTTGAAAGCGTCAACAACGACTGGTTCACCATGTCCCACGGCGTCCTGAGCCAGAAAGGCGATTCAGGCGGACCGGTGTACCTGGCCCCTAACGAGGGAGCTGGGCAAATTGTCGGGATCTTCAACAGCGTGTGGGGCGATTTCCCCGCGGCGGTGTCCTGGCGGTCCGCCTCCGACGAGGCACGCCAGGATATGGCCGCCGCGAGCTTCCCCGGCTGACCCCGACTGTTGGGGGATCGGTTCAAGACCTCGCGAGCACGAACACCGGGATCAAAGGTGCTGCAGCGCACATCTGCTCATCACTGGAATCTGGTGTCAGCCCGGCGACGTACCCCTTGACCTGCCAGTACCACCTGGCCAAATAGCGTCGTAACAGTTCGGGTTTGGCCGCGTCGTCGACTTCGCTGACCCGACGGTGCTCGTTGCGCCAGCGCGGACCCATCTCGACGACGCCGGCGGCTCTGACATTGCGCGCCCACTGGGTGTCACCGCGCGGGGAGACCAGGTAGTCCACGCCGTCGACGGTCAGCAGGTTGATCACCACGGCACGCTGCTTTCCGGTCTTGCGGCCACGGACGCGCAGCGCTCGGGTCCCGGCAATGCTGATCCCCATTTCGGCAAGCCAGCGCATCGGCGCGTTGGCGACCCGCGCCGCACGGTTGGGTTCTTCGTATCGGGTTGTCATCATGCATCCTCTCAAGCTACAGAGAGCACCGCTCTCACTAAATCTAAGGTGCCACAACCCTGCGCTAAATACAAGAGCAGTGATCTCGGATGTGCCACACTGGCCGTGTGGGCAAGCGCCAGGACTCCCGGGAACAGCTCGAGGCGAAAATTGTGGACCTTGGGCGGCGTCAGTTGGTCGAGTACGGGGCGGCCGGGCTGTCCCTGCGCGCGATAGCGCGCGACCTGGGCATGGTGTCCTCGGCTGTGTATCGGTACGTGTCCAGCCGCGACGAGCTGCTGACCTTGCTGCTCGTGGACGCCTATGCAGACCTCGCCGACAGCGTGGACCGGGCCCGCGACTCCGAGGCCGAGCTGTGGAGCGACGACGTCATCGCCATCGCGCATGCGGTTCGACGCTGGGCCGTTGCCCACCCGGCCCGCTGGGCCCTGCTTTACGGCAGTCCCGTTCCGGGTTACCACGCGCCGGCGGAGCGCACCGTCGCGGTCGGCACCCGCGTGGTCGGAGCGTTCTTGGACGCGGTGGCCGCAGGGATTGCCACCGGCGATGTCAGATTAACGAATGATGTTGCTTCACAACCAATGTCGTCAGATTTTGACCGGATTCGCCAGGAATTCGGCTTTCCTGGCGACGATCAGGTGGTCGCAAAGTGTTTCTTGATGTGGGCGGGGGTGGTGGGCGCTGTCAGCCTGGAGGTCTTCGGACAGTACGGAGCCGATACCCTGACCGATCCTGAAGCGGTGTTCGACGGTCAGCTGCAGCTGTTGGTTGATGTTCTCAACCAACATTGACGACCTAAAATGGAACACGTTCATTCGGCTTTTCCGGACCCGATGCGGCTGACCGCGGCAAATCTATCTCGGGTCCATTCGGCCCCTTTCTGCCGCTTGGCCGGCTGGGCTATCCTGCGAGACGATGAACCTTCCCGGCCAATCGCCGACACAGATCGCATGGGTAACTCACGATCTTGACGCCACCGAAACGGCCCTCACCGGCTTGTTAGGCGTCCGGAAGTGGGTGCGGATACCGGACGTGCACTTTGCTCCGGACAGTTGCAGCTACCTCGGCAAGCCTGCCGACTTTGTGGCGGGCATCTCGCTGAGCTACCTCGGAGACATGCAGTTGGAGCTCATTGCGCCGGTCCGCGGGGAGAACATCTATAGTGACTTTCTGCGCGACCGCGGGCCGGGCCTGCACCACGTCTGTATGGAGGCCGAAACCCTCGAGGGGTTCGATGCCGCGCTGGCCGAAGCCGCAGACCACGGAGCCGAGGTTGTGCAACAAGGCGTGATGCCCGGCGGAATTCACTTCGCCTACGTGTCAGCGCCACAGGCCGGAGTGCCGTACATCGAGATCGCATATATCTCGCCGGACATGAGGGCGTTCTACGACTACATCAAACAGGAGCAGCGGTGAGCACCGAGATTCCAGCGACAGTCAGCGCGGACAAGGTCGCGGCCTGGTCGGATGACGTCGACGTAGTGGTGATCGGATTCGGCATCGGCGGGGGGTGCGCGGCGGTCAGTGCGGCCGCCGCGGGTGCTCGGGTGCTGGTGCTCGAGCGCGGGTCGGTGGCAGGCGGCACCACTTCGCTTGCCGGAGGGCACTTCTACCTGGGCGGCGGAACGGCGGTGCAACAGGCAACCGGGCACGCCGACTCAGCGGAGGAGATGTACAAGTATCTGGTCGCGGTGTCGCGACAGCCCGACCTCGAAAAGATTCGCGTATACAGCGACGGCAGTGTCGAGCATTTCAATTGGCTGGAAGACCTCGGTTTCGAATTCGAGCGCAGCTACGTCCCTGGCAAAGTGGTCGTCCCAGCGGGCACCGAGGGCCTGAGCTACACCGGCAACGAAAAGGTGTGGCCCTTCTGCGAGCAGGCCATTCCAGCGCCGCGCGGGCACTCCGTGCCGGTGCCGGGCGAACTTGGCGGCGCCGCCATGGTCGTCGACCTGCTGGTGAAACGCGCCGCCGACTTGGCAGTGGAGATTCGCTATGAGACCGGAGCAACCAACCTCATCCTGGACAATGACGGTGCGGTGGTCGGTGTCACCTGGAAGCACTTCACCGAAACCGGCGCGGTCAAGGCCAAAGCGGTCATCATCGCGGCCGGCGGTTTCGTGATGAACCCGGACATGGTCGCCGAGCACACCCCTGCACTGGGCCAGCCGCGGCGCAGTAAACACCATGGCCTGGTCGCGCCCTACATCCTGGGCAACCCCAACGACGC
>Ga0224557_1000825_pt1 | contig 32610 bp, 24 predicted proteins | sample 714S31014metaG_FD_180677 | JGI IMG/M metagenome (GOLD analysis project Ga0224557, IMG submission 180677) | Peat soil microbial communities from Stordalen Mire, Sweden - 717 S3 10-14 | ecosystem: Environmental > Terrestrial > Soil > Wetlands > Peat | place: Sweden: Norrbotten County, Stordalen... | reverse complement strand
CCACTCGCGGGGAGTGCGCGCGCGTTTACCGATCTTTATGTGAGCGCGGGCGAGAACTACTATTACCGGTTGGTGGCAGTGGGCGCGAACGGGAATCGCAGCGATCCGACGCGGCCGGTGGCGATCCACGTTGGGTCGCCCGAGATGTCGGCTCCGGCTGCGCCGACGGCGAGTTACACGACCGATCCATTTCCGCATTTTGTGTTGCAGTTTGCCATGCCGCCTTCGGGGCTGAGCGTGATTGTGGAGCGGCAGGACGGGCAGACGGACAACTGGATCAGGATCGCGGGACCGATGATGGCTACGAGCGCGGTTGACAGCAAGATTCCGGCGTCAGGACCGGCGACCTACCGGATCAGCTATGTATCCGCTGATGGGAAGGTTGGACCGGCGAGTGCTTCGGTGAGTGTGGCGGCCAGGTGAGTGAGGCAGCTTCTAGCTTCTAGCTTCTAGCTTTCAGCTCTCAGCTAAAGGCACCACCATTGAGTGTGTTCTTTCCCAGGTCTCAGAAGCGAGACCCTGGGGCACCCGGCGTCAACAAAGGCTGGAGAAATCTGAAATCAAGTGGAGATCGGTTGAGCCGAGGTCCGAGTGCGTGCCGGGGCATTGCAGTTGCGGTATATAAATCAAAATTGACGACCCTTTTTTGCTCTTCTATACTGAAAATATGGGTTTTGCGTGCCAATGCTGCTGTTGTCGCTCCTTTCGGACTTGTCCTGTGGGGTTGAGCGCACTGGCAGAAACACGAGTCTCTATCTGACCCAGGCTCTTCCCCTCATCGGAACAAGTGATAAGAATGGCCAGGACGCGTGTTCGATCGAGTGCGTCCTTTACGTCATTGTCGAGCCAGAGACATCAACCCCATGAATCAAGAGCGACGATCAAGAATGCGAGCTGACGGGATGCGAGCAGATTGCGCGGATGTTCAACTCGGGTCGTCAATGTCCGAGCGGATCGGCAATACGCCGCTTCTTCGTCTCGACAAGGCGGTTCGCGGTCTTGAGGGAGTGACGCTGCTGGCCAAGGCGGAGTGGCTCAACCCTGGTGGCAGCGTGAAAGATCGCGCCGCATCGGCCATGCTCCGCGAGGCGTTGGCCCAGCGGAAACTAGGACCGGGCAAGATCCTGCTGGATGCAACCAGCGGCAACACGGGAATTGCGTTTGCCATGCTGGGCGCGGAGCAGCGGATTCCGGTTCTGCTGGCGATGCCCTCCAATGTCTCACCCGAGCGAAAGCGCATTCTCAAAGCCTATGGAGCGCATGTGGATTGGACCGCCCCCGATGTGGGTTCGGATGGAGCGATTCGCCGCGCCCGCGAGTTGGCCGGCAATGACCCCGCGCGCTTCTGCTATATGGATCAATATTCAAACGACGCCAACTGGATGGCTCATTATCAGACGACTGGGCCCGAGATCTGGCGGCAGACCGAAGGCCGCGTCACTCATTTTGTGGCGGGACTGGGCACGAGCGGGACATTCATGGGGACAACACGAAAATTGAAAGAGTTCAATCCCGCTGTTCAGGCCATCAGCTTCCAGCCGGATTCGCCCTTTCACGGTCTCGAAGGACTGAAGTATATGGGCACCTCGATTGTGCCGGCCATTTACAACCCGCATCTTGCCGATCGCCAGATGACGGTGGAAACCGAAGCCGCGTACGAAATGGTGAAGCGGCTTGCCCGCGAAGAGGGCCTGTTGGTGGGCATTTCAGCGGCGGCAGCCGTGGTTGCCAGCATGCAGATCGCCCGCGAAGAATCCGCGAACGGACGCCGCGCGGTGATCGTCACAGTGCTTCCCGATTCGGCTGACAAGTACTTAAGCGAGCGGTTCTGGGAGGAGCAATGAGTGTGCTGCGTGTTGAGAAGGCGGTTTACGATTCGATTCGGTCACACGGCGAAGAGACTTATCCGCACGAGTGCTGCGGCGCTCTGCTGGGGCACAATACAGCAGAGGGCTGGAGCATTGAAGCATCGGTAAAGGCCGGTAATACGCGAACCGATTCGGCGCACAACCGGTATCAGATTGCGCCGGGAGAACTGGTAAAGATTGAGCGCGAAGCGCGGGGGCAGGGTTTGAGCATAGCGGGTTTCTATCACTCTCATCCGGACCATCCCGCACAATGGTCGCAAACCGACCTTGCCGAGGCGCACTGGCTGGGCTGCTCTTACGTGATCACGGCCGTGGCGAAGGGAGTGGCCGCTCAAACCAACTCGTTCCGGCTGGCGGGAGATACCGAAGAGAACAAGCGATTCGAGCTTGAGCAGATCGAAGTGCATGAGCCAGTGAGCAAGTAGGGCGATCATGCGCAATGCAATTGAAATTGGAATCCTGGCAGAGATTGAAAACGCAACAGAGAGGAATTGAAGGAATGACGATTTTCATCCCCACGCCCTTGCGCGCATTTGCGGCGGGCAAAGACGCAGTGGAAGTGAACGCCGGCACAATCGCCGGCGCACTCGATGAGCTGACGCAGGCGTATCCCGACCTGCGCAAGCATTTGTTTACCAGCGAAGGCAGGGTGCGCGCTTTTGTGAACATATACCTGAACGATGAAGACGTGCGCTATCTACCGGCCAAGGATGCAACGGCGGTGTCGAGCAGCGACACGCTCTCGATCATTCCGTCGATCGCTGGTGGATGCTAGCCGTATGCACGGAACAAAGGCGCGGATCGCCGCGTCAAGCAAACAGGAACAACGAACCAGATGAGGAATTATGGCAGCTACAACATTACCAATTGAATTACCCGAACTGACTGCGGATGAACTGTCCCGTTACTCGCGACACCTGATTTTGCCGGAGGTCGGCGTAGAGGGCCAGCGCAAGTTGAAGGCCGCTCGTGTGCTTTGCGTGGGAACGGGTGGGCTTGGTTCGCCGCTTGCCCTGTACCTGGCGGCAGCCGGCGTGGGCACTCTCGGTCTTGTGGACTTCGATGTTGTTGACGCCAGCAATCTGCAACGCCAGATCATCCACTCGACCGCCGATATCGGCCGCAAGAAACTCGATTCGGCCGAGGAGAAGCTCAAGGCTCTCAATCCAGCACTCAAAGTGGTGAAGCACGACACGCTGCTATCGAGCGCAAACGCTCTCGATATCCTCAAGGACTACGACGTTGTTGCCGATGGTACGGATAACTTTCCCACGCGCTACCTGGTCAACGATGCATGCGTGTTGCTGGGCAAGCCAAATGCGTATGGATCGATCTTTCGCTTTGAGGGTCAGGCCAGCGTGTTCGGCACAAAGGATGGTCCGTGCTACCGCTGCCTCTACCCGGAGCCGCCGCCGCCGGGCCTGGTGCCGAGTTGCGCCGAGGGCGGAGTTCTGGGCATTCTGCCTGGTCTCGTTGGCGTGATCCAGGCTACGGAGACGATCAAGCTGATTTTGGGAATAGGCGAGCCGTTGATTGGCCGCCTGCTGCTGGTGGATGCGCTCAACATGCGCTTTCGCCAGTTGAAGCTTCGCAAGAATCCCGAATGCCCGGTTTGCGGCGACCACCCCACTGTGACCAAACTGATTGACTACCAGCAGTTTTGCGGTATCGAGCCCGCAAGTGAAAGGCAAAGCGCCGTGAAGAACGGAATTCCGCAAGTGAGCCCGAAGGATCTGAAAAAGCGGATCGATGCGGGTGAGGATTTATTTATCCTCGATGTCCGCGAACCATTTGAATATCAGATTGCCAACATCGGCGGCGTTCTTATTCCGCAGAACGATGTTCCAAAGCGCATCGGCGAGATCGACCGCAACCGGGAGATTGTTGTTCAGTGCAAGTCGGGTGGACGCAGTCAGCGAATTGCCGAGTATCTGAAGCAGTCTGGTTTTCCCACGGTGTCCAATCTCGCGGGCGGCATTGTGGCCTGGTCCGACGAGGTGGATCCGAAGGTGCCGAAGTATTGACAGAGCGTTGCAGAACGGCCGCCCATCCGATCGCAAAGGCAGGATAGAATCTGCTCCGGCTTCGATTAAAACTGAAAACCGGCGGGCCCCAAGCCTGCTGTTCTTTCGTGTCCCCACGCACAGAATCAAACGAGCGCGAGAATCTGACTAAATTGTTGATTTTTTTGGTGGGCGCTGCAGGATTCGAACCTGCGACTTCCACCGTGTGAAGGTGGCGAGGAAGTAGCCGGATGATGATTCAAAAGGGGTTATAAGCCGGTATAGTGGTCAAAAACCGGCATTCCGGGCGCTATTTGCTACCAAATTGCTACCATATTCTCTAACCGAATTACCTGTGGGCCAATCGGGCTGGTCGTGGGGGGCCAGCCCGAGCTTCTTCCATCCTTCCTGTCGCGTTCGACTCGTGCCATCGCGCAGAACTCTCCAACTCGGAAGGTATATTTATAGTCTTGCTTCAGAGTAGAATGCAGAGTCGTGGACCTGATTACTCTCCTCAGTAGACCCGAAGGCAAGACGCTGGAGTTCAAGCGCGATCTCTCGTCCCCAGACGGCGTGCTAAAGGCAATTGTTGCGTTTGCCAACACGTCCGGCGGAGTTGTTGTGCTGGGAGTCGAGGACGTTACGAAGAGGGTCAAGGGCATCCCCAACATATTGGCGGAGGAAGAACGTCTTGCCAATCTGATTGCGGACAGCATCTCCCCAAGGCTGGTCCCTTCTATCGAAATGATGCCCTGGAGAAAGACTCAGGTCTTGGCGGTCGAGATTTACCCGAGCGCCAGCCGGCCGCACTTTTTGAATCGGCTCGGTCCAGAAGAGGGTGTCTTTGTTCGTGTGGGTTCAACGAATAGGCGAGCAGATCTGTTTCTGGTCGAGGAGATGCGGCGTTACAACCAGGTCTCCTCGTTCGACGAACAGCCCAGGCCGGAATTGAACTCGGAAGCAATCGACTTCCGAGCTACTTCCGAGTTCTTCAAGCCAATTCGCAAACTGACGCGCCCTGAGTTGCAAACTCTCAAAATCGTAACGAACTACCAAGGCCGGATTGTGCCGACTATCGGAGGCATCCTTCTATTCGGTGCCGATCGGCTAAATCACTACCCGGACGCATGGATTCAAGCAGGCCGATTCGCTGGCAACGACCGGCGCCGGATACTCGACTCCACGGAGGTGCGCACTTATCTTCCGGGAGCTGCCGAGGATGTGATCGCATTCTTGCGGAAGCATATGGCTCGTGAGGCAGTCATAGGCTCCGTGAAACGAACGGATCGCTGGACGTTTCCAGTGGTTGCGGTCCGCGAAGCGATCATGAATGCAATCGTCCATGCAGATTACGCTCAGCGTGGCGCTCCAATTCGTGTTGCCTTGTTTGACGACCGCCTGGAGATTGAAAACCCTGGTCTGCTCCCATTCGGACTCACGATCGAAGACATCCAAAAAGGCATCTCTAAACTCCGCAATCGCGTCCTCGGCCGAGTATTTCAGGAATTGGGCCTGATCGAGCACTGGGGGAGTGGTATCCAGAGGATGACCGCGGCCTGCCGAGATAGCGGGCTGGATGCTCCTCAATTTGAAGAGATCGGGACACATTTTCGAGTGACGCTCTCGGCCATCCCCCGCAGAGCGCCAGCAATAGACGCTCGGAACGAAGCTATCCTTGCCGCACTCGCAGCAAGTTCAGCGGTTGGCCTCTCAACGTCTCAGATTGCGAAGCAAATCAAGCTTTCCCCACGCGCGGCCCGAACTCGTCTCGCATCGCTCGTCGAGCGAGGATTGATTGTAGAAATTGGGAGCGGGCCGCAGGACCCTCATCGACGCTATCACCTTGCATCTGAGACGTCGTGAGTACCTAAATTTTTGTTTGGTGATCGTTACCGGGGCTCATGACGGATAATCCCTCCCTCTCCGCCAGACATTGGGGCATGCTACTGATTCTAAAGATAATAAGCAACTTACAAAGACTCACTCCTGTCACCATGGTCACCTGAGTACCTTCCAATACCCTCAATTTCGCCCGAAAACCATAACATACGGAAATCACCATAACACGAGATCTGGCTTGAGACGCCGACGGGCTCAAGTTCCTACCTCCCGGGCACTGACGAAAGACCAGCGTTGGTCGTCGTCTACCCGAAGCGAGCAAGATCATCGAACGATGGAGACAGGACGACAACGATAGTCGTCCTCACAGGGACGTGTCCCAAAGGACGCCGATCTAATTCGCCAGCCAGATCGCAACTAGCCGCGAACTGGCTGAAACAAAAACAGGCCGAGAACTAACTATCTCAGCAGTGCAGATATTCATGGCACCTCACCTCTCTTGACTCAGATTCCTCAGGAACGCAAGGATTACTGAGTGTCGCATGTTCTCTTCCGGTAATGCGTAACGGTTAGCTGCGCTATTCAGGTCTTACTTGTCCAACACGAACGGCACTTCGAGGATGGTGCACGACTCAGCGAACCTCGGGCCTCGACGGTCGTACGCGACGACTCGCAGCGTGTGTTTGCCGGGTCCAAACGAGGCCAGAAATCGGTTCGCCGCCCAAGGCGCGTGAGACTTTAGAAGCTGAAAGGGCGCGTCTTTGGAATAGCTGAAAGGCATCCCGTCGACATAGAACTCGACGCGATTAATGGGCCAGCGTGGATACCGGTTCTCGACGATCACCTCAAGCTGTGCGGCCGCTGCAGCGTTCATCACCTGGCCGGGCGTAAAGCCAACCAATTTGATCAACGGCGTCTTGTCCGAGTCGTACTTCGGCATAGCCGGGATCTTGGAACCAGTGAGCCTGGCCACTTGTTCAAAGAACATCCACTTCGCTGGAGTACTGATTCCCCAATTGGTCGGCGGAGATTGAAATCCGTCGAGGTAGTTGTTCAAGCCCTGGTCGTAGTATCCCCATCCGACGCGCTCTTGCACGGCGGCATGCAGGTTCAAGGGACTGACACCGTCTTCGTTAATCAATAGCGGTTTGTTGTAACCTGCCCAACGCCGCATATTGAAGATACTCTGATGAACCTCTTCAGGCGTCTGGTGGTTGGTGTGAAACAGGACAAAGTCGGCTGCATCGATGGCTGCATCGATCGGACGAACGGCCGCCTGAGGAATGGAGTTGGGCGGCCAACTGAAAGAAACCGGGATCTGATGCTCGACTGTCTTTTGCGCAAGGAGCACTGCATCGAGAATCCCGTCCGGCTGCATGAGGGGATGTTCGTAGTAAGCCTGCGGATTGGTTTCGTTCACGACCTCAATCAAGATGTTGCGATTGGGAAGATTCTTCAAAAACAGCGAAGCCTGCCGAATGGCTTCTCTTGCATATCGGTCCTCAGGGTCCGCCAAGATGCGCTCATTCGTTCCCTGATAGAAGAATCCAACGATAACGACCATGCCCAGTTTGTCAGCTTCCTCAATCACCCGCTGAAGGCGGGCCGCGTACGCCGGCTTCAGGTTCCCTCGAGGATCGAACCCGCTGGCATCGTGGGGCTGCACCACTTCATCTCCCACGCCGAAGTGTCCGTCCGAGGGTGCACCACCCTGGAGATTGACAGTGACGGCCAGCAGACCGGTGCTGCGCCACTCGGGCAGTTCGGCGATAAACTCCCGCGTGTTTCGCTCCGGGTCCCACTTTCCTGTGTCCGGATAGTCCCAGGAAACGTCGCCCATCAAGCCTGCTGTTTTATATGGATTCTGCATGGTCCCCTGCTTTGGGTAGTTGGCGTCATCGAAGAGCGCCTGGACCGCCCGCGCATTGAGCAAAGTGCCGACAAGGTTTGGGTCCGCGTTCGGAAAACCACCCTCCGGCGTGTAAGTCAGGTGACCGTTGATTGTAAAGAACGGCCCCCGGATTCCCACTACCGTAGGACCGGATTGAGCGACAGCAAATGGTGCCAGAAGGACAAAGGCAGATAGAGCACAAAAGAAGCGATTCATTTATTCCCCCTTCGGTAACGCTAATTAGCTGCGGCAATCGTGGCTTTCTGTTCATCGATTGACCGCATGTAGTACCAACATAGAACCGCGATCGCGTTGAACGCGGCGGCAATCAAGAAGTAGGCGGACGCGCTTCCCGTCACACGCTGCAGATACGGAAACGCGTTGGCACAAACAAAGGAACCTATATTCCCCGCCATATTCATAGTGCCCGAAACACGGGCAGTATTCTCTCCGGCGATGTCAGCACAAAAGACCCAACTTGGGCTGAGTGTCATTTCCGCCCCGAAAACGGACACACTTAAATAGAAAACAGCCAGGCCCGGAGCAGTGGCTCGGGTCAGTGCCACCATGCCGACGGCGGCCAACGTGAACCCAAGCATCGCCGGCAGACGCCGTGACCAGGCACGGAACTGTGAATGATAAAGCCGGTCCACCAGCCATCCCGCGGACCACTGCGCCGTGGCTGCGACAAGTAGCGGGATCATGGCATAAGTCGCGGCCTGCGAATCCCCCAGTCGATACTCCCTCTTCAAATAGGGCAACATCCAGGACATGCAAAGGAAAAAAGTGAAGTTACCTGCGAAATACTGAAACATGTTGAAGACCATCGGCCATGATCGAAGGATTCTGAGTAGCCCCCCATTGGCGGGCGTTGCGGCCGCAATTTTGGGTAATGGCTTCGCCGGCCAGTCACGGAACCACACCAGCCAGATGACTGTCCACAGTGCCCCGATGGCGCCGAGCATGAGGAATGAGTTCCGCCAAGGCCATCTCGCGAGCATCCAGGCCAATAGAGGAAGTGAGATGGCTGCACTGATGCGGGAACCAGAGAACAGGACGCCGTTTGCCCTGCCTCGCTCGCCGGGGGGCAACCAGTTGCATATCGCACGGGCGCTTCCAAGGAATACGCCGGCTTCAGCCATGCCGAGGGAAAAGCGAACTACCAGAAGCGATGTGAAGCTCCAGGCGAATCCTGTGAGAATCGCCATCACGCTCCACAACCCCACCACCACGGTGAGGCCAGCCCGGGGGCCGACCTTATCGATCAGCCAGCCCCCGGGAATCTGATTGAGGGCATAGCCCAACGCCCATGCCGAGAAGATGATGCCCATGGCGGCGTCAGATAAGTGCAGTTGGCCTCCAATGAATTCTTTGGACGCGGAGATGCAGACCCGATCGATATGGGTGATCATTACGAGAATAAACAACACAAATACAACTAAATATCTCTTCATCTTTTCATCTTCGGCCCAAAGGTATTGCGGCGTTGAGTGCGGGAGATCATGTGATGACGAGGCGGCACTGCTATCCAGCTGGAGACGGGCATGAGGAATTCGCTTCCACCTTCGATCCGGCTGCGTCGGGATCATTAAGCATCTTTTTCATCAATGTTTGTCGCGCTGGCTACGAATGCAGTGACGCGCTCATCGCCAACTCCCTTTTCAGATTTCGAATCGACGCCGCGAGAAATTGTGAATCCGAGGCGACATCCGTCTCCCAATCCCCCGTTTGCGGCGTCCAGGTCTCCAGGTACACCTCTGGAGACTGTGTGTGCTCGAAGATACGTTGAAACAGCATGCGGCGGTCTATCTGTCCTTCGCCAAACGGTGTGCCGGTGACAGCAAACCCCACGTTGGAGCCGGCCAGGCGATAGTCCTTCAGGTGGTACATCAAAGCACGTGGGCCGAGGAGTTCGAAAACCGCGTTCAAGTCTTCAAAATTCCGCAGCGAATTCGCAACATCAAGGCAAAAACCGACGGCGTCCTTCGGGTAGTCTTGAACTGCTTCAGCCAAGGTACGACAGGGAATATCGAAGTGGTTCTCGATTGCCAAACGTTTTCCACGCTTTTGAAGAATCGGGACAACACCATCAAGAAACCCATGAATCTCTCGGCTTGAAACTCGGCGATCGCCTTCACGCTCCAGCACGATTCGGAGTTCCACCGCTCCGATTGCATCCATGCGGTCCAGGTATTGCGTCACGAGTTGTACATCGAGCGTGGTACAGCCGAGCGCAACGTCCAATCCCAGTTCATCCGCTCGCGTCCGTAGAACTCCCCATTCGGAACAGGACAATTGCAGCGGACGTGCATTCTCGCAAACCTGCAACCGCTCCAACCCCGCATTCCGTGCCAGTTCGAGGAACGCCCACATATTTGGGGCTCTGGCAACGTCCGCAAGGAGATAACGAAATACGTACGACGTCGCTCCGATCTTCATAGTCATCGAGTCACGCGACCTTCCTAATAAAACCGGGAGATCCCCCGGCTCTGCCGGGGTGGCAGTAGAACTTTGAGAATTCCGGGAGTATACCTCCCGCTGTTGCTTTCGCTTTGCTGAAGCTGATCGTTTAGCAACCCTGCTTCTGTTGCGGTTGCTTTTGCTTTTCACCGGCTGCGATCAGGCCCCTTTGAGGGGCCAGCAACCGAAAGCCTCCGGCTCTGCCGGAGGATCCTTACATGGCAACGTCACGCCCGGTATTTGCGCCATTAGTTCCAGTTTCTGCTCGATTGACAATGGTTGCTGATATTCGCAGAACCGGTCTCGCAATTGCCCTAGAAATGCAGTGATGACTGCGTGTTTCATGAGATTAGCATCCTCTCAACCAAATCATATTCCGAGCCTTTCATACGCACTGGAAAGCGGTCATCATCTCAACTGTTGACTATGGGCTGTCCGGTTGTCTGCCCGCTAGCAGATTTAGCCGATAATTAGGACAATTCTGCAAACCGTTGGAGCGGGTACCGTGCCGCACTGACTTCGTGTATCCCTTGCGGAAGAATTGCTTCCAAGTAGATGGTCTCCACTTGCTTGATTACCGCAAGAATACTAACCCTCCGGCTGGTCGAGTCTTGATCGGGCACTCCACAACTTCCCACGTTCTTTCGCGCCGATCGAATCGGCCAATAGATCTTGCTTCTAAACAGGCATCTCTCCGACAATAGTTTTGTGAGGCCCAGTCAATCATCCCTTCACTTGGGACTTTGAGGCCATATCCTCAATGAAGGTCACAATTGCCGAATGATCCAGATCTCCGCTGCCGCGATTCACGAGCGCAATCAGCATCTGCTGGACCAGGCTGGTGAGCGGAAGAGCTACCTTTTTCGACTCGGCGGTGAGCAAAGCGTTGCGAAGATCCTTCTGGTGCAGGCGAATACGGAAGCCCGGCTTGAAGTTGCGTGCAATGACCATGGGCGCTTTTGCGTTTAAGACCGTGCTTCCAGCAAGACCGCCCTTGATGGCATTGAAGACGACTTCAGGGTCGACGCCGCAGCGGTCCGCTAGAACGAGCGCTTCAGACATTGCGGCGATGTTGCATGCCACGATGATCTGATTGGCGAGCTTAGTCACGTTGCCGGCGCCTACTTTACCGGTGAGCACAACGCTGGAACCCATGAGTTGCAGAAGGGGTGCGACTTGGTCGAATGTTGCCTTGTCTCCGCCGACCATGATGGCGAGCGTGCCGTCGATCGCCTTGGGCTCGCCACCGCTGACGGGAGCATCGAGAAAAGAAACGCCCTTTGTCTCGCAAGCCGACGCGATTTGCTGCGAGACGATGGGGCTGATGGAACTCATATCGACCAGGATGAGCCCCGCGTGCGCACCTTCAAGAATACCCTCGGGGCCGAGAACCGCGTGTTCGACTTCGGGACCATCGGGAAGCATGGTGATGACAATATCTGTTCGACCGGCGACATCCTTGCAGGAGGCGCCGCGCTCGACGCCATCGCCGACCACCGCATCCACCGATGCGGGGACAATGTCGAATGCGACCAATTCATGGCCGGCCTTGCGCAGGTTGCGCAGCATGTGCTTGCCCATGATGCCGAGGCCGATAAATCCAATTTTAGACATAAGTTTCTCCCTTTTTAAAGGCGGAATTTCTTAGTTGGCCAATGAGGACGTCATGGCGCGCAGCCATCCCAATCCATCGCTGGTTTTGCCAGCGGGGCGATACTCGCATCCCAGCCATCCGGAATAACCAATGTCGTCCACCAGACGATAGAGATACTCGTAGCGGACTTCACCGGTATCCGGCTCATGGCGCTCTGGGCATCCGGCGATCTGAATGTGGCCGCACATGGAGGCATACTTCTTGAGTTTGATGGCGAGATCGCCCTCCATCACCTGCATGTGATAAAGATCCATTTGCATTTTGAGATTGGGAGCCCCTACGTCTTCGCAGATGGAGTGAGAATCGCTCTGAGTGGAGACGACGAAGCCGGGCATGTCGCGGGTGTTGATGGCTTCAAGCAGCAAGGTGATGTTGTGCTCGGCCAGTCTTTCAGCGGCGTATCCTAGATTTTCGATTAGCGTCTTGCGGCAGGCCGCTAGATCGACGCCGGTGGGAACGATGCCTGCCATGGCATGCAGACGTGGTGTGCCAAGATGGAGGGCATAGGTCAGTGCTTTATCGACGCCGTCGCGAAACTTGGCTTCGCGTCCGGGGATGCAGGTGATTCCACGCTCACCCGCTGCCCAGTTGCCGGGCGGCATATTGAAGAGAATGATTTCAATGCCCGCAGCCCTTGCCTTGCTGTGAAGGAGTTCTGGAGAAAACTCGTAGGGAAACAGAAACTCCGCTGCCTTGTACCCGGCATCCGATGCGGCCTGGAAGCGGTCAAGAAAGGGCACTTCGTTAAACATCATGGAAAGATTTGCTGCAAATCGTGGCATATTACCCGCTCTCCCTCAGTTCAAAAAGAACCGTAACCTACCGCAATTGGTTACCGCTCCAACTCGAGCTGTGCCGCCATGCAAGGTACATCGACTTTCATCGTCTATCCAGCTACACAGATCAGCTTTGAAGACTCCTGAGCCTTACGCGCTAAAGCGCGCTCAGCCGCGGCAACAATTGCGTCAACACCCAAACCATATTTCTCGAGAAGCTCGAGATAAGGACCGCATTCAGCAAACGCATCGTTGACGCCGACGCGCTCGAGAGGGACGGGACAACTCTCGGAAAGGCACTCGGCAATTGCGCCTCCAAGACCGCCGACGATCGAATGTTCTTCTGCAGAGACCAGTACGCCGGTTTCACGTGCGCAGCGGGTGACCAGGTCCGTATCGATAGGCTTGATGGTGTGCATCTCCACGACGCGGGCGCGAATGTTGTTCTCCCTGAGTTGCCACGCGGCCTGCACGGCACGAGCTACCATGATGCCGCAGGCGACGATGGTGACATCGCTTCCCTCGATCAGAGTGATGCCCTTGCCGATCTCGGGCTGGTAATCTTCGCCGAAGACCGCAGGCACTTCGTTGCGGCAGATGCGGAAATAGACGGGGCCCTTCCACGCGGCAATCTGCGGCAATAGCTTTTTGACCGCGGAAGCATCGGCGGGGACGACGATCGTGATGTTGGGCAGGCTGCGAAAGATGGCGAGGTCCGCGACCGTTTGATGTGTAGGCCCATCGAACGAGTCGGAGAGACCTGCATAGGCGCCAGCAAGTTTGACGTTGGCGCCGGCATAGCAAAGATGCGTCCGCACCATCTCCAACGCTCGGGTAGCGAAGAGAAATGCGAAGGTATTGGCGATGGGAATTTTGCCCGCGTTGGCAAGCCCGACGGCAACATCGACCAGAGCCGGCTCCGCAATGCCCACGTTGATAAAGCGATCGGGGAACGCGGTCTCGAACATGGAACTGAAGTCGGAGCTTTGCACGTCGGCACTGAGCACAACGAGATCATCGCGGTTGCGGCCGAGTTCGACGAGCGCTTCGCCATAGGCCTTGCGCATTAGGGTGGATTCACCAAGCGGATTTAGGGTCATGCTTGCCATTGTCTTGCTCCCTCTTCCAGTTCCGCGAGCGCGGCCTCGAACTGAGTTTTATTGGGAACGCCGCCGTGCCAAGCCGGCTGGTTCTCCATGAAACTGACGCCTTTACCCTTGGTGGTCCGGGCAATGATGACAACGGGGCGGCCGTGGACTTCGTCCGCCTCGTCAAGCGCGTTGAGAATCTCCGCCACGTTGTGCCCATGAATCTCGATCACATGCCAGTTGAAGGAGGCCCACTTATCTGCGATCGGTTCAGTGGGCATGACATGGCTGGTGGTTCCGGTCTGTTGCACTCCGTTGTAGTCGACGATGGCGGTGAGGTTATCGAGCCCGAATTTGGCGCCGACCAGAAGACCTTCCCAGATGACGCCGCTGTTGAGCTCGCCATCGCCAAGAATTGCATATATCCTGCGCCGCGACTTATCCATGCGCGCGGCGAGCGCCATGCCGGCGCCGATGGCGACTCCGTGACCGAGGGGTCCTGCCGCGACCTCGACACCGGGCGTTCTGCGCGGCTCAGGATGGCCTTGCAAACGCGTATTCAGTGCACGAAAGGTCGGCAACTCCGAAACGGGGAAATAACCTCGGTGCGCAAGTACTGTGTACAACATGGCGCAGGCGTGACCTTTTGAAAAGACAAGACGGTCTCTGTCGGGCCATTCCGGATTGACGGGATCGAGTCGCAGGTGATGGAAATAAAGACAGGTGAGGATCTCGGCGATAGAGAACGCGCCGCCGATGTGGCCGGACTGCCGGCCGTAGACCATGCTCAAGACCTGTGCGCGGTATTCGTAAGCACGGCTCGACAGGTCCGCGATCATGTCGGAACTATGACGTATTCCAAAGGGATAAACCTCGGCGGGAGACGTCACGACGTTTAAAAGAGTTGCCACTTCTTCACCTCTTGGATCAGTTCAGTCGAAATTCAGCGGAGCATTGTTCGTATTTGTTCCGGACCATTTTCAAAGTTGATCGATTTCATGAATCCAGTGAATTACTTAAGGCTGGCAATTGCCCATCTCGTCGCGGTTAGTCCACAAAAACGCCGCCTCCCTTTTCGGATTGTTTAGCGGAAGGCGGCGTGATTGTTGTCTGATTCAACCGTTTATGGGCACCAGCCTAGAAAGTGATTCGCAGAGAAACCTGCATCTCTCGACTATCAACATTGGTCGAGGAGACCTGACCGTACGTCTTGCTGTTGAGAGTAGAGTTAGGCAGTCCAAAGATAGGGTGATTGGCAGCATTAAAAACATCCCAACGAAGCTGCGTTGCGACCCGATCGCCGAACACGATGGACCGCATCAGCGACATATCGAGTTGAACCAAACCAGGACCGATGATTGTATTGCGGCTGGCAGTTCCATACGTATAGGGCGCGTTGACCACAAAGGCCGATGTATTGAACCATGCGAGCGGAGTTGGGTTGGAGATCTTGGGGTTGACGCCTGTCGTATTTGGACGGGGCGTGGCGCCATTGCCGATATTGGTCACATCGCTTCCATCCACAGCCGTTGCCGGGCTTCCTGATTGAACGGCGAGGATGCCCCCGAGCTGCCATGAGCCGAGTAAGACGTTCGAGACTTCGTTCGAGTTAAATCGCTTGCCCTTACCGAATGGCGATTCAATGAGTCCGGAAGTTATCCAGCGATTGCGGACATCGAAATTGGAGAGCCCACGTTCCCCTCTTCCGAGATTGAAGGGGTTGTTCGGAAACAGCGAGTTGCCCGATGTTCCATTTCCGGGACGCACGCCGCTCGTGTTATCGATCGATTTGCTGAAAGTGTACGCACTGAGCAAGGTCATGCCATTGCTCAACTGTTTCTCAATCTTGGCCTGGAGGCCGTTGTAGTTCGAGTCGCCGATGCTTTGCGGATACTGTACGAGACCGAGGTTCTGCCAGGGGCGCCTCGACTGCACGGAGCTTGGGCCGGTAGTGGTTGGCATGTTGAGGGCTGCATCCCTCTTCAGCTTATGGCCCTGGCTGCCGACATAGGCAACATCCAGCACGGTATTCCTGGAAAGCGTACGCTGAATGTCCAATGTCCACTGGTTTATGTAAGTCGTTCTCATGTTTGGGCTATTTCCCAGGATAGAGGGAATTGAAACATTGAGCGTGGTGCTGTTGCCGCTTGCAGTGCTACCGGTGGGATTCTGAAACGTCAGGTTGAGGTTAGGGTAGTTGGGACTAGCGTTGATTTGTCCGGCCAGCGTCCGGGACATGTCGTAGATGGAGTTGCCCATATCCAATATGTCGTAAAACGTTCCGAAGCCGGCGCGGACAACGGTTTTTTGGTCAGGCGAGTAAGTGAGACCGAGGCGGGGCGCGAAATTGTTGCGGTCCGCATTCACAAGCGAGGGCCCCATACTGCCGTCGCGAACGAGAGTTACATTTTGAAGCCGGATCGCAAGACCCGCGTAGGGATCGAGATTTGCCCCCTGGTTGGATGCGCGGACAACGATCGGAGAGTTTGTATTGATATCCGTTATGTTGGAGGAAGCATCATTCAAATCTTTAAAAGGCATCAGGTACTCGTACCGAAGCCCGTAGGTGAACGTCAGGTTGCGAGTGACGTGAAAGGTATCGTTTGCAAATCCTGCATAGTACGAGCCGACAAGCTGAGCCGCAGCTGGCTGAAACCCGGTCTGGTTCGTTGATAAGTATCCAAGAAGGAAGTCGGCAACGGGATCTCCGGTACTCCCGCCTACCGCCGGATTTCCGGTCGCAGTGCCGTTCATCGAGAAGGAGCCAAGAGCGAATTGATTTCCCGTCTCGTTGAAGTGAATGGATTCATACACACCGCCAAACGTCATGAAGTGCTTACCACGGGTCCAGCTAAGCGTATCGTGGCCTTCCCAGATGTTGTTATGGGTAAGATAGACGGTCGAAGGCTCTCCGAAGCTACTGTATCCCGCAACTGAGACCGTGGGTATGCCCCAGAAAGCAGGATTGTTTGAAGGATTGATACTGGGAATCTTGAGCTGAGTCGTGTTGATATCGGTTTTGTATGCGTTGTAGCCAGTCAAGTTATTTACGAAGCGGTTCCAGCCAAAGCGCGCATCGTTGACAAGATGAGATCCAAGGATCTGGGTGCCGCCTGCCGCCACTTGGTCGGGGCGAGTGGCGACAAAACCGCCTTGGTGTATGAAGGTTGAAGGGGTATAGTCTGCATCCTTATCGTAATTCCAGCGGCCAAACCAGGACAGGTTAGTGCTCATCTGGTAGTCCACGCGCAGCATGGTTTGATCGCTCGAATTGGTGAGCGCCTCATTGTTTATGTGGTTATTTGTTCCGTTGGCTAATCCCGTTTGATTAGGCGCTGGAAAATACTGTAGAAGCGCAACAGAAGTTGGATTGAAGCGGCTCGACGGAATGACATTCCCTGGAAATGGGGTGGCTGTAGCGGTTGTGCCACCCGGACCCAGCACGAGAGTAGCCGGGTCATAGATCGTCTTCCTGCCAACGAAGTTGCCGCCGATGAGTGTGGGTGAAGGCACGGTGGCGACGATGGTTTGACCCTTGCTATCGCGCAGGCCCTCGTAGTTTCCGAAATAGAAAAGGCGCTTGTGGAAAATCGGACCTCCGACTGTCCCACCGAACTGGTTACGGCGGAATTCAGGGATGGGGGCATTGCTGTCGAAGTAGTTTTTGGCGTCAAACCATGAGTTGCGAAGAAAATTGAAAGCGCTGCCGTGGATCTGATCGGTTCCGGACTTGGTGTCAACGTTGATCTGGCTTACGGCCCAACCGTAATCGGCCGGATAAGTGGCAGCCTGGATCTTGAATTCCTGCAAAGCATCAATGGAAGGCTGAAGGATATAGCTGTTGAAGTTGGGGTCAGTGTTCTCGATGCCGTCGAGAGTGTAGTGGTTGAAGTCGTTGCGTTGGCCATTGATAGTAAGGCTCTCAGCGCCGCGAGGGCCGCCTTGAAAGCTGCTGGACGAAGAGGCCGGTGAAGTATTTGTGGCGCCAGCCGAGAGAACCGCCAACTGCAAATAGCTTCGCCCGTTCAATGGAAGTTCAACAATGCGCTTATTCTCAACTACCTGCCCAATGGTTGCATCTTCCTGGGAAAGCATGGCCGCATCGGCGGCTACGTTGACTGTTTGCGAAGTTTGACCAACTGAAAGAGAAATGTCGATGCGAGCAGCTTGCTGCACTTGAAGAGTGATGTTGGACCGCAACTGCGTTTGAAAGCCGGTTCGCTCTACAGTGATGTTGTAGGCGCCTGGCGGAAGTGCCGGGAATGCGTAGAGGCCAGCCTCATCCGTCTGGACCTTGCGGACAACGCCCGTGGCGTTGTTTACCAGACTTACGGATGAATTGGGCAAGACGGCGCCGCTCGGATCGGTTACGGTGCCGGCGATCGAGCTGGACGTGTCCTGCGCAAGCGACAGTGTGCCTGCGAATACCAATAAGAGCATGAGACGGAATGTAAACTTCATAAGCATGCGTATGTCCTCCCTCTAAGGAATTGCAGCCTTTTGTGTCCTCGCATGAACTAAGCGAAGCCCAATTAGCTATAGTCCATTGATGCCAGCGATGCTACCTATCGCCGAAAACCGATGTCTAGAAGAATTTGAATGAAAAGTTGGACAATTCTGCTTGGGGGTAAACGCAAGCAGAATTGTCCAAATCTTCGAATGAATACTGCTAGATTTTAGTACGTTATCTCATCTACTATTTGTGACATCTGATTTGCTCGCTTGGATCCGCGCTCCGGCCTGAATCTTATGAATTTAGGGGCTGTTTCCCTGTGATGCATTTTCGTTGCATTGGCTTGTCAATAGACTAACCGCCGCAGGGACGGACCTGCTCCGTGCTTGAAATTCCGTTTTCAATTGAAAGGTAGACAAACTATGAAACATGCAGTTATCACTTCCTATCTCGGCAAGTTGCGTGATCGATTCTGCGAGTACCAGGAGACGCTTTCCGTCCAACAGACGCTCGAGAAATTGGCGCAGATTCCAGGTGTGACTGGCGCGGAGATCGGGCATCCCTACGGCGTAGACACAGCAGAGATTATGCTGGCGCACCTGAAGCGGCTGAATCTCCAAATCTCTGCCGTCAACGTCAATATCAAACGCGACCCCGTGTTCGCCTATGGATCATTGTGCTCGCCTGAGCCGGCGATTCGCCGCAAGGCCCTGGACATGATCAAGGCGGCTAAAGATTATGCGGTGAGCGTAGGTGCGGACAAGGTCACGTGCTGCCCGCTAAGCGACGGATACGACTATCCGTTCCACACCGACTATCGCAAAGCCTGGAACTGCATGGTCGATTCAGTGCGTGAGGCCGCGGATTACGCTCCGGAGATGCCCCTCTATATGGAGTACAAGCCTTCGGAGACACGTGTGCACTGCACGTTGGACTCGGCGGCAAAGGGCCTTCTGCTTTGCAATGCAGTTGGACGGTCCAACGTGGGCATCACTCTCGATATCGGCCACTCCATCTATGGTGGGGAGAATCCGGCTGAGGCGCTCTCTCTAATCGCATTGAGCGGCGTTCCGTACTACGTCCACATCAACGACAATAACGGCAAGTGGGACTGGGACCTGATGGCAGGTACCTGCAACCTGTGGCTTTATGTCGAGTTCCTCTATCATCTGAAAGAACTTGGCTACGATGGCTGGATCTCCTCAGACACTTCGCCGGTACGCCAGGATGCGATCGAGACATTCGCCTTCAACGTGCGGATAACGGACCGGATTTGGGACTGGCTCGATGTAGTGGATCGCGATGCGATCCGGCATCATCTGGACCGGCAGGAGTTCCTTCCGATCATGAAGCTTATGGAGCCATTTTTCTTTGTGAGCCCCAATGGCTCGAACGAGGAACGCGGCCGCGCATTTGTGGCGCAAGAATCCTCCGCGCCTTCGCTTACGACTGCAGAGGTTCGATAAAGCAGGCGCTCATCGGCGCATTTATTTGAGGACGGCGCGGGAGCGGTTCACCCGGATCGGTGAGCCGCACTCGATTCGCGAGAAGCTCGAATAAGCGGCCCTGACTCCTGGTGTTGATGGCGCTGAGATCATCTCCCCGATGAGTGCAAAGAACGTTCCGAAGTTCTCGAAGCTCTTGCCGAGATAGGACTGTCGCTTGCCGCAAGCAGCGTGAACCTGAAAGGTGTCCCGAGTCTCAAAACGGCGTGCAAAGCGTTAGTGTGCCCGCGATTCGAAAGTTGGCGATCGGCCAGATTCGGAGAGCAAAAGAAGGCGGTCTGCGGGCAAGGCTGAAGCGAGTTGTCTATTTGAACGATCCGGTCTCGGCGCGAAGCTGCCGGGGAGACTTTTGATAGTGCTGCCGAAACCGACGATCGAAATAACTCTGGTCCGAAAACCCTACATCCGCTGAAATGGCGGCGATGGAGCGATCCGTCTCAGTCAGCAGTCGCTGTGCGTGAACGAGCCGTAGCCTAGTGAGATATGTAACGAAGCTGGTGCCCGTGGCCTTCCTAAAGAATTTCATAAACTGAAAGTAGCTAAGGCCGATCATATCGGCTGCCTGCGAAACCGTAATATGGTCGGCATAGTTTTCCTGCATGTAATTGTAGAGTCGACCGAACTGAATTGACGTTTCGGATTGAGCCTTGAAGCCGGCAGAAGGCAATTTGGTCAAGCCGAAATGTTCTACAAGATCGAAAAGAAACTGCAGCAGAAATGCTTTGCAGCCAGCTTGGCGCACCTCCAACGAAGTTGCCTCGTTCGAATAACAATGCAGCATCTTGCGTAGGGTTCCATGGATTGTTCCCCATGCCTTGTCCCTCTCGCGGACCGTAGGATCGAGATGGTCCGGCAGCGAGTAGAACGGCAACAGCAAGATCGAATCGCACGAACAGGAAAGCGAATTGCAGACGAGTTCTGGCTTGAATGTAATGCGCGCCCGCAGACGTTCCTGTCCGCGGAATACACGAGGCCCGTGGAGTTTTAGGCTATCGACCACAATAATGTCGCCGGGACCGAAGTCCACGTCGCGACTGCCAATTTGGAAGGTTCCTCGGCCGGCAACTCCCACGAATATCTCCAGTTGCTCATGCCAATTGCACCTCAGAGGATCGGACTTTACCATGAGCGGATACGATAGGAGCTCCGCTCGAAATGGAAACTTGGGATCGAAGAATAGCGGGGAATGGTGCCCGCGAACATCAATTTGGTCGGGATTAAACGCCCAGGGGGTTAACCTTGAGAGATAATCCAGCGAAATCGGGCCTACCGACATGGCAACAATTATTTCACAAGCATCTGAACTAGTCGGAGATTGAGCACACGAGGTGTGCGTGGCCTGTTGAGCAGCGATGGTGTGCCCGTAGCTTGAGCCTCTGCATTTCCCCTGTTTTCGATTTCCTAACACCAGTGCGGCAAGTGTTTGAAATCATTGCTTCCAAAATAGATTGACAGCTCTGGCGTGCTGACGGATGGGGGAGCCGGCCGATCCTGGTCAGTCTGGAACGGGTTCCTAACAAGAACCACTGACAGAAGGCGGATGATCAGCCATGACACAAGTATGTTGTTTATGGTCGCAGCTTTTGCAATTACTTTCGCGCCGGGAGTTCGTCCTGCCAGGCGCACCAAAACAAACAGGAGGATCTGCCCGATCCGACCGTGTCAGAAGGTGTGGGTTGTGGCACAGCCTCTTAGGAAAGCCCCGTCTCATTTGCCTTCCTCTTTAGGGCTCGGATTGATTCCTGGTCATTTCGCGTTTCTCAATTTTTTATCGATTTCGGCCAGCGCCTGATCGCAGGAAGCAAGATCTTCCGCTACAAAATCAGCACCCGCTTCGAGCAGGATTTTCTCGGCGCGGCTTATTCGCACTTCCTTTTCCAGCTGCGGCAGTTGCGCCCATTGTTCCTGGTCAAGGCCAATCAGATTACCGGTCTTGGTGAGCCCAATGGTCCACATGCCTGCATTTTTGCCTTCTTGGATATCGATCACCGTGTCACCGATTTTGACGCATGCAGATGGAGGGTAGACATCGAGGAGTTCAGAATTCTTCATCAGCATCCATGGGGCAGGGCGGCCTGCCGATACTTCGTCGGGGCAGACCGAAGCGTCGGGCCGGTAGCCCTGCTCGGCAGCCTGGGCCAATACCGGATCAAGCATTGATCGGGTGTATCCGGTGGTGCTGCCGAAACGGAGGCCGCGGCTCTGCCAGTCGCTTATAGCCTCAGCAACGCCGGGGATCACCAGCGAATGCTGCAGGATGACTTTCATCTGCAGCGGGCCAAACTCATCAAAGAGAGAGTAGACTTCAGCCTCTCCGGGTTCCTGACCAGCGATCGCGCTCCATTTAGCGCGGACGTTGGGAAGAGCGAGGATAGCCCGAATGTGGTCCCGCTTGAGCAGGCCCATATCACGGCGGGCATCTTCAGTTGAAAGCGTAATTCCATGCTGCGCGAAGAGGCTCTGGAGGGCAAGGATCGGCGCTATCGAGCCATGATCGACAGTAGTGCCGGCCCAATCCAGAATGACGGCTCGGACGCGAAGAGGATTTGTCATGATTGACCTGCTTTTTCGGAAAAGGTACGACGGATGAGGCTGCTTTTGTAGGAATCCATGGATGCAGTCTACGTTGAGAAGCGCGTAGATCAGCCCACTGAACGGTTAAATGCGGAAGGCTGATCGGTTTGGAGACGGGCGCCGAAGACGCAGACGGTGCCGGCAACCAGGGCAAAGAAGACAAAGAGATCGAAGAGCTTTGTCCATCCAAAACGCAAGACGAATATGGTGACGAGGAAGGGGGAAAGCGTTTGGCCGACGGAGCCGATGCCGTTGACGAACCCGGCAGCACGTCCCTGTAAATCGCCGGGGACGGCGTCGAGTACCACCATTGCGGACATGAGCACGTCCGCACCATAGATCAGGATCCCCATGAGTGAAATCGAAACGGCGGTACCAAACCAACCGCTGCCGGCGAGGACGGGATGCAAAAGGCAAATGAAGGCAAGCGCGAAGAACATGCCTGCGCCCAGGACCATGCGGCGCTCGCCAAACCATCGCTGTACAGCGTAGGCAGCGGCAAGGGGACCGACAAACCCGAGGAGTTCGAAGTATGATGCGAAATGCTCCGCGGAATGTTGAGCGTAACCCAGGCTCGATGTCAGGTAAAGAGGCAACCAGAAAAGGAGTGTATAGCGGGTCATCTTGAGAAAGAAGTATACGAGGGAGACGACTTGGATTCGGCGATTGTTCAGAATCTCGCTCCACGCGGCGGCCTGCGTTCTCCCAGCCTGGGAAGCAGAGCGCGAGGTGATCGGCGTCAGTGAGCCATCCGCAGCCGGTCGCGCAAGATTCGCCGTGCCCCAATAGAAGAAAACAGCTGCGAGTAGCAAGACGGTGGAGGAAACCAGATAGGCGGGATGAAAACCGGTAAGCGCGACAACGCGTGTGTGAACGGCAAGCCAGGCGGTGAGTGAGGTGGCAAGGACTCCGCCAAGAATGTAGCTGGTGCTCCACCAGCTCAGCACGCGGTCCCTTTCGCCGCGACGGAACCACTCACCGATTAAGCGAAGAATGGATGGCCAACCAAGGCCCTGGCCGAGACCGTTTCCGATCAGAAACGATAATTCCAGTCCTGGCATGGATTGGAAGGCGAGAAGGCTGGTGCATAGGATCGAAATACCAGCGCCTGTCAAAGCTGTCCGGCGTGCCCCATAAGTGTCTGCCAGGATACCGCCGACAAATTGGCTGATCGCGTAGGCAGCTCCGAAGCAGATCAGACTAAAGGCAAGCTGTGAGATTCCAGGGGCGGAGTTCGGGTTAATATCCTTGCGGCAAATATAGTATCCGGCGTAGAGAACCCATGCGGAAAGAAAGACCTGAGTGCGCGATGCAGCCAGAGACTTCGTTTCCGCGGTCACAGGGGCCCATTCATGGCGGTCTGCGCTTCTGGCAGGGATTCATGAAAGACAACGGCCTGGGCGCTTGGGTCCATGGGGAAGACAATCTGCGTAACGGTCCCCTGCTGAAAGGTATCGACAAGCTCGGCGGGAAAGGCGTCTGGCTCGCAAATTGTCTTGATGAGAGAATCGATGGCGTCGGCGTCGGTGCCGTCAATCTGAATGGAGCGCTGCGACCCATTTGCAATGGTGAGCAGGGCGGCTCGGCCAAAGATATTGATGTGGGAACTGCCCGCGCCGCGGTCGACAATCCTGCGGCCGGAAGGCAATTCTTCGATGACTAGCCTGTCGCCTTCGACGGGGGCCATCTCCTGCGGCGCGGAAGAAGCGGAGGCAGCGTCATGAGAGGGTGCGGCTCCGATAAGGATCAGTATGTCATTTTCCCCGCTGGGAGAAGCGAAGGTACTGGTAAGGCCGATCCCGGCATGGAACTGGCCGGCAAGATTGAACAATGGGGCCGTATCTTCCAGCCTGTCCGTGGAAACCATCTGCTGCTGTCCGCCCTGGCTTGACGGGGTCACATAGAGCAACGCGTGGTGGTCCTGAAACACAGTGTTCCAGAAGGTCACGAAGGGATGCTCACGGGTGAGCTGCCAGCGAATACAGATGACGCAAAGAAAAAGGGCAACTATGGTTGGCAATGCCAACTGTGGCAGGGAGAGCTCACGCGCCTGCGGCAACGCGGCTGCAGCTCGATGCGCTTCAACAGCGGCAGCAGCTTCCAAATCGAGCTGATCATGCTGAAAGGTGCGATGCAGATAGAAGCGAGGCACATAAGAGCCTGCGGGAAGTTCGAGTGTGAATTCATGATCGCCGAGGTTCGCTGCGTAGTAGGCGGCCAGCCGCTTGCGCACATCGTTTGCGCGTACCCGCACACCCGCGTCGGAGCCAGTGTCGTAGGTGGTTTCGCGACCCAGCAACACGATCCCGATGAGCCGCTCCTTGAGCTCATCGACGTTGCCTTCGAGAGTGTGTTGGACAATATGGCGAAGAAACTGGCAGCTCTTCGCGCTGGTGCGGAAGGGAGGGCTCTTGCAGATAACTTCGACGGCTGCCTTCAATTCAGAGGCAAATCGAGAAAGTTCGCCCAGTTGAATCTCTTCCTTTTGCATAGGCGTTCCGGGAAAGGATGTCTGGAAGAATCAGTGTAGAGGAGAGATATTACAAATTGGTTACATGAGGCTTTTGCCCGGTTAAACCGTTCAATTAACGGATAAGCGCATGGCGCTTAACGCGCTGAACGTTTCGGCAATTGAAAGACGCTGAAATCGTAGTGGGGATGCGATCCCGCAATCTTACAGTCAGTGGCGTGCTTGCCGTCAGCAATAGGCTGGAACAATCGCCTTTACGTGCAGATTCCTGCGCCGCTGCGGAATATCCACGAAAGCCTCATAAGCTGATTAGACCTACATTCACAATCCAACTGTGCCAGGCGAATCATGGTGCGATCAAGATGGGGCTTCAATGAGCCTATCTGCCGGTCAGCGACGGATCTTCTGGATCACCTGGATTACCTACGCCGGTTTCTATCTCTGCCGAAAAAACCTGAGCGTTGTGCTGCCTCTGTTGAACAACATTTCGGGACTGCGCAGCATCGATCTGGCCAGTATCGTCTTCGGTTACAGCCTGCTCTACGCCGTCGGCCAGCTTGGTTGCGGACCTCTTTCCGATCGTATTGGTGCAAAGCGTGTGGTCGGAGCAGGCCTATTGCTTGTGGTTGCGAGCAACATACTGATGAGCGTGCACACCTCATTGTTATGGTTGCTGATTTTTGCCTGCCTAAATGGCGCAGGCCAGTCAACAGGCTGGTCGGGGCTGGTGAAAACGATGGCGATCTGGTTCCGCGGCGGAAATCGCGGAATTGTGATGGCGTGGTGGAGCACGAATTATGTTCTCGGCGGCTTTTTGGCAACTGCCTTCGCGACTTGGGCGATCGTGCAGCCGTGGCTGCTGCCCGAGTTGGGATGGCGACGGGGATTTCTCTTGCCGGCGTTGCTGCTCCTGGCCATCTCCGGCGTGTTTCTGTTGGGCGCGAAGGAATCGCCGGAACAGACTGATCTGCCGCCCGGGATGCGGTGCGATCCAGCCGTCCTCAATACGATTCGCTCGAATTGGACCGTGCTGGCTGCTCTCTTACGCAAGCCATCCTTGTGGATGCTGAGCATCTCGTATTTCTTCCTTGAGCTCTGCCGTTACGCGCTGATGTTCTGGTTGCCGCTATACATGGTGAACCGCCTAAAGTACAGCCTGCAGGCGGGGGGGTATCTATCGTCCCTGTATGAACTAATTGGAATTATCGGCGCGGTGCTGGCTGGATATATTTCGGATCGCTGCAACCAGTCACGGCGCGCGCCCGTTTCCGCGATCATGTTGTGCGGATTCGGCGTTGTCATGCTGCTAGAACCGGCCCTGACGAAATTTGGATTCCTGGGCACCGCTGTGGCCATCTCCGTCGCCGGCATCTTCTCATTTGGCCCGGATACACTGCTTTCCGGGGCCGGCGCCCAGGACATCGGCGAACCCAGGGCTGCGGCAACCGCGTCCGGCCTGGTGGACGGCATTGGCCATCTGGGTGCCATCTTCTCGCCGTATGTCGTGGTCTTCGTCAGCGAACGTTATGGATGGGATTGCCTTTTCTATTGCCTTGCGGGCTCAGCTTTTCTGGCCGGCGCCGCCCTGATCCCGATCTGGAACCTCAAGCCCTCGATCCATAGCATTGTTCAACTCGAAGAGGAAACCTTGCAGCAGGAGTGCGCGGTTGTCCAATGAGGAGATCCGGACGGCTTTGACGCCCTTACGGCGCCGGCGGTCATTGTGAGTGGTTCACTCCTTCAGCATTGCACGGGAATTCAGGTTCAAGAGGCTGTTCAGCGCAGCGCCGGTGACCCATGGTGCGTTCTGCCGCGATGCAAATGCAAACACATCTTACTGACCCGTGCGGGAACCGTGCGTGAAAGGCGTTGCGTCTTACAGCCACGAATGAACCTACGTTCATTACCGTTAAGCGCACGTCCATTCATTCCACCTTAATCTTCTGTGTACTCCAGCTGACTACTATCGCTTCAAGCAAACCAGTAAACAGTCTGGACCTCGATGGAGCTTCCTTTGACTCCTTGCTGGATGCGACTTTTCACGAACTCTGAAATGGAGATGCCAATGCGAATTCCGAATCGGCTTCTGTTTTTTATCCCTGCAATCTTCCTAAGTGTTCCCCTCTTCGCACAGAATGCTAGCGTTAGTGGCGAGGTGGTAGATCCTCAGCAGGCGAGCGTAAGGGGAGCGGCTGTGACTCTGACGCGTCTTAGCACTCAAGTGAAGGTGGAGACCACAACCGATGGAAAGGGCGATTTCATCCTGCCTCCCGTAGTGCCGGGCACCTACGAGATCAAGGCTCAGGCGCCGGGATTCGAATCCACCGTGGTGACAGATATCACGCTTGAAGTGGGTGAATCCAAGGTGCTTACGATGGCGCTGAAGCTGGGCGCGGTGCAGCAAACGGTTCAGGTCACAGATACTCCGCCAGAGTTGACAGTGGATCGCGCGGATCGCAGTCTCATGATCGAACCCGCGTTTGTCGAGAGTATCCCGCTCAATATTCGGAATCCACTGCAGATCATCAGCGATGGCGCCGGGGTCACCAAGGGCAACGATGGGTTATCGGGCCAGAACTACACCAGTGAAAGTCGAAGCAACACCTTTCGCATCAATGGCGCCAAGGGTTCGACTACCGATGTATTGCTCGATGGAGCGGCCAATACCACCGCGTACTATAACCAGGATGCGGGCATTCCCGGAACCGACTCAGTGCAGGAGACGCGTGTCTATACCGACGCGTATGCCCCGGAGTTCGGCAGAACCAGTGGAGGCATTGTGGCCTTCGCGCTGCGTTCGGGCACAAATAATCTGCACGGCTCGGCCTTCGAATATTATCGCAACGAGGATATGGATGCCAACGGCTACAATGCCAATCTCGCTGGCTTGCCGAGGGGTTCATTCAGCAGAAACCAGTTTGGCTTTCGACTCGGCGGGCCGGTGGTCATTCCGAAGGTGATGAACGGCCACGATAAGACGTTCTTCTTCTTCTCCTTTGACGGACTTCGCGATACGAGCGCAGGCTCGTTCACGGGAACAGTACCCACGACTCTCGAAAGAACGGGCGATTTTTCTCAGACCTTTGACGCCAAGGGGAATCTGATCGTCGTTTACGATCCTTCCTCCACAACCGCAAATTCAAAGGGAACCAATTACACACGCACCCCGTTTGCAGGCAATAAAATCACAAACCTTAACCCAATAGGAACTGCGATTCTCGCGCTTTATCCAAAGCCCAATCAACCCGGAACCGGTCTGAGCAGCCTGAACAACTTCTTCTCAAATGCGCCGGGAACAGACGGCAACAACAGCTACGACACCCGGATCGACCATCAACTCAGCGCCAAGCAGAGCATCTTTGGACACTTTACCGACTTCACCAACCGAATCCATTACAACGACTTCTTTGGTAATGGATTGTCGCCGGAGGACGCGGACGACCGGATTCCCGGGAAGAGCATCGTAGTCGATCACACCTGGGCCCTCAAGACAAATCTGATCTTCGAACACCACTTTTCCTGGGCCCATAGCGAGTCGAACCGGGCCGAGGCGGTGCATAAAACCCCGGCAAGTCTCGGCTTCAATGCGGCGAATGCTGCACCCGGAATCACGGCAAACATGAGCCCGCAGATCAGCATCAGCGGCGCTTCGGCCACGGGCAGCCTAAGCACGCTGGGAAATTACTATCCGTTCGAACAAAATGAGTCGTCGGTATGGCAGTATGCGGCCAACACCAATTGGGTCAAGGGTACGCATATCTTCAGATTTGGAGCCGATGTCAGGCGGTATCCCGTTCAGTTATGGGATCCGGAACAGATGTCTGTCAGCGCCGGAACCAAGTTTACCAACGGTCCGAATACGACATCGCCGTCACCTTCAACGGACTCCGGCTCCGGCATGGCCGAGTTGCTTCTTGGACTCGCAACCGTCTCATCCGGATATGAACCTGTGACCAGGTCCCGCCACTACTACTTCGGCGCCTTTGCGCAGGATATATGGAAGGTGACTCCCAAGCTGACTCTCACTTATGGCTTGAGATACGACTACGAGACAGGGGACGTGGAAAACGAGAACCTGCTTAATTACATTGATACGACTTCCACTTCGCCGATTAACGGCAAGGTTCTCTCTCTTCCTGGAGAGCCCACTCTTCCGGCCCTTGTTGGAGGCGTCGGCATTCCTGGTCTGAATGGTACAGACAAGCAATTGCAGATTCCGGAAAAGCTGCATTTCTCGCCCCGCCTTGGCCTTGCTTATCAGTTGAATAAAAGACGATCGTTCACACCGGTATGGGCATCTTCTACCATCCGGCTGCAGCATGGCAGCAGTACCCCAACGCCGACGGAGCAATCCGGACTTCCACTTCCATTGACGCGCTGTCCAATGGCGTCCAACCGCTCGCCGGATACAATCTGGCCAACCCGTTCCCATCCGGGCTTCCGCTGCCCTATGGAAACAGCGCTGGTCTGGGCATTGACCTTGGGCAGAGTATCGCAGGACCCGGACGGCAACAGAATATTCCCTATCAAATCAACTACTCACTCGATATCCAGCGCTTGCTGCCCGCCAATTTTGTGGTCACTGCCGCATACGCAGGCAACGAAGGCGTTCATCTGATGGTGCCTATCTATTGGAACCAGATCCCCGATTCAGCCCTGGCGCTGGGCGCGACGCTTCGCACCACGGTTGCCAATCCCTTTTATGGTGTAATCACTGATCCGACTTCCACGCTCAGCACCTCGACAATAACTTACGTACAACTGCTTCGCCCGTTTCCGCAATTCTCGACCGTTGAACAGCTCAACACGGGAGCCGGTCACTCCACTTACAATGCAGGACAGTTAACCGTCGAGCACCGTGCCAAGGATGGACTCTCCGAGGTCTTTGCTTACACATTCAGCAAATCCCTGGACAATGTGGGTGAAATGACCAGCGTTGCTGGAACCTATGCGGGCTTTCAGAATCTGCATTGCCCCAGTTGCGACAAGTCCCGCTCCGACCAGGACGAGACGAACGTGGTACGGTGGAGCACCCGCTACGAATTGCCGTTCGGCCGCCAGAAGGCATTCCTCAATCAAGGGATTATCTCCCCAATTGTTGGCGGATGGGCGGTTAGCGGAATCTATACGTACGACACTGGGAGGCCGCTGACTGTGAGCGCCACCAATTATTCCTACTCCTTCGATGGAGGAAGCTTCCGTCCGAGCACTACGGGAGTCCCGGACAAGGAACCGGGCGGTCCGCAGCTCAAGCTCGGTGGTCAATACTTCAATTCTGCCGCATTCGTGCAACCGGCCAACTACACCTTCGGCAATGCGAGCCGTCATTTGGCCGATATCGATAGCCCCAACTCATGGAACTTCGACGCAATGGTCGAAAAGGATACGCATATCACTGAAGGCTATGTTGTAACGTTTCGAGCGGAGGCGTTCAACGCCCTCAATAACGTGATTTTCTCCGGACCGACGACGAGCGTCTCCTCCGCAACCTTCGGCACCATGGCGACCATGAGCCAGAGCAACACTCCGCGGAACGTTCAGGTGAGCCTGCGGTTCACGTTTTAACTTCTAGTCCGAGTCCCCGGCCTGGCCCGGGGGCTCGGACTCTCAAGGTAATGGAGATACCGATGATCAAGAAACTCTGCTTATCGCTTGCCCTGATTGCATGTGTCGCGTGCGTTGCGAATCTTGCGCACGCTACCGACACCATTGTCATCAATGCGAAAGTCATTACTGTTGATGCGGCGCACCCTTCCGCGCAAGCCTTCGCCATCGACAACGGGCGATTTACAGCGGTCGGGACAAATGCGGAGATCCTCAAGCTCAAGACGCCAGCAACAAAGGTCATCGACCTCAAAGGGATGACCGTGACGCCTGGATTCAATGATGCGCACCTGCACCCACAGGCGATCTTCGACGAAAACTCGCCGTATTACAGGGTGTGGCTGGGCGGCGACCGGGTAAAGACGATTGACGAGCTCGTCGCCGCCTTGAAGAAAAAGGCTGCGATCACTCCTCCGGGAAAAATGATCAATGGATATGGATACAACGACGTATTGCTGGGCCGTCATCCCAACCGGCACGACCTGGACGAAGTATCCACAACGCAGCCGGTTTCGATCACCCACGGTTCCGGTCACATCACGGTTGTTAACAGCTTCCTGCTCGAAGCGGCTGGAGTGACCAAAGAAACACCCGACCCACCGGGCGGCGCTCTGGACCGCGATCCCGATGGAACTCCCAACGGCGTGCTGCGCGAAAGCGCGCGTGGAGTGCTTTCGCGGGGCCGGCGGGAGCAGCGCGGCGCGGGATCCGATGAAAAAGCTGCCGGTTCTGATCAGCCAGGCAGCGCTCGCGATCGCCGAGACGCCGACTCCAGCGACAGGGCTGCCATCCCACACGTACAGGAAATTCAAGGGTACATGAATTGCTTTCGGCAGTACTCCGCCAGGGGCATTACAAGCGTTGGTATTGCCGGGGGAAGCCCGTCCTCGTTCCGTCTGATGCAGGAACTGCGCGATATAGGCAATCCAGTCCGCGTTGGATTCATGTTCACGTCGGAGTACTTTGACCAGCTACAGGCAGCTGGAATTGAACGAGGTTATGGCGACGATCGTCTCCGCATCACATCCCTCAAGAACTTTCAAGGTAACTCGCTGAGTGGACGGACGGCATGGCTCAGCGAAGCTTACTCCGACCACCCAGGCTACTTCGGCATTCCCCCTGCACGTACGCAGGAAAAACTGGATCAGGATTATGAGAAGTGGTGGAACGCGGGCTGGCAGGTTGCAACCCATTCCAATGGCGACCGTGAGATTGACATGGTGCTCACGGCAATTGAACGTGCTGAGGCAAAGAGCCCTCGGCCTGATGCCCGCTGGCGAATTGAGCACGCAAGTGTCATGAATCAGGCGTTGTTGGACCGCGCAAAGAAAGACGGCGTGATTCTCGTCTTTCACTCCTACATGTGGGAGTACGGTGACATACTCGCTTCTTACGGCCCCGAGCGTCTCTCGATGATGCATGCCTACCGCACAGCGATCGAAATGGGAATTCCTGTGGCCGGCCATTCCGATTCACCTATCTCTGCAGCTTATCCCTTGCTGCGAATTCAGGACATGGTTACCCGCAAGAGCTCTGACGGTGTTGCGCGCGGAGAAAATCAGAGAGTCAGCGTAGATGAGGCGATTAAGGTCTGGACTTTGGGCGGCGCCTACGCCACATTTGAGGAGAACCTCAAGGGATCGATTACTCCAGGCAAGCTGGCAGATTTTGTGATCCTTCAAAAGGACCCGCACGAGGTTCCCCCAGATACGATCAAAGACATCGTCCTCGAGGCAACTTACCTCGGCGGCCAGAAAGTCTACACGGCGCCAGCCAAGGCTGTCGCCATGATTCCACCACCTCCGCTGAATTACGGCGATGGTAATTACGGCGATGGCGATGAAGAGGAAAATGAAAATGGAAGTAATTAACTCAGACAAACTTCTCTTTAGCCCTGGCCCCCTGACCACGAGCGCGACGGTCAAGAGGGCCATGCTCCGGGATCTTGGATCTCTGGATAGCGATTTTCTTGCCAGTGTGCGCAATGTCCGCACGCGCCTCCTTGATCTTGGACCTTATCCGCGCAACGACTACGAATGCATCCTCATGCAGGGCAGCGGCACGTTTGTCGTTGAGTCGGTAATCTCATCGGCAATTCCTCAGGACGGCAAATTGCTTGTGCTGGTCAACGGCGCATACGGGCGCCGCATTGGGCAAATGGCACACGTTCACTGCATTGATCTGGACGTGTTCGAAGTGGCTGAGAACAAAAAGTTCACAGCGGAGTTAGTATCTGAACGCTTGGCCTCCACAAGTGGATTCACACACGTTGCGGTTGTGCACTGCGAAACCACCAGTGGCATGTTGAATCAGGTGGAAGAGATCGGTCATGTCGTCCATCGTGCCGGGGCCTGCTATATCGTGGATGCAATGAGCAGTTTCGGCGCGGTGCCAATTGACATGGTGGGCTCGCATATCGACTTTC
>Ga0224557_1000824_pt1 | contig 32621 bp, 25 predicted proteins | sample 714S31014metaG_FD_180677 | JGI IMG/M metagenome (GOLD analysis project Ga0224557, IMG submission 180677) | Peat soil microbial communities from Stordalen Mire, Sweden - 717 S3 10-14 | ecosystem: Environmental > Terrestrial > Soil > Wetlands > Peat | place: Sweden: Norrbotten County, Stordalen... | reverse complement strand
CCAATGCCGTTCTGCTGCGCAGCATTTTTCACATGGGAGTGCCTGTCACGGGCAAGAGCCTCTTCCCCTCCAACATCGCGGGGCTTCCCACCTGGTTCACCATCCGGGTGAGCAAGCACGGCTGGACCGCGCGCAAGAACGACACCGACATTCTGATCTCCATGAACCCGGAGCGCGCGCAGGAGGACGTTCTGTCGCTCGCACCCGGCGCGGTCGTCATCTTCGACGAGCCGCTGAAGCTGGATGAGTTGCGTTCGGACCTGACCTTCTACTCCGTGCCCTGCGATCGGCTGGCCGCCGCCACCGGCGCCGAGCCGAAGCTACGCAAGCTGGTGCGGAACATGGTGTATGTGGGCGTGGCGGCGCAGCTTCTCTCCATCGATATGGAGTTGTTGGAGACCACGGTCCGCAAGATGTTTTCCCGGAAGGTGAAGGCGGCGGAGCTGAACCTGAGCGCGGTGCGCGCCGGCTACGAGTATGCCGCGGCCACGCTGACCAAGCAGGACCCGTACGTCGTCGAGCCGATGAACGCCAACGAAGGCAAGATCCTGATCGACGGCAACTCCGCCGCCGCACTGGGCGCGCTGTTTGCGGGCGTCACGGTTGTGGCCTGGTACCCCATCACGCCGTCCACTTCGACGGTCGAAGACCTGATCGACTACATGAAGCAGTACCGCGTGGAGAAGGACGGCAAGGCGACCTTCGCCATCGTGCAGGCGGAAGATGAACTGGCCGCCATCGGCATGGTTCTGGGCGCGGGATGGGCGGGGGCGCGCGCGATGACGGCCACCTCCGGCCCGGGCATCTCTCTGATGGCGGAGTTTGCCGGCCTCGGCTACTACGTCGAGATCCCCGGCGTCATCTTCGATGTGCAACGCACCGGCCCCTCCACCGGCCTGCCCACGCGCACCTCGCAGGCCGACCTGAGCTTCATCGCGGGCCTCTCGCACGGCGATACCAAGCACGTCATGCTGCTTCCCGCCTCGGTGAAGGAGTGCTTCGAGCTGGGCATCGAGGCCTTCGATCTGGCCGAGCAGTTGCAGACCCCGGTCTTCGTCCTCACCGACCTCGACCTGGGCATGAACTACTGGATGTCGGAGCCCTTTGAGTATCCGGAGAAGCCGATCAATCGCGGCAAGGTTCTCAACGCGCAGCAGCTCGAAGAGTTGGGCGGCTTTGCCCGCTACAAGGACGTCGATGGCGACGGCATCGGCTACCGCACCCTGCCCGGGACGGACCATCCCGCCGCGGCATACTTCACGCGCGGCTCCGGCCATAACGAGAAGGCGCTCTACTCCGAGCGTCCCGAGGACTACGCGAACAATATGCTGCGCCTGGCGCGCAAGTTCGAGACCGCGAAGACGCTGGTGCCCAGACCTATCGTCGAAGGCACAGGCAAGCAGAAGGTGGGAATCATCGCATTCGGCACAAGCCACTGGGCTGTCATCGAGAGCCGCGACCAGCTTGAGCGCGAGTCCGGGCTGGCAACCGACTACCTGCGCATCCGCGCCTTCCCGTTCACCCAGGAGGTCGCGGACTTCGTGGCCGCGCACGATCGCATCTATGTGGTGGAGCAGAACCGCGACGCCCAGATGCTGAACCTGCTGAAGATCAATCTCGATCCCGCCGATGCCGTCAAGCTGCATCCGGTGCTGCACTTCAACGGACTTCCCATCGACGCACGCACGGTCACCACCGCCATCGCCGCCGAAGAAGGAGCACGCTAGCCCAATGTCGATCACGCCAGCAATGACCACCCCAGTTGTGACCGCGCCCGCCGCGCCCAAGCCCGCCAAGACCAACCGCATCGGCCTGCAGGTCCTCGACTACCGCGGCGGCAAGAGCACGCTGTGCGCCGGCTGCGGACACAACGCCGTCAGCGAGCGCATCACCGAGGCATTCTTCGAGATGGGGATCCAGCCGGAGCGCGTGATGAAGATGAGCGGCATCGGCTGCTCGTCCAAATCGCCGGCGTACTTCATGTCGCGCTCGTTCAGCTTCAATGGCGTGCACGGACGCATGCCCGCGGTGGCCACCGGGGCGCTGCTGGCCAACAAGACCATGCGCTCCATCGGCCTGAGCGGCGACGGCGACACCGCATCCATCGGCATGGGGCAGTTCATCCACATGCTGCGCCGCAACGTGCCGATGATCTACATCGTGGAGGACAACGGCGTCTATGGGTTGACCAAGGGCCAGTTCTCGGCCACCGCCGACCTGGGCGCGAAGCTGAAGAACGGCGTGGTCAACGAGCTGCCCGCCATCGACATCTGCGCGCTGGGCATCCAGATCGGCGCAACGTTTGTCGGGCGCTCCTTCTCGGGCGACAAGAAGCAGCTTGCGGCAATGTTAAAAGCGGCGATTGCGCACCAGGGGACAGTGCTGCTGGACATCATCTCGCCCTGCGTCACCTTCAACGACCACGAGGGATCGACCAAGAGCTACAAGTATATGCAGGAGCACGACGACGCCGTCGGCGAGGTTGGTTTTGTATCGCACTTCGACGATATCGAAGTGGACTACGACCACGACACAACTACCGACGTGCAACTGCACGACGGCTCCCACCTGCGCCTGCGCAAGCTGCACGAAGATTACGCGCCCACCGACAAGGCGCTGGCGCTGAAGATGCTGATCGAGTCGCACGCGAAGGGCGAGGTGCTCACCGGAGTCTTTTACGTCGATACGCAGCAGACGGACTTCTCAACGCTGCTGAATATGGTGGATGAGCCGCTGGCCACATTGTCCGAGGAGCGCGTGCGTCCCTCGCGCGCAGTGCTGACCGAGATCATGGAAGCGCATCGCTAGATCTGAAGTGCGCGGAGGCGGGCCTCGACCAGGCGCAGATCGGCTTCCGTGTCGACGCCGATGGTGTCGTGCTCGGTGGGCTCGACGTAGATGCAGAGGCCGTTCTCCAGGAAGCGGAGTTGCTCCAGGCGCTCGGCGCGTTCCAGCGCGCTCGGCGGCAGCGTGGGGAAGAGGTTGAGCGCGCGCTTGCGGTAGGCGTAGAGGCCGATGTGTTTCCAGTATTGCGGCACGGGACCGGCGGCGTCGCGGTGGAAGGGGATGGCGGCGCGGGAGAAGTAGAGCGCGCGGTCGTCGCCGTCGGTGACCACCTTGACCGCGTTGGGGTTGGCGATGTTCTCTTCCGTGCAGCGAACCTTGAGAGTAGACACATCGACCTCGGCCCGCGCGAAGGGGCGCAGCAGCGCAATGATGTGTTCCGGGCGCAGCAGCGGCTCGTCGCCCTGGATGTTGACGTAGACATCGGCGTCGTGGAGCTGCGCGACGGCGTGGACGCGGTCGGTGCCGCTGGCGAGCGATGGCGAGGTGAGTTGGACGGGGAAGCCGAGGCGATGGCAAAGCTCCGCGACCTCCTCCGAGTCCGCGGCGACCAGCACCTGGTCGAGTTGCGAACAGGCGCGCGCGGCCTCGACGACCCAGGCGAGCAGAGGCTTGCCGGCGACCTCGCGCAACACCTTGCGCGGCAGGCGGGTCGAAGCCAGCCGCGCGGGAATGACGCCGAGCGTGCGCAGGGGAGGGGTCATCGGTTGGTGTAGCAAGCAATGCAGCGCGTGCCAGGCGACCGGATCACTAGGATCGGCTGAGCTTCACTCGCTGTGCCGTTTCCAGTATCATAGCTAAGTTGTGCTTTTGAGTCTCGCAGATGGGGCTCGGGCCCGATTCCTGCCCTTTTGCAGCCCATTTTTACACTTGGCGGTGTAGCTCAGATGGTTAGAGCGTGGCACTCATAACGCCGAGGTCGTTGGTTCGATTCCAACCACCGCCACCAGTTTCATCCACATGGATGGCATTTTTCGGCACGAACCGGGAAGACTGGTCGTGCAGGAAAGGCGCGAACGGCGAATCAAGCCGATTCGGCGGCCAGCTCGTCGAGCAGGCTTGCGGCCCGGGTCACGTTGTCCACCCCGAAGACCACGATCTCCTGCGTTGATCCCTGCTCCAGTCCGCAATAGGAGTAGTCGATGTTGATCTTGCCGGCGCCCAGCCGCGAGGCAGCGCGGCCCAGCTCTCCGGGACGGTGCGCAACCCTGACGACCGCGACCTCCGTCTCCTCGAAGATCATGCTCAGGCCGCCCAGCACCGCGCGGGCTCCGGCCACATCGTCCACCAGGAAGCGGGTCAGGCTCTCGCCCTCCTCGACATAGGACTGAAAGGCCAGGATGTTGACTCCCCGCTCCGCCAGAGCGACGAAGCACCTCCCCAGCGCGCCCGGCTTGTCCTCAATGGTTACGGTAAACTCCTTGCCCTTCGGCATGTGGACTGACTCCCTTCGTTCCCCAGAACACGACCAACAGCAACGTGGCTTTTATCATACTGTTCCAGCGGTGCAACTCTCAATTGCAAGCCATTGCCGGCCGGAATGCCGGCGTGGGGAGTTTCGCTTCGGCGTCACGGCGAAGCGGGCCGATTCGCGGCGCGCGCTGCGGCGGTATATGATTTGGCTATCGGGAAGCCGTCTGGGTGCGTCTAATCCTGACCGGCGACTGGGGGAAATCCGGGGTTTGTGAACCAGACCGGCCCCGCGGAGATGCTGCGAAATATGCCTAAGATTCCGAAGATTCTGCTGCTCGCGGTGTCGGTTGCCCTAGTGCTGACGGTTTTTCTGGGGGTGAACTCCAGCGGCGTGAGCGCCGCCGCGACGGGGCAGGACGGCGCCTACAACCAGATGAAGGTGTACAGCGAGGTGCTGCGCCACATCCAGACGGACTATGTGACGGACCCCAACATTCCGGCGGTGACCAACGGCGCGCTGCGCGGGCTGTTGGAGTCGCTGGACGCGGATTCCAGCTACCTGTCGCCGGAGGACTACACGATCTACAAGGCGGACAAGGGCGGCAAGGCGCAGGCGGGGATCAACGTCTCCAAGCGCTATGGGTACGCCACCGTGGTGTCGGTGGTGCCGGGCGGGCCGGCGGACAAGGCCGGGCTGGTGGATGGCGACATCCTGGAGGCGATCGAAGGCCAGGACACGCGCGACATCTCTCTGGCCATGATCCGGCTGATGCTGGAGGGCGCGCCGGGCAGCACACTGACGGTTGGCGTGGTGCGCTCCAGCAGGACCGAGCCGGACAAGATTTCCATGACGCGAAGCCTGACCGTGGAACCTCCGGTGGGCGAGGCGTTGTATGAGAATGCGTCGATCCTCTACCTGAAGCCGGAGATTCTGGACCGCGACCACGTCAACGAGGTGGAGACCAAGCTGAAGGGAATGCAGAAGGCAGGCAACAAGAAGGTGCTGCTGGACCTGCGCGATGTGGCGGCGGGCGATATGACGGAGGCGGTGCGGCTGGCCAACTTCCTGCTGAAGAGCGGGACCATCGCGACGCTGGAGGGTCAGAAGTTTCCCAAGCAGGTGTTTACCGCCGACCCGGCCAAGACCATCCAGGCAACCGCGCCCGTGGTGGTGCTGGTGAACCGCGGGACCGCTGGGCCGGCGGAGCTGGTGGCCGCCGCGCTGGAGGACAACAAGCGCGCCGACGTGGTGGGCGAGAGGACCTTCGGCGAAGGCACCCAGCAGAAGACCTTCGATCTGCCGGATGGCGCGGCGCTGATCCTGTCGGTGGCCAAGTACGAGTCGCCCGACGGCAAGAAGCTGCAGGACGACGGCGTGACGCCGAATGTTCTGGTTGCCTCCGGGCTGGACAACCAGGCGGGCGTGGACGAGGATGAAGCGCCGCAGGCCGCTGCCCCAGCGCCGGTGGCGAAGAAGCCCGGCGCGCAGGCGGATGAGCCGCTGACCAAGGCGCTGGAAATACTCAAGGCCAAGACGGCTTAAGAATTCCTCTTTGGTTTCTTCTTGGCTGCCTGCGCCTGGCGGACCGCAGCAGCGTCAGCCAGGTCCTGGGGTCTTCCCGAAGCGAGTTTGTTGGTAATGAGGTCTTCAGCAGAGATGTAGCGTGCGGGAACTTCGCCGTCGATCATGACCGTCACACTGTTCGCATAGACACTGTCAAAGTCGACTCCATTGATTTTCTGGATGACCTCGAAGCAGATGGGAGGGACGCCAAAGCGGCCGATGGTCTTTCCGTCGGCGAAATCTTCAACCGTGAACTTGGCGAGTGGCGCGCCGAATTCCGCGAGACTTTTATATGTGGCGATGGCGTTTTCTAGGCTCGACTCGATGAAGACATCGAGGTCTTTTGTCATGCGGGGCTGGGCGTGGACGAAGACCGCGTAGCCGCCAATGACAACGTATTTAACGCGGTTTGCGTTGAAGGCGGACAGCAACTGTTTTAAGTTCTCGTCCATCGGCGGAATGGCCATGTGCACGATACCCCTCGACGCTCATCTGATGACCGGCAGCGATGCGCTCGCTGGCGGATAGGCTCTGCCAGTAGCGGTACTCCTCGTCTTTGATCTCTTGAAAAGACTCGAATTTTTGCGCGACCATTTCCATAGAGGTATCTCTATTTTATCAGGAAAGAAGCAGCGCGGGACGGTGGTGTTCATCGCGTGAGACAGAGGCGCGAGGAATGGGGTACCCGGCGATCTCTTAGCTCCAGACTACTTCGCAAGCAAGATACTCACGAAGGATCATCTGGATTGTGACCCCGTTCTCTTGCGTTGCGCGAAACCTATAGCGGCCTTCCTGAACTACAAGAAATCCTTCGTCATAAACATCAGTTCCTTGCACAAGTATTCTGGACATCGCTCGGCTGCCAACCTCTGGACATGCTGAAAACTGAATTTGTGGCCCGTCCTCAAATCGTAATTTTTCTTCAGCGGTCAGCGTCGCGAGTGGCTTACAAAGGAAACTGTCTGGTTCCATGTTCCGAGGCTCAGCCAGTTCGAATGAAGCGTGTCCCCGTGCAAGCTTCAGAATTACATTCTTGATTCGATTCATGTCGACGTCCCAAATCATTAGTCCGTTTTCAGTTCGGCAGCACTTTGCTATCAAAGCCGCCAATTTTGGACTTTTCGCTAAACGTCGCGCGATTTTGGGGCGTTGAATTTTATCAGGATCCGCACTTCCGCAAATGACACATTCCAAGACACAAGCAAGATACTCTTCGTCCTTGGATAGCTCATTATTGCATCGTTGGCAGGATGGGCTAATCGACAAATTTTCAGGGTACGGCTCGTCCAAGAGGACCTTACTTGGGACATGATCGTCCGTTTCGTAAGGTCCTCCGCAGTGGACGCAATGATCTTTGTTTCGCTCGTCACTAAAATCATCGACCTGGCGCATGAGCGAAACCTCTCTTCGCTTAGAGGCCCTTCTTGACGAGGAAGAGGATGAGGTCCTTGACGCGGCTGGAGTAGCCCCACTCGTTGTCGTACCAGGCGATGATCTTGCCGGTGTTGCCGACGACCTTGGTGAGCTTGGAGTCGAAGGTGCTCGACATCGGGTCGCCCTTGAAGTCGGAGCTGACCAGCTCTTCTTCGGTGTAGGCGAGGATGCCCTTGAGCGGGCCCGCGGCAGCGGCAGCCTTCATGGCAGCGTTGATGCTCTCGATGGTGATGGGCTTCTCGGCGACGAAGGTGAGATCGACGACCGAGACGTTGGGCGTGGGGACGCGGATGGCGAAGCCGTCCAGCTTGCCGGCCATCTCCGGGATGACCAGCTTGAGGGCCTTGGCGGCTCCGGTGCTGGTGGGGATCATGGAGAGAGCGGCGGCGCGGGCGCGGCGCAGGTCCTTGTGCGGCGTGTCCAGGATGACCTGATCGTTGGTGTAGCTGTGGATGGTGGTCATGATGCCGGATGCGATGCCGAAGGTATCGTTGAGGACCTTGACGACCGGCGCGAGGCAGTTGGTGGTGCAGGATGCGTTGGAGATGATGTTGTGCTTGGCGGCCTCGTACTTGTCGTCGTTGACGCCGAGGACGATGGTGAGGTCTTCATTCTTTGCCGGGGCCGAGATGATGACCTTCTTGACGGTGCTGCCGAGGTGGGCCTTGGCCTTCTCCGCATCGGTGAAGAAGCCGGTGGATTCGACGACGATCTGTGCGCCGACGCTGGCCCAGTCGAGCTTGGCCGGGTCGCGCTCGGCGAAGACCTTGATCTTCTTGCCGTCGATGGCGATGAAGTCCTCGCCGTGGGTGATCTCGTTCTTCAGGTTGCCGAGGATGGAGTCGTACTTGAGCAGGTGGGCGAGCGTGGCCGGGGTGGTGAGGTCGTTCACGGCGACAAACTCGATGTCTGGGTTGCCAATTGCGGTGCGGAAGACGTTGCGTCCGATGCGGCCGAAGCCGTTAATGCCAACTTTTACAGCCATTTTCGCTTGCTCCTGTGGGATTCTCGGTGAGGATTGGAAGGCCCATTCGTGCAGTAGATTCGAGCTCTCCAACGCCTGTTGAAGATGAAATTCGTGTTTTGGTCGTCCATTCGATGCTAGCACCCGGGGTTAGGCGGTGCAACGAATTGGGCTGCAAACGGGCGTGTTGTGTGATTGAAATCACATGCGGCATGAAAAGCGCGCGGAGGTTGCAGAGTTTTTCGCGCAGGCTGCCTCGCCACTGCATGGCCTTGCGCGGCCGGGGTGGGGTGTACGGCTTGGTGCGGCGGATTTGCGGAGGCCACTGCGCTCCTGTTATAAGCGAGCTATGCGCGACGTGCGCGATTGGATGCGCGACATCATGAGAAGACGTTCCAGACGTGGCCCGAACGAATCGGAATCCACGGGGAAGAGTGGGCAGGAACTGCCCTCGAATCAACAGGCCCCGCTGCGGCCGGACTACCCGGAGCCGTTGCCGGTCGCCTCCCCCGAGCCGGCCGAGGCGGTGGGCAAGGTTGCACTAGCGGTTCCAGTCGAGCAGCCGGTGAAGCCGGCGCGGCCTGCGCGTGCTCCGCGGTCGCAGGCTGCGGTGGCTGAGCCCGAAAAGACGATGGTGATGGAGACGCAGCCCGACTCGCTGGGCACGCCGCCGGACGAGCCGACGGCCGTCTCGCCCAAAGAGCCGCGCGGCTATGTGGTGCTGGCCATCGGGTTGCCCGGTTCGGGCAAGACGACCTGGTACAAGCGGCGCGGCGTCACTCCGCTATCCAGCGACCTGCTGCGCAGCCTGCTCTTCGACGACATTACGGAACAGCGCTACCAGGGGCTTGTCTTCTCCACGCTGCGCAGTTTGCTGCGCGCGCGGCTGATCGCCAAGATGCCGTGGAACTATGTCGACGCGACCAACCTGAGCACGCACGAGCGCAAGCAGTGGATCAAGATGGCCAAGAGCTTTGGCTACGAGGTGCAGGCCGTCTTCTTCGACGTTCCGCTGGCCGTCTGCCTGGAGCGGAACGCCAAGCGCGACCGCCAGGTGAGCGACGAGGTGATGCACAAGATGGCCGAGCGCCTGAAGCCGCCGACGTTCAAGGAGGGCTTCGAGAAGATCACGGTGGTGCGCGTCAAGGGCCATCCCGGCACGCTTCCGGTGACCACCGGCGGCAATGAGGAGTCCTCCGCGGAGAATGAGCCGGCGGAGTAGAGGCGCGCAGAGCGCGGGAATAAGCGAGGGGCCGTGCGCTTCCAATGGCTGCAAGGCGTGCTGGATCAATCGCTGAACGCGGCGCTGTTTGCGCTGCTGACGATGAGCTATGTGGTGCCTCTTGGCCTGATCGCAATACTGGTGTGGAAGCGCAGGATCTGGCGCCCGAATGTGGCTGCATGGCGCTGGTGGGTGTGGCACGTTGGACTGGCGCTGGGCGCGGTGTCGGCGATGGCAGTGCCGCTATTTCTGCTTGGAATTCAGTTTCTTTCCAGTTCCACGAAGCACAAATGGTTCATCGACGCGGGGATGAAGGGGATGTTCTACGCGTTCGTAATCTCTCCGGTCGCGGTGCTTCTGTTCGGCTTCGGCGGGGGCAGACAACGCTGGGTGGGAATGGTCTCCGCAACGATTTCCTTTGCTGCGCTGTTTATCTCGCTGCTCGCTGCGAGCACCTGAGGCAGGTTTCACAAACGTGTTTCGCGGAAGTAAACTCTCCGACGCGCGAGATTTGTGCCAATACGAGGATGTGACGATGAAATGGTCTGTTGTCTCTGTCTTCATGTTTTTGGCAGCTACGGCTTGTATTGCTCAGAGCAAGTACTCGACCGATACCGGAGAATGCGGAGGCGATGTTCGCGCAGCCGCGTCGATTTCAAAGACACCTGTTCGCATCAGCCACGCAGGTTCAATTCGGATGTACGGCATTCTTGAGTTTCGGCATAACGAAACGGATGCAAAGGCAAACCACTGCCATGTGATTTATCGCCTTCTTGTCTCATCGGGTAATGGGGCGTTCGTGGAGGCGCATCGACTCGTATGGGATACGGAAGAAGGTGAGATCGCAGGCATCGATCTGATAGGCTTCTCGCCGGACGGGTCAAAAGCTGCTGCAAACCTCTGGTTGGCCGCAGGCGATGGTGTGGTGAACCGACCGGTCGTATATGACATGAAGACAAAGACAGCAATCTTTGCTGTGATGCCGGATGTCGAGGACAAACGGGTTCCGCAGGAAAGTTGCGATGATGATCCTTACGAAAGTCTCGATTCTGTAACTGACGCCGGCACGATCATCGTCAGTGTTCCTGCGATTGAGGGCTGTGCGGACGGAGGACTATGGTCTTTCGATCCGAAGGCGGTCGTATGGAAGAGAATTCGCCTGTACTCAGGACGGAAGCCCATCAAATGAGTACACAGATGCCGGGATCATCGCGGGGTGGAGCGGCATCTTTCATCTGCGGGTTCCCATCGGGGGCAAAACAACATATTCTGTCTGTATGCCAAAGCTCTCCATCCGCGACCTCGAACTTGCCAATAAGCGCGTGCTGATCCGCGTCGACTTCAACGTTCCGCTGAAGGACGGCGCCATCACCGACGACACGCGCATCCGCGAGACGCTGCCCACGCTGGAGTACGCGCTTCGCCACAAGGCCAAGGTCATCCTGGCCTCGCACCTGGGCCGTCCCAAGGGCAGGCCGGTGGAGTCGATGAGCCTGCGCCCCGTGGCCACGCGCCTGCGCCTGCTGCTGGACCAGGTCTTCAACGAGTCGGAGAACGTGGCCTTCTCGCCCGACTGCGTGGGCGAGATCGCCAAGGAGATGGCGCGCGAACTGGAGTCGGGCCAGACGCTGCTGCTGGAGAACCTGCGTTTCCACCCCGAGGAAGAGGCCAACGACCCGCGCTTCGCCGCCCAACTCGCCGCGCTCTGCGACCTTTATGTGGACGACGCCTTCGGCAGCGCGCACCGCGCCCACGCGTCCACCGAGGGCATCACCCACTTCGTGGCGCAGTCCGCCGCCGGCCTGCTGATGGAGAGGGAGTTGAACTTCCTGGGCAAGGTGCTCACCGAGCCGGACCGGCCGTTTGTCGCCATCATCGGCGGATCGAAGATCTCCGGCAAGATCGACGTGATCGACAACCTGCTGGACAAGGCAGACACGCTGCTGATCGGCGGCGGCATGGCCTACACCTTCCTCAACGCGCTGGGCCAGAGTACCGGCAAGTCGCTGATCGAGGCCGACAAGATCGACGTTGCCAAGGCCGCGCTGGAGAAGGCCAAGGCCAGGGGCGTCAAGCTGCTGCTGCCCATCGACCATGTGCTGGCCGACAAGTTCGCCGCCAACGCCAAGACGCAGATATTCAGTGGCAAGGGAGCATTCCCCGCCGACTGGATGGCGCTGGACATCGGCCCAGCGACGATCGATCTCTTCGCCAATGAGATTGCCGACGCGCGCACCATCCTGTGGAACGGGCCGATGGGCGTCTTCGAGCTTGCGCCGTTCGCGCACGGGACGAATGCGATTGCAGAACTTGTCGCTGCGAATAGTGAAGCCACCAGCATCGTGGGCGGCGGAGATTCGGTGGCCGCGGTGCACCAGGCCGGGGTCGCCGACAAGATCACTCACATCTCCACCGGCGGCGGAGCGAGCCTCGAATTCCTGGAAGGCAAGACATTGCCGGGAGTGGCCGCGCTCACCGACAAATAACTTCGGAGCTGGCGCCCATGCAAGCTGCGTTCGCCTTTGGCAAGACGGGTCTGACGGTCTCTCTTCCCGATGGGCCGCGGTACTCGGTCGTCGAGGGCCGTGCGGCGGAGGCGCTGGCGGACGCCGCAGCGGCGATTGGCGCGGCGCTGGACAACCCCATTGGATCGAAGCCGCTGGTTGAACTTGCGGCGGGCAAGCGCACGGCGGCCATCTCCGTCTGCGACATCACGCGGCCCGCGCCGAACCATCAGACGCTGCCGCCGCTGCTGGAGCGGCTGCACGACGCGGGGATTCCCGTGGACGGCGTCACGATCCTGATTGCGACCGGCCTGCATCGTTGCGCAACCACTGAAGAGATCAACGCGATCCTCGGCCCGGAGATCGCCGCGCGCTATCGTGTCGTCAACCACGATGCGCGCGCGCTGGCCGACCATCGCTCGCTGGGCGCAACCGCCAGCGGAACGCCGGTATATATTGACCGCCGCTTTCTGGATGCCGAGTTGCACATCACGCTGGGCTTCATCGAGCAGCACCTGATGCTGGGCTTCTCCGGCGGACGAAAGCTGATTGCGCCCGGCCTGGCCGCGCAGCAGACCATCCAGGTCATCCACTCTCCGCGCTTCATGCGCGAGCCACTGGCCGTCGAGGGCTCCATCGAGAACAATCCGCTGCACGCCGAGTTGTTGGAGATCGCCCGCATGGCGCGCCACGACTTCATCCTCGACGTCGCTCTCACCAAGGACCGCGCCATCTCCGGCGTCTTCGCCGGCGCGCCGGAGCTGGCCCACGCCGCCGGCGTCGCCTTCGTTCGCGCCACTTCGCTGACGCGGCTTCCGCAGCCCGCCGATGCGGTGATTACCAGCGCGGCCGGCCATCCGCTCGACCTCACCTTCTACCAGACGCTCAAAGGCATCACAGCCGCGCAGCACATCGTCAGGCCTGGCGGAAGGATTCTGCTGCTGTGCGAGTGCGCCGAGGGGATTGGCTCGCCGGAGTTCGCCGCGATGCTGCGCAACTACGCGGGGCCGCAGCAGTTTCTGGACCAGATTGCGAGCGCGCCGGTGCTGATCGACCAGTGGCAGTTGGAGAAGATCGCGCTGGCCGGGCTCAGAAACGAGATTCTCATCTACTCTCCGGGCGTCTCGCCGGAGCAACTCGGCGCGCTGGGCAGGCGCTGCTTCGCCGATGTGAACCAGGCGGTCGCCGCGCTGCTCGACGGCTTGCCCGCAGGCGCTCGTGTCGCGCTCATCCCCGAAGGGCCGTACGCCTTCGCCCAAGTGGCCGAATGAGGCCGGACAGATCAAATCTAAAAGAGATCGCGCGCACGCTCTTCGAGCAGGCGCTGGATGAGTGCAGCATTGAACGTGCATTCGAGCGCAAGCTGCGCGTCGCTGATGCGGTGGGCGTGCGGCTGTTGGTGGAGGGCGGCGAAGCGATTGCTCTCGACCGGCTGCGACGAGTGCGCGTCGTCTCGGCGGGCAAGGCTGCGGCTGCGATGCTGAACGCGTTGCTGGCGCGGCTGCGGTTGCCGGCTTCGTGCGAGCTGCAAGGAGTGCTGATCGCGGCGGAGCGGCCGGCGAATCTGCCCGCGGCGATCCAGTATTTTTGCGGTGGCCATCCCGCGCCGAACGAGGCTTCGTTCGCCGGAGCGAGGGCCGCGCTTGCGATGCTGCACGCGCTCGGGGAGTGTACAGCTCATAGCAATTCATCGCGAGACGACTCAGCGCAGAACTTCACGCCGGACGAAACGCTCTGTATCTTCCTGCTAAGCGGCGGGGCTTCGGCGATGATGGAGCTGCCGCTGGACGCCGCGATCCCGCTCGACGACACGGTCGCTTTTCATCGCGCGCTGGTGCACAGCGGCGCGTCGATTGTGGAGATGAATTGCGTGCGCAAACACTTCTCCGCGGTGAAGGGAGGACGGCTCGCGCTGGCCGCGGGCAAGGCGCAGACGCTCTCGCTGCTGGTCTCCGACGTGCCTCCGGCGCATCTCGACGCGCTCGGCTCCGGGCCGACGATTGGCGATTCGACCACGGTTGCTGAATGCCGCGAGATTCTTGCGCGCTATGGGTTGATGGAGCAATTTCCTGCGCCGGTGCGGCGATTCTTTGCGTCGGCGGAGTTGCCGGAGACGCCCAAGCCGGGGAATCTGAACGCGCGCATCTGCAAGCTGGTGGATAGCGACGAGATGGCAGAGGCCGCGCGCAGACACGCCGCCAGCCTCGGCTTCCACGCGGTCATCGACAACGCGTGCGACGATTGGAGCTATGACGCGGCTGCGAATTATCTGCTCAAGCGGCTGCGCGCGCTTCGTCGCGAACACGCACGAGTGTGCCTCATCTCGGCGGGTGAGGTGACGGTTCGCGTGGACGCGGCGTTTGCGAATGCGCGGGGCGGTCGGAATCAGCACTTCGCGCTCTACATGGCTACGCAACTACGCGCCGAGGATGGGCCGATTGCGGTTCTGTCGGCTGGGTCGGATGGTATCGACGGCAACAGTGACGCGGCGGGCGCGATTGTGGATGAGCACACGATTGATGGGGAGACTCGCCGCGAGTCTGCGCTGCGCGCGCTGGCTGAGTTCGACTCGTCTTCGTGGTTGAGCGCGAGGGGAGCTGCTGTAGTCACTGGGGCAACGGGGCACAACCTGCGCGATCTGCGGATACTGCTTGCGGACGTTGCAGATTGACTGCGATTGCGTAGACACGAAACACGCAACTACAAAGGCGAAATGCGGGGGTTCCTCCACTCCGCTTCGCTCCGGTCGGAATGACGGAGTTATTGGGCGGAACGGGTGCATGAGTAGTGAATGCCGTAAACTAACTGCATGATCGACGATCTGGAATACCGATACTCCCCGGTTCGCGAGCGGGTTCGCGAGCTGCGGGAGTATCTTTGACTCGGCGCGGCTGAAGCGCGAACTGGCAGTCACTGAAGAAAAGATCGCCGACCCCAGTGTGTGGGCAGATGCGGCGCGTATGCAGCCGTTGATGCGCGAGCGCAAGCGGCTGGAGACGCTGCTGGCCGACGACGCGGAGTTGCTGCGGCGATCCGACGACATTGAGGCCTATTTTGAGCTGGCGAAGGAAGGTGAAGCCACCGAGCCCGACCTCGAACGCGAGATTCCCGCGCTGGTGGAGTTCTCCGAGAAGCTCGAATCGAAGACGATGCTCTCCGGCGAGACCGATCCGCTGAACGCAATCGTTACGGTGCATCCCGGCGCGGGCGGCACGGAGAGCCAGGATTGGGCCGAGATGCTGATGCGCATGTACCTGCGCTGGGCGGAGCGGCAGGGCTTCCGCACCAACATCCACGAGATTCAGGATGGCGACGAGGCGGGCATCAAGTCGGCGACCTTCACCATCGCGGGAGAGTTCGCCTACGGCATGTTGACCGGCGAGACGGGTGTACATCGGCTGGTGCGCATCTCGCCGTTCGACTCTGCCAAGCGACGCCACACCAGCTTCGCCAGCGTCTTCGTCAGCCCGGAGATCGACGACACCATCGTCATCGACCTGAAGGTGGAAGACCTGCGCATCGATACCTATCGCAGCGGCGGCAAGGGCGGGCAGCACGTCAACACCACAGACTCGGCCGTGCGCATCACGCATCTTCCGACGGGCCTCGTCACGGGCTGCCAGAACGAACGCTCGCAGCACAAGAACAAAGATCGCGCGATGAAGATGATGCGTTCGAAGCTCTACGAGTACGAACTGGACAAGAAGAAGGCCGCGACGCGCAAGATCGAGGACAGCAAACTCGAGATCGGCTTCGGCTCGCAGATTCGCAGCTATGTGCTACAGCCCTATCGCATGGCCAAGGATCTACGCACCCGGGTCGAGGTGGGCGATGTGGACCGCGTGCTGGACGGCGACCTGGAGCCATTCATCCGCGGCTTTCTGCGTATGCGCCGCGAAGGGAATTTCCCGGCCGCAATCGAGGACGACGAGATCGCATAGTCACGAGGAGACGAAGAGATGCGGGGAATACCGTGAGAGTTCGACGAACTGTTCTTGCGCTGCTGCTGGCAATCTTCGGCGTTGCCGCCGCCGCGAACGCGCGCGCGCAGATCAAGACTGTGGGGGATGGGCGTTGGTTTGCGGCTAAGGCTCCTCATTTAGAAGTCGCTCTTGTTGCGCCGTCGTGGTTTGCTACGAGTGCTGGATATGGACAAGTATGGTCGGGAATTTATTTTGAGCTTGAACCGGGCTGGCATGTTTATTGGGTAAATCCGGGAGATTCCGGCGAGCCACCAAGCGTGAAATGGACATTGCCTACAGGCATAACGGCTGAGCAGATGTTGTTTCCGATTCCGAAGCGGCTGCCGCTCGGTCCGCTGATGGATTACGGATACGAAGGGAAGGTTGCGCTCCCGATTCGCCTTACACTGGCTAAAGATCTTGCATCGAAGAAGGTTCATCTGACGGCCAACGTGAATTGGCTCGTTTGTCGCGAGGTGTGCATCCCCGGAAATGCGTTACTAGGGTTTGATTACATAGTTGAACCAGAGCTGTTTGACGCGCCTAAAGGAGGAGTCGGTAGTTGGCTGGGATCTCCACTACAAGATGCCCTGATGTACGAGGTGCAGAATCGACCCAGGAATCTGCCGGCTAGGTCGACTGCGTTGGTAAACGTGAGTAAGGGCAAGTTCTCCCTGGTACTGCATGGAGTAAGAAGTGACGCGAAGGCGGAGTTCTATCCTTTCGACACGGGTGTGATTGCGAATGCGGCGACGCAGAAGATTACGCCGCTGGCGGACGGCGTGCGCATCGATCTGGTGCGGGATGACACGCTCGCGCAGACGCCCGCGCAGTTGCATGGGCTGGTGAAGCTGAGCGAAACGCTGGCGTACGACGTGAACGCGCCGGTGGTGGTGGGTGAGGTCGCGGCGGCAGGCGGCGGATCGGCGGCAAGCACGACTGCGATTGGCGCGATTGGCCTGGCGTTTCTCGGCGGAATTCTGCTCAACCTGATGCCGTGCGTCTTTCCGGTGCTGTTTCTGAAGGGGCTTGCACTGGTGCAAACCGCTGGCGCGGGTGGGGGCCAGGGCCGCGCGCATCTACGACGGCACGGGCTGGTCTATGCGCTGGGGATTCTGCTCTCGTTCTGGGCGATTGTGGCCGTGCTGCTTGTGTTGCGCGCCACGGGAGGCCACGCGGGATGGGGCTTCCAGTTGCAGTCGCCGGTCTTCATCGCGCTGCTTGCTTCGCTGATTTTCTTTCTCGCGCTCGGGCTTGCGGGGCAGTTCGAGATCGGCCTCTCGCTGACCTCCGCCGGCAGCTCGTTGGTCGATCGGGCGGGGGCAGGGAAGCAAAGCTACTCGGGCAGCTTCTTCACCGGAGTGTTGGCGACCGTGGTGGCCACTCCATGCACCGCTCCGCTGATGGGCGCGGCGATTGGCTTCGCGCTGACGCAGTCCGCGTCGGTCATCTTTGCCGTCTTCACCGCGCTTGCGCTGGGACTGGCCGCTCCCTATCTGCTGCTCAGTTGGCAGCCGGCGTGGGTACGCGTGCTGCCGCGGCCGGGCGTCTGGATGGAGTTGCTGAAGCAGTTCACTACAGTGCCGCTGTTTGCCACGGCGATCTGGCTGGCGTGGGTCTACGGCCAGTTGCATGCGAGTAGCGGAGTAGACCAGATGGCGCTGCTGCTGACGTGCTTCCTGCTGCTGGCGATTGCGGGATGGGCGCTGGGCCGATGGCCTGCGGGGTGGGCGAGCCGGATCGCTGCGCTTGTGCTCATCGTGTTGGGGCTGGCCATTCCGCTTTCGCAGACGCGCACCGCAGAACAGACCGGACCTACGGTTCAGTCAAATGCAACCGAGCAGAACATTGAGCAGATAAACGCCGCGCAGACAGTCGCGTCTGCTTCAAACGCTACCGCAAACGCGGCCCTCGTCTGGCAGCCATACTCGCAGCAGGCGCTGGATGCGGCGCGCGCCGCGGGCCATCCGGTATTTCTCGACTTCACCGCGGCGTGGTGCCTCAGTTGCCAGTTCAACGAGCGCGCGGTGCTGCGGACTGGGGACGTCGAATCCGCATTGCGTTCGCACAACTTTGTGCTGCTCAAGGCCGACTGGACCAACGGCGATCCCGGCATCACACAGAAGCTCGCCTCGGTGGGCCGAGCCGGCGTTCCAACGTATGTTCTTTATCCCGCAGACGCGGGCAGCGCGCCGGATGTTCTGCCCGAGTTGCTGACCAAGGGGCTGGTGCTGGCCGCGATCGAGCGCGACGCCAAGTGAAGAAGCGAGTCTGCGTAGGTCCGTGGCACAGCTTCCCACTCATCGCGGTGAAGCTGCGATGAATGGGGCACCCGGCTTGCCTCACTCCTCGACAACACCTCACTCCAATCAAGATAAAGTCATCGTGCGCAATTGCAGATTGTGCTTCCGCGCGAGGCGGGCGTTGTTCTACAACCGATTGCGTTGGAACGAGAATAAATAGTGCATCCGGCGAATCGGTAGATATGGACGCTTCATCTAAAGAATGCAGCAATTGAAGGCAAGATGAACGCACCTGGGCGAGGTCCTCACGATTCCGAGCCCGCTACGAAACGCATTGTATAGAGCTTGTTCTGAACGTTAATTCAAGCCATCGCACGTTTATGGCTTGCAGGGATATTTTTACAATTTCGCAACTGCTGATAAGTAATTGAATATAAACGGTTTATATAAAAACCGACAGCATATAGACGAAAAAGGCCTGATATGGATACTTCACGTTTTTGGATTCGATCTGTTGTACTTTTCTCAGTTCTGTTTCCTACAGCGATTGGCGCCGTAGCGTTCAATGCCTCGCCCAACTGCCAGCGCTATGTAAGCGACTACGTCACCACGCCGGTGCGCAAACGTGTCAGTAAGGCGACCGCGCAGGCCTGGGCAAAGTGGCGTGTCGCCCATCCGAACTGGAAGCCCAACCCGCGCAGTAAGCGGAACAAGGTTGCGATGGCTCGGAAGAATGCCGCGGGCAATGCAGACATTGCCTGCCCGGCCCCGTCCAATCCAGTCCTTACCGAGTTGCTCGCTTCGATCGACCGCGACGGGACTCCGTCCCTCAATCCCTTAGCCATGGACACGACGCAGCTTTACCTCCCGGACCTGACGCCGCCGGATGTAACAGAAGTTTCGCCCGAGCATATCTCGACCGATTCGACCACAAGCTCGTGGCCATCCGATTCTCCATCAATCCCGCAGGTCCTGGCCCCTGTTTCATTCCCGGTCGGCGGTATCATTTTGCCAACCATCGTCCAACCCGATACGCCGCTGACCATAGGCGAGGCGCCCGAGCCGCCCAGCTTGCTGCTGGTCGTATCCGGCATCGGGGCGGGCTGGCTCTTTTGCAGACGAAGGCTCGGAAGCGCGGCGTAGCAAGCCTGCCACCCAGTAGCACGCACCATACGCCCCATCTTCACCGAGGAACTCAGAGAGGATGGGGCAAATCATTTTGGCTTGCGCTTGCCCGCGCGGATGCGCGCGACCTCGTCCATGCGCTGGGCGAGGAGCTTCTCGCGGCCCTCCTGGGTGGGGTGGTAGTAGCGGCGTCCGGCCAGCGACGGCGGAAGGCATTCCATGTCGGCGACGCGGCCCTCCACGTTGTGCGCGTACTGATAGCCCTTGCCGTAGTCCAGCGACTTCATCAGCTTGGTGGGAGCGTTGCGCAGGTGCAGCGGGACAGGCTCCGCTGCGGTGGCTTCGATGTCGCCGCACACGGCCCCGTAGGCGGTGTAGACGGAGTTCGACTTGGGCGCGAGCGCGAGGTAGACGATGGCCTGCGCCAGCGCGAGATCGCCCTCCGGCGGCCCCAGAAAGTGCATGGCATCGCGCGCCGAGAGGCAGAGATTGAGCGCCTCGGGCGCGGCCAGGCCAACGTCCTCCACTGCCATGCGCACGATGCGGCGCGCGACGTACATGGGGTCTTCGCCGGCCTGCAACATGCGGCCCAGCCAGTAGAGCGATGCGTCCACATCGGAGTTGCGCACGCTCTTGTGCAGCGCGGAGATGATGTCGTAGTGCTGCTCGCCCTGCTTGTCGTAGAGCAGAACGCGCCGCTGCAGGGCCTCGGCGGCGATCTCCTTGTTGATGCGATGACCCGCCTGCTCCCCGGCCAGACTCGCTGCCACGTCGAGCGCGTTGAGCGCGTTGCGCGCGTCTCCGCTGGCGTAGGAAGCAATCGTCTCCAGTGCGTCTTCGTCGGCCGCAACTCCGAATGCGCCGAGGCCGCGTGCTTCATCGCCGAGCGCGCGGTGGAGCAGCACGACAATCTGTGCCTCGGTCAGCGGCAGCAGCGTGTAGACGCGGCAGCGCGAGAGCAGCGCGGCGATCAGCTCGAACGATGGGTTCTCGGTGGTGGCGCCGATCAGGCGGATCGAGCCGCGCTCCACATAGGGTAGAAACGCGTCCTGCTGCGCCTTGTTGAAGCGGTGGATCTCGTCGATGAAGAGGATGGTGCGCGAACGGAAGCCGGCGGCCTTCTCCGCGGCCAACATCACGGCCTTGATCTCCTTGATGCCGGACATCACCGCGGAGAACTCGATGAAGGTGGCCTGCGTGAGCGCGGCGATGATCTTGGCCAGCGTGGTCTTGCCCGTTCCCGGAGGTCCCCAGAAGATCATCGAGGTGGGGTCATCGTGCGCGATGGCGAGCGAGAGCGGCTTGCCCGGGCCGAGCAGATGCTCCTGCCCGACGAACTCGTCGAGGGTGCGCGGCCTCATGCGATCGGCCAGCGGGGCCTGGCTGGCCTGCGCTGCGGCGGCGTCGGGAGTGGGGTTGAAGAGGTCCATAAAGGCGGTTGCTGGTTGTTAGTTGCTGGTTGTTGGTTGAGATGCGGCGCGTTGGCGCGAGGCTTCCCGCTGGCGCGAGGCTTCGTAGAGCAGCAGGGAACCGGCGACTGCGGCGTTGAGGCTTTCGACGCGGCCGGGAGTGGGGATCGCGATGCGCGCGTCGGCCAGCGAGAGAAATTCAGCCGAGAGGCCCGCGCCTTCGTTGCCGATCATCAGCGCGCAGGGAAGTGTGAGGTCGGAGTTAGAGACGGATTCGGAGATGGTCACGGGACCGGAATCGGAGCCAGGCGCGACGGCGGCCAGCAGGCGCACGCCTCGCGACTTCAAAGCGACAAGCTGGTCGGCGGCAACCTGCACGACGGGAATACGGAAGACCGATCCGGCGGAGGCGCGCAGGGCCTTCTGGTTCCACTCGCTCACCGTGCCCGCTGTGGTGAGGACGGCGGTTGCGCCGAATGCCTCCGCCGAGCGAATCAGCGTGCCCAGGTTGCCTGGGTCCTGCAAACCGGCGGCGACCAGCAGGAGTGGGACTTTGTTGCCGGGAGGGTTCGCGGGGAACGCGGATTCGATCTTCCAGACTGGAGGCACCAGCAGCGCACTGATGCCCTGCGGGTGCTGCGTCGCGACCGCGCTGGCGAAGACCTCGTCGGTGAGAACCAGCAGCTCGACCCCGCGCGGAAGCCACGCGGGCGGTTCCACGCGCTCGCTGAGGAAGATCGTCTTCAGAGGAAGGCCGCTGGCGAGCGCCTCGCGCAGCAGATTTTCGCCTTCGATGGCGACTAGGCCGCCGGAGAGGCGCGCATGGCCCGCGAAGGCCGCGCGAAGCTGCTTGACGCGCGCGTTGGCGCGGCTGGTGACGAGGATCGGCTGCGTGGTCATCTAGCCAAATCTTACGCTGTGAATGGGGAAGCAGCATTCAGCGTTGAGGATGAAATGGTCCGCTCTCGGCGTAAGGAAGAGGGCCGATCGGCACGAGGAGATTCAATTGCACGTCAGCGCAGTCCAGATAGCCGCACCCGTAGGGCCGTTCGCGAGGGTTATGCTGAAATCAACAAAGTAGCCTTGGGTAACCTTTGTGTTGTCTGGCACTGGACATGTGGTACTCGGAGGACTTGCTGTTACTGTGCAGGTGAGCACCGCAGTCGCCTGATTCGTTGGAGTTGTAGGTGTCGCTAATTCACGCAGCGTCACCGTGGTCGATGTCAGCAATTGCGAGTAGACATTCAGAGCTGTCACGGTACATCCTGCCGGAACCCACGTCAGCAGTGACGCGGACTCGCTCGGACTTGGACTTACTGTCGAGTTGTTCACCGAATAGTAATCAACGGAAGATGTTGGTGCCGAGTGGTAAACCGACATGTACGGAATTCCGCTGTTTCCACCACCGCCGCTGCCGGATGTGCCCTGTGGTCCTTGTGGCCCGGTTGGCCCGGTCGGTCCGGTTGCGCCAGCAGGAAGGGTCAAGTTCAGCACAGGTGCCAAACTTGTTCCGCTGATGGAGGCTGCGGCCGAACTACCACTGCTGACCGTTCCGATGCTAAATGTCGGCACGGTGCCCGCTGCTGCGAGCAGCGACCAGACTCCATTTCCGGAATTGAGGTAGGGCTCCTGCGAGTTGTTGCCCAGCATGGCGATGTAGGTCGAGCCGTTGTCGGTCACCGCATCGTTGGTCGCGTACCCATAGTGAGTGATCCACGCGCCCCTGAAGGTCATTCCCACGGCTCCGGCTGGGCCGGTGTCTCCCGTTGCCCCATTGGTTCCATTGGTTCCGCTTGCGCCGGTTGGTCCGGCTTGTCCGGACGCGCCCGTGGCTCCGGGAGTACCCGCCACACCCTGCGCTGCCAGCAGACTCCAGTCCTCCGGGTTCACCCCCGGCGTGTTGCCATGGTTCGACGCGATCAGCGAGACGTAGCTCGATCCCTGCCACGCGACCGCGTCGTTCAGCGCGTAGTTGGTGGTCGAAGCGTATGTTCCTTGCCACGTCAATCCGGGTACACCCGCCGCTCCGGGTGCTCCATTCTGCGCGAAGAGCGTCCAGAACGTTGGCATTTGGTCGGGAGTATTGCCGTGGTTGCTTGCTTGCAGCGAGACGTAGTCCGCGCCGTTATACGAGACTCCGTCCCCCAGCGCGTAGTTCACCACCGACGAGTAGACGCCCTGAAAGGTAAGCCCCACCGGCCCCGGAACTCCCTGCGGCCCCATCGGGCCGCTCAATCCCTGCGCTCCGGTTGCGCCGGTCAGGCCCTGCGCGCCCGCCTGACCGGCAATCCCCTGATCTCCCTGATTTCCCTTCTCGCCGGGAGGCCCCACACTCCCCGGCAATCCCTGCGGCCCGGCAGCTCCGGTCGCGCCCGTCGCGCCCGTCGGCCCGGCTGGCCCCTGCGCCGTCAGAGGTCCCCACTGCTGCGGACTGAGGCTCGGCGTATTCCCATGGTTGCTGGCGATCAGCGAGGTGTAGCTCGACCCCTGCCACAGCACCACGTCCCCCATCGTATAGTTCGTCGTCGAAGCGTACGTTCCCTGATAGACGAATCCCGGAGGCCCCTGCAGCCCCTGTGCTCCGATCTGCGCCGACGCCAGCAGCCCCCAGAACGCCGGACTTAGCGGCGGTGTATTCCCATGGTTCCCCGCGATCAGCGAGATGTAGGCCGACCCCTGATACTCCACCACATCGCTCAGCCCATAGTTCGACGTTGACGCGTAGGCCCCCTGATAGCCCAGCCCGGGAACCCCCTGAGGCCCCTGTGGCCCGGCTGGCCCCTGCGGGCCCACGGGCCCAATTCCGGTTCCACCCTCGGCCAGTAGACCCCAATCCGCCGGGCTGAGCGCCGGAGTGTTGCCATGGTTCGACGCAATCAGCGAGATATAGCTGGACGGCCCATAGAGCACAATGTCGTTCAGAGCGTAGTTCGTCGTCGATGCGTACACCCCCTGATACGACACCGCAACGGTTGGCGATCCGCTGCTTCCATTCGTGCCCGCCGCCCCCGCCGCAGCCAACAGTCCCCACTCCGCCGGACTCAGACCCGGAGTGTTCCCGATATTCGACGCGATCAGCGAGACGTAGCTCGATCCCTGAAAGACCGCCACATCGCCCAGCGCGTAGTTGGCCGTCGAGGCGTACGTCCCCTGGTAGTTCAATCCGGAGCCGTTGCCCGCCGGCCCAGCAGGCCCTTGCGCTCCCGTAGCACCCGTCGCACCAGCCGGCCCCACCGCTCCATTCGCTCCATTTGCTCCAGTCGGCCCAGTCGCACCAGTCGGCCCCGCGGGCCCCGCCGCTCCCGTCGCTCCAGGCAGCCCCGCAGCACCAGTTGGCCCCGCAGGCCCCACCGCTCCCGTCGCTCCAGGCAGCCCCGCAGCACCAGTTGGCCCCGCAGGCCCCGCCGCTCCTGCCGGTCCCGCATCCACCAGCTCCACATCCAGCGTTGGTGCGTGTGCCGTCAGGTCGTTCTCCTTGCTGTCGAACTGCATCATCGCGGTCCCAGCCGAGAGCGCGAGGCCATTGTTGGTTGCGGGCGAGCTGATCCACCCCTGCACCAGCGCCGTCACATCCACCGCGACGAACGCCCCGGCCTGGCTCACCGAAAAGACTCCGGCCGAGCTGCCGATCGCAGGTTCGGTTGCATAGGTGACGCTGTACTCGCCCCAGGCCCCGGTGATCGGCGCAAATGTCACCAGCCCCGGCGTAGTCACCCGGTTGCAGTAGAGCCGCAGCACGGCGCGCGACACCTTCCCCGCGGTTGTCCCCGCAGGCAGCAGCGACAGGTCGAACTGCAGCAGCGTGGTATAGCCCCCGCCCACGTCCAGATTGGAGATTGCCCCGCTATTGACCGTCGGCAGCGCGCTGTTCACATGCGCATCGGCCACCAGCGCCACTTCGGCGCCCCAGGCCTGCGCCCCCGCCCGCCACAACAACATCGAGCACAACAAAATCACCCGCACCACCACCGAGCCCACGCCCGCCTGCGGAGCCACTCTCAAATCACGGTCAATTCCCCCCCCCGTTCCCCCTGCCCATTCCGGCTCCAGCTACTCCGGTTGCATATCCGCTCTGTCCAGCCGGTCCCATGACCGGCCGGTGAGCTACGCAACGGTTTCAACGTTCCCTACTCGACGATTCACGCTGCCACGGGTCGCGTGCCGATGATGCGACTTCGTGGAGCAAGACAGATTTGGAATATGTCCCGTTTTAGGACACTCCAGCCTGAATAGCAAGCCCTTTCGTCTCGCCCCCCCTCTTTGCCGCTCCATCTCCCTTCCCGGCGATTCCCATCGAGTCGTGCAGAACCCTTCGATTTCCCTTCACGCCAGGCATCTCATAGACTGCAAACACCAGCCCAATCCGCGCGGAGAACCTCAGACCATGTCCCAGCAAGCCCCCAACCAGCCCGGAACCCTCCCCACCCCCGACACTCTGGTCAACATTCCCCGCCTCGTCACCGCCTTCTACTCGCTCCATCCCGATCCTGCCGTCCCCGCCCAGCGCGTGGCCTTCGGGACCTCCGGCCATCGCGGCTCCGCCTTCACCGCCTCCTTCAACGACGACCACATCGCTGCCATCGCGCAGGGGATCGCGGACTACCGCCGGGCAAATAAAATCACTGGCCCGCTCTTCCTCGCCAAGGACACGCACGCCCTCTCCGAGCCGGCCTTCGCCACCGCGCTCGAAGTCCTCGCCGCCAACGCCATCGAGGTCTTCGTCGACGACCAGCTCGCCTACACGCCCACTCCTACGCTTTCCCACGCCATCCTGACGTATAACGCAAAGCTCAACGGCGGCAAGACTCCCTCGCAGGAACTTCTGGCAAAAAGCGCAAGCGATGAAACCAAGCAGTGGGCGGACGGAATCGTCATCACCCCCTCGCACAACCCCCCCGACGACGGCGGCTTCAAGTACAACCCGCCCAACGGTGGCCCCGCCGACACCGCCGTCACCCAGTGGATCGAGGACCGCGCCAACGACCTCATCTCCAAAAAACTCGCCGGAGTAAAACGCATCCCCTACACCCGCGCCCTCGCTGCCCCCACCACCCATCGCCACGACTATATCTCGGCCTACGTCAACGACCTGGCAAACGTCATCGACTTCGCCCCGCTCGCCGGAACCACGCTGAAGCTCGCCGTCGATCCTCTCGGCGGCGCGGGCGTCCACTACTGGCCGCGCATCGCCGAGCGGTACAAGCTCCCCTTCCAGGTGCTCAACCCCTACGTCGATCCCACCTTCCGCTTTATGACGCTGGACTGGGACGGGCGCATCCGCATGGACTGCTCCTCGCCCTTCGCCATGGCGTCTATGATCGCCAACAAGGACAAATTCGACGTGGCCTGGGCCTGCGACACTGACCACGACCGGCACGGCATCGTCACCCGCACCAGTGGCCTGCTCAACCCCAACCACTACCTCGCCGTCGCCATCCAGTATCTCTTCACCCACCGGCCGGGCTGGAAGCAGAATGTCGGAATCGGCAAGACGCTCGTCTCGTCGTCGATCATCGACCGCGTCGCCAAGGGGCTGGGGCGGCCGATGCTCGAAGTCCCCGTCGGCTTCAAGTGGTTTGTGGACGGGCTGATCGACGGATCGCTCGGCTTCGTCGGCGAAGAGAGCGCCGGGGCCACCTTCCTCCGCCGCGACGGCAGCGTCTGGACCACCGACAAGGACGGCCTCATCATGGGGCTACTTTCTGCTGAAATGACTGCGGTGACGGGTAAAGATCCCGGCCTGCTCTACAACGACCTCACCGCAAAGTACGGCTCGCCGATCTACCAGCGCATCGACGCCGTCGCCACACCGGAGCAGAAGGCCAAGCTCGCCAAACTCAGCGCCGCGCAGGTCACCGCGAAGACGCTCGCCGGCGAGCCCATCACCGCGATCCTCACTGAAGCTCCCGGCAACCACGCGCCCATCGGCGGCCTCAAGGTGACGACCGAAAATGGCTGGTTCGCCGCCCGTCCCTCCGGCACCGAAGACGTCTACAAGATCTACGCCGAATCCTTCAACGGCCAACCCCACCTCACCCAAATCCAAACCGAAGCCAAAGCCCTCGTCACCGCCGCGATTGCTTAGTGGGCCGGAGTGAGCAGACAAGGGAAGCCTGCTCACTCCGCCTCGATCTACCGCACAACTTGGAATTTGTCCCACGGAGTGTTGCAGACCGGGCAGCGGTCGTGCTCGTCGGGCGTCTCCGAGGTGTAGCCGCAGACCGGGCAGACGAAGAAGTCGCGCGGCTTGGCGATCCATGCGTCCTTCGCGCCCGACTCGACCAGCGCGATGGCCTCGCTGTACAGGCGCGCGTGCGTCTTCTCCGCCTCTATAGCGTTGTGGAAGGTGCGGATGGCGGCGGCGTTGCTGTGCTTCGTCGCCTCGGCGATGAACTCCGGGTACATCGTCGCGATCTCGTACTGCTCGCCCGCAAGCGCCGTCTTCAGGTTCTCCAGCGTGCTGCCAACCTCGATCTCGTGGATTTTGAACGCGACCTTGCCGCCCAACTGGATGATCACCCGCGCGTGGTTGGTTGCGTGAATCTGCTCGGCGCGCGCGGCGGCGCGGAAGAGGCTAGCGGCGCCGCGAAAGCCATCCGCATCGGCCTTGATGGCAAACGCGTTGTATTTGGCGTTCGCATTCGATTCGCCTTCCAGGGCGCTCAGCAAGTTCTTAACCGTAACTGCATTTTCCGCTGCGATCTCTGCCATGTCCGGCCCTCCAATGAGCCGGCACAAGATTACAAGCCCTGGCGGAAGATTGCTGTGTCAAAGAGTACAGGTGCGCTGTGCTCACCGCGCGCGCCAGCTCCACTCCATCCCGCCCAGGATGGTGCGGCCCTGCATGGGGACGCCGACGATCTCTGTGTAGCCTGTGTTGCTCAGGTTCAGCAGGCGGAGGTAGGGACGGATGCTGCCGGTGTTGCGCGCGAGGCTGACGTCCCACAGCGGGTAGGCCGTCTGCGTGGTCTTCTGCACCACCTCAACCTGCGTGTGCGCGGAGAGCTGCTTAAACTGGCCCGTCCAGCCGAAGACCGCGTTCTGGGCGGCGTAGTTGAAGGCGTACTCCGAGAGGTAGTTCGGCGGCAGATTGCCGGAGTGGGCCGCCGTATAGCTCAGGTCGAACTGCTGAGTGGCGCTGATCCGCACGCGAACGCTGGCCTCCGCGCCGCTGATGTCCAGCGTGGGCACGTTGACAGCCTGCCACTGCTCGCCCGTGGTGAGCGGCAGCAGCTTGGAGTAGTCGATGGCGTTGGTCTCGTTGAGCCGGAAGCCGACCGCTGTCAGCGTCAGCCGTCCATTGGCAGGCTTCCAGTCGAGGCCGCCCTCGGTGCTCCAGCTCGACTCCGGCTTCAGCGCCGCATTTCCCAGCGTCGCCGGGTCGGAGTAGTAGAGATCGGTGTAGGTGGGCAGGCGGAAGCCGTGCCCCGCCGATCCGCGCAGGCGAATCGTTTTGGTCAGCGTATAAGCCGCCGCCGCGCTGGGCGAGAAGACCGAGTCGCCGCCCGAGAGCATCTCCTCGCGCGCGCCCAGCGAGAGCGAGAAGCGCCCGAGCGACCGCAGGCTCAAATTCGCGTAGCCCGCGCCCTGGTTGCGCGCATGGACACCGAGCGCGTTGCTGCGAAGTTCGCTGGAGCCAACCTGGGAGAAGTTGAAGCTGTGGATCGAGTCGCCCGACTCCTCCAGCCCGTAGGCAAGCGTGGTGTTGCGGCCCAGTTCGTCGGCGCGGCGCAGCGCACCTTCGTAGCTGGTGGTGACGTGGTTGTTCTGGTAGATCGCGGGCAGCCCCTCGAGCAGCACAAACAGATCGCTGTGCCGCCGGTAGCCGAAGCTGGCCGCCGTGCGCGCGCCAAGCTGCTGCTGAATGCTGGCCAGCCATCCCTTGGTGCGCTCCCACGAGTTGTACGGGCCATAAAAATCGTTTGCGCCGTATGGCCGGTCGCTCGCCGCCAGCAGAACGTCGGTCGTACCCGCCCTGGTCTTCAGCCAACTCTCGCTGGCCAGCGCATTGCTGCTGTAGTTGCGGTCGGCGATAAAGCCGTCGGATGTGTCGCGGCTGCCGGTCAACTGCTCGGCAAACGGCCCCGACGAGGTTGCCGCGCGCAGATGTTCCTCCAGCGACCCGTAGTTTCCCGCGCCCGACCGCGCCACCACGCTCAACCCCGCGTCCGGCGCGCCAGTCAGCAGGTTCACCGCGCCGCCGATGGCGTCCGACCCGTAGAACGTCGAGCCCGATCCGTGCAGCACGTCCACGCGCGTGATTGCGTCCAGTGGCACGGGAATGTCCAGGTTCAGGTGGCCGGTCTCGGGGTCGTCCACGCGCAGTCCGTTGACCAGAACCAGCGACTGCTCGAAGGTCGTCCCGCGAATCGCGAGGTCGGCCTGCACGCCCTCGCCCGCGCGCGCCTGCAGGTTCAGCGATGGGTCGGTGCGCAGCAGGTTCACTACACTGTCCGTCCCCACCGGCGCCTCGCGCGGCAGGATCACCTGCACCGAACGATTGCTCTCGGCCAGCGGCAGCGGCTCCGCGGTCGTTGTCACCTGCACGCTCTGCTGCACGCTGATTGGACTCTGTGACTGGGCAACGGTCGGCTGCGCGCTCGAAGAGCTCTGCTGGCAGACGCCGCATCGCGCGCTGAGCAGACAGAATGAGAGCGCAACAACAATTTTCTTCATAAGCCGATCATCGAGCAATCCACGGAGCAGGGCAACGATACTTTTGTCTTGCCATAAATAATTGATCGAGTAAACTACATAGAACGGATTATGCGCATTGAAGCCTTCCTTCGCGAGAGTCCCATGTTCACGGTGAAGCGTGCGGCACGCCACTTCGACCGCATCGCAGCCGAAGCCTTCTCGCCAGACGATCTTGGATTCATGGAGGGCCTGCTGCTGGCGGCGATCTTCTTCGAGGCCCCCCGTTCCATTAAGCCCTCCCTGCTGGCCGAGACCTTCGCTACAACGCGCGGCAACGTCAGCCACGCCATCTCCTCGCTGGAGGCGAAGGGACTGGTGCAGCGCAGGATCGATCCCGCCGACGCCCGCGGCACTCTGCTGGCGCTGAAGCCCGCAGGCAAAAAGTCCGCCCTGCGCACCATCGCCGCCTTCGACAGGATGCAGCAGAAGTTTGAGCAAAAAGTTGGCAAAACCGCGCTGAAAAATGCACTCGATGTCATTCGCGCGCTGGAATCCTGCCATCGCCCATAGAGCGGTTTCACCGCAGGTCTTTACAGGAGCGAAGAGCGTTTGCGTGGTTTTTCCTCAAGAAAAACCACTTTAATAATTCTCGCGCGATAACAGTTGCGGTGAAACCGCTCTAGGACCTCGACCGAGCGGAATCCAAGTAGAATGGCTCTGTGAGCACATCCTCCGCGTCTCTCTCCGCAATCCGCCGCAAGATCGAGGGCCGCGAGCGCATCTCGCCCACAGATGCCCTCCTGCTCTGGCGCGAGGTGCCGGACGAAGAGATGCGCTCGCTCGCCTCGCTGGTGCGCGCGCGCTTCCACGCGCCCAACGCATGCACCTATCTGCTGATGCGGATCATCAACACGACGAATGTCTGCGTGGCGCAGTGCGACTACTGCGCCTTCTACACGCTTCCCGGCCAGGCGGGCGGATACGTCCTCAGCCAGGAGCAGGTCTTCGCCAAGATCGACGAACTGCTCGCCCTCGGCGGCGACCTGGCCGGCTTCAACGGAGGCTTCAACCCGCAGCTCTCGCTCGACTACTACTGCGATCTGGTTCGCGCCATCCGCGCCCGCTACGGCGACCGCATCGAGCTCTACGCCTTCACCATCGCGGAGTTCCTCTACCTCGCCGACCACGCCTCGCTCTCCTACACGGCCACAGCCGAGCGCCTGAAACAGGCCGGCGTCCGCTGGATCACCGGAGGCGGCTCGGAGATACTCACCGAGGACTTCCGCCTCCGCCACAGCAAGTTCAAGTACACCGTGGCGCAGTTCTTCGCGGCGCAGGCCGCCATCGTCGCCACCGGACTGCGGACTACAGCCACAATGGTGATCGGCTTCGACGAATCCATCGAGGAGCGCATCGAGCACCTCGATCGCACGCGCCGCTTTCAGGACGAGACCGGCGCGCAGGAGAGCTTTCTCTGCTGGAACTTCAAGCCCTGGGCCACACCCCTCGGCGACAAGCTCAACAATATCGAGATCACGCCAGCCGAATATTTGCGCCATCTCGCGTTGAGCCGCATTTACCTGGACAATATCCCGCGCATCCGCACCTCGGTCCTCACCCAGAACGAGCGCGCGCTGGAGGGCCTTCTCTACGGAGCGGACGACTTTGACATCCCCATCGAGGACGAGGTGACGCAGAAGGCCGGCGCAACCATCAACCTCAACTTCGACCGGATTCTGGACGTTGCGCGCAGCCTCGGATTCGAGCCGAGGTATCGCCATGTGGCGCTGGAGCACACGGCAAAGGCTATTTAGCGAGGTTCCAATTATTTGCTGGGCAGAGCGTAGATGACCTCACCCGGACGCGTGTAGTGCAGCTCTTCGCGCGCCTGGCGCTCGATCGCATTGGGATCGCTCTGGAGCCGGTTCACGCGTCCCGTCAACAGGTCGTTCTCCTGTTGCAGTTCCAGCATCTGCTGGTTCAGCAGTTGCGTCTCATTCCGCTTCTGCTCGTACACCGTCAACCCATTCGCCCCGAAGACGACGTGATACGCCACTGCCAGCGCCAGCGCCGCGGCAGCCACGGTCGCCAGCTTGCGCCGCTCCATCAAGAGCCGCCCGCACAGCGCGCGCACGGACGCAAAACGTCGTCGCCTCGCCGGGACTGGTGGGTTGCCTTCCATTGTTCCAGTTGATGAGGCGCAGCCGTTCCAGTCAAGACCAGACTCCGCACCGCGCGCGGCAGGAACCAAGTTCGTACACATGCGCCTCTCATCGAATCGATTTCGAAACCGAATCTCATTCGCACCAATCTCGCGCAAACTGAATCGTTTTCGTGCAAATCGATCGGACCGCCAATCAAGTGCCAACGGATTCCACATCTGCTTTTGCACCAACGGCGCACAATCCCGCGCCGCTTGGTATTCTTGTGGTGTCTGATTTCATCTCTCCCCCCATCCACTGAACCACTCTGCCGAAGGAACGGCCAAACCATGACAGACACTCCCGCAGCCATCCAGGAAATCAAGATCGCCCACAGCCCGGACTCCGACGACGCCTTCATGTTCTACGGCCTGGCCACCAACAAGGTGCGCGTTCCCGGCTTCAAGTTCACCCACACGCTCACCGACATCGAGACACTTAACCAGCGCGCCATCCACGACCCCTACTACGACGTCACGGCCATCAGCTTCCACGCCTATCCCTACATGCAGGAGACCTACACCCTGATGGCCTGCGGCGGCTCGGTGGGCGAGGGATACGGCCCCATGGTGGTCTCCCCGCGCAAGCTCTCGCCGGACGAGATCCGGAAGACGCGCATCGCCGTTCCCGGCACGCTCACCACAGCCTATCTCACGCTCAAGCTCTTCTGCCCCGAGGTGGAGACGGTCACCCTCCCCTTCGACAAGATCATCCCGGCGGTGGTTGCAGGCGAGTTCGACGCCGGCCTCATCATCCACGAGGGCCAGCTCACCTACGGCAACAACGGCTTGGTCAAGGCGCTCGACCTGGGCGTCTGGTGGCGCGAGCAGACCGGCCTGCCGCTGCCCCTGGGAGGCAACGCCATCCGCCGCTCGCTGGGGAAAGACGCAATGCGGATCACGACCAACGCGCTGCGCGACAGCATCCAGCACGCGCTCGACCACCGCGACGAGGCGCTCGCCTACGCCATGCAGTTCGCCCGCGACCTGGAACCCGCGCTGGCCGACAAGTTTGTCGGCATGTACGTCAACCAGCGCACCCTGAACTACGGCGAAGACGGCCGCGAGGCCATCCGCAAGCTGCTGCAGATGGCCTCGAC
>Ga0224557_1000823_pt1 | contig 32633 bp, 26 predicted proteins | sample 714S31014metaG_FD_180677 | JGI IMG/M metagenome (GOLD analysis project Ga0224557, IMG submission 180677) | Peat soil microbial communities from Stordalen Mire, Sweden - 717 S3 10-14 | ecosystem: Environmental > Terrestrial > Soil > Wetlands > Peat | place: Sweden: Norrbotten County, Stordalen... | reverse complement strand
AGGAACCGCGCCGCCGCAGAATGGACTTCAAACCGTTGCCTTCCACCCCGCCGAAGGCACGCGCGTGATCTCGTCGCTGACCGCGGCCCAGATGAAACAGATGCTGCAAGGCGTAGTGATTCACGGCACCGGCCGCAAAGCGCTTCTCGAAGGCTATAGTTCCGCCGGTAAAACCGGCACGGCGCAGAAGTTCGATCCCGCAATCGGCAAATATTCCAAGACAAAATACTACGGGTCGTTCGCCGGATTCGCTCCCATTAACAATCCTCAGATTGCTGTGGTCGTAGTTCTCGATTCCGCTGTAGGCCTGCACCAAGGCGGCCAGGTCGCAGCGCCCGTCTTCCAGCGCATCGTGCAACAGGTGCTCGAGTACCAGCATGTCCCGCACGACGTAGAACTCCCTGCCAGCCGCCAGCTCTTGCTGGCGCGCCGCAACGCGCCGGACAAAATTCTCGACGAAAGTTCGCCTGACCACTTAGGCGCAAGCCTGGATATGGCCGAAGCCACCGCAGAAACATCAGCGAGCGCCTCAACCTATGCCAAATCGAACGCCGCTGCCTCGGGAGTCGCAGGTCAGAACACTTCGGCAATCGTCGCGCAAATCGTCCCCGCCGCGCAGAACCAGAGGGAGCCGGTATCTCCAGAGGCTGCCCCACCCAAGCCTTCTTCTGGCTTGAGTGGGAATACCACGAGCCAATCAGCCTCAATCGCGAATCCCAACGCCGGAGACTCCTCCGCGAAATCGCCCCCCGGCAGCACCGTAATCCTCAACGTAGAAGAAGGCGGAATCGAAGTCCCATCGTTCCTGGGCAAGAACGTGCGCAGCGCGTTAGAAGCAGCCCAAGATGCTGGCCTCGACCTAGACGCCGTCGGCAGCGGCACAGCCCGCGAACAATCACCGCAGCCGGGAGCCCACGTCGCCGCCGGAGCGAGGGTCGTCGTGCGGTTTGGAAGATAATTGCAGCCTATACTTGATGTCATGCCCGGAGGGACACGTTTTTACCATCCCAAGAGTCCAATAACCATTGCAGCGTTGCTGGTGCTCGTATCTATCTTGATTTGGGTTGCCTTGTCGCAGCTCGGCTGGGTGCGGTAGTTGTCGAGGAGCATCGCCGGCTCATCTCCTCAACCTCTGCAATCTGCCCTCTCACCTCTGACCAAGGTCTCTGAGGTCGCTGGCGCGGCCGAGCGCCCGTTTGTTCGCCACGAGATCGTCGAAAGAAATGAAATGCACTGGGACACCGAAGAACGTGCTCGCGACCTTGTTTTTCCAGGCGTCCGCGAACTTGACCCCGGTGATTTCGGTCAGAACGTCAATGCGCACGGGAGCGATTCCAATCTGATAAACAACCTGTTTCTCGGTGAATGTCTGCGGAGTGATGCCATCGTGATCGAGCGGCGCGCCAAATCGCCTGAGCGCCTCGACTACCTTTTGAGAATTTTGCGGTGAATTGCCGACCCACACGTCGAGGTCTTTCGTGTAGCGCGGTTCTCCATACTTCATAACCGCGAAGCCGCCGACGATCAAGTATTCAACCTGAAATTCGTTTAAGAGTTGTAGCAGTTCTTTGTAGTGTGGGTTTTCTGCCATGGCTGATTTCCTCAGCTAGTTCCACCAATTCCCATGCCGCGGAAAAGATGGCTTCATCTCCCTGTTCTTGCCAGAACTCAATGTCGAACGAACGATCTGGAAACCCCCGCTCGACCAGCCGCGTTTTCCACGAAGAATTTTCAGGAATACTCATAGCTTCTCTTCGAGTTGGCTCTAAACAATTGTCAGGATATCAGGCTGAACGGCAGACTGCCGAACACGACCGCTTCCCCCAAGAGGTCTCAACTTCCGCAATCTGACTGCTGCCTTCTGCAATCGCTTTTCACCTCTGCCCTCTCACCTCTAACCTCTGACCTTATAATCACTCCAATGACCTTCCAACAGCTTCTGGACGGCGCGGAGGTCCTCTCCCAAAGCGGAAACTCGGCCGAAAACCCTCTCGTCACCGGCCTGGATTACGATTCCCGCCGCGTCCGCCCCGGGTACGTCTTTGTCGCCATGAAGGGAGAAACCAGCGACGGCAACCGCTTCATCGACCAAGCCATCGCCGCCGGAGCCGTCGCCATCGTCACCGACTCCGCCACAGAGCCCGCGCGCCCCGGTGTGGCCTGGGCCCAAGTCCCCCACGGCCGCCGCGCCCTCGCCCGCTTTAGCGCCAATTTCTACAAGCGTCCTGCAGAGCGCATCGCCAACACCGGAATCACCGGCACCAACGGAAAAAGCACCACCGCTTTCATCGTCGAATCCATCCTGCAAGCCGCCGGACGCAAGACCGCGCTGGTCGGCACCATCGAATATCACGTCGCCGGAAAAATTCTCCCCGCCCCGCACACCACGCCCGAAGCGCTCGAACTGAATCAACTGCTAGCCGAAGGCCTGTCCCAAGGCGTGACCGAGTCCGTCATGGAAGTTTCCTCGCACGCGCTCGACCAGCAGCGCGTCTTCGGAATTCCATTCGACGTGGCCGTCTTCACCAACCTCACGCGCGATCACCTCGACTACCACGGCACGATGGAAAAGTATTTCCAAGCCAAGCAGATTCTCTTCGAAGGCTGCGGAACCGAGCCGCCACGCGCCGCCGTTCTAAACACCGACGACGAATACGGACGCCAGTTGCTGAAGCTGTCAAAGAAAAAGAGTTCTGATGTCTTCTCCTACGGCCTGACCACCGGCGACTTCCACGCCGAATCGATCGAGATCACCTCCCGCGGCACGCGCTTTCAAATGGTCACGCCCGCCGGCCAACTCGCCATCTGGACGCCGCTCATCGGCAACATAAACGTCTACAACACACTCGCCGCAGCAGCCACCGGTCATTGCCGCAACTGCCCTCCCGAAGCAATCATTCAGGGAATCGCCAATCTCACTCACGTCCCCGGCCGCTTCGAGCGCGTCGACTGTGGCCAGCCCTTCACAGTGATCGTCGACTACGCCCACACCGACGACGCGCTCCGCAACCTCACCGCACTCGCGCGCGATTTTGTCGCCCGCGCCGGGCTCAAGGGCAAAGTCATCACTCTTTTCGGCTGCGGCGGCGACCGCGATCGCACCAAGCGTCCGCTCATGGGTGAAGCGGCCGGCAACGGAAGCGACTTCGTCGTCCTCACCTCCGATAACCCGCGCGCCGAAGATCCCCTCGCCATCATCAACGACGCTTTAATCGGCCTTCAGAAATCCGGCGCGAAATACGTGGCTGAGCCCGATCGCCGCAAGGCCATCGCGCTCGCCATCGAGCGCGCCAATCCCGGCGACATCGTCCTGCTAGCCGGCAAAGGCCACGAGAAAACGCAGACCACGCAAGCAGGATCGATTCCCTTCGACGACGTCGCTGTGGCCCGCGACGTGCTGTCCTCACTAGGGTACGAATGCAATCGGGCCGCTCCGCCGAGCCCCGCTGGAACCCACGCATGAAACTCCCACTCTCCCGCATCGCCAAATTCATCGCCGCGACCGGCCAGTACGACTCGAGCGCCGTCGCGCAGGGATATTCCATCGATTCCCGCACCATCCATCCCGGCGAACTTTTCTTCGCCGTAAAAGGCGAGCGCTTCGATGGCCACGATTTCGTCGAGTCAGTGCCGAGCCAAGGCGCGGTCGGAGCTGTCATCCGCAAAGATCAGCTAGCCCGCTACGCCAATCCCAAAGGCCTGTTGGCCGTTGACGACACACTCATCGCCCTCCAGACGCTTTCGACCGCAGTAAGAAAGTTGTGGGGCAAAACCGCGATCGGCATTACCGGCTCCATGGGCAAAACCACCACCAAAGAGGCCGTCGCCCATCTACTCGCAATCAGATACCGCGTCCATCGCACCAAGGGGAATTTCAACAACCACTTCGGTCTCCCCCTCGGCCTGTTGACGCTCGAGCCGGAATACGACCTCGCCGTGGTTGAGATGGGCATGTCGCACGCCGGCGAAATTGCCGCGCTCGCCCGCATCGCGCTTCCAAATCAAGGCGTCGTCACTAACGTCGCTCCCGTCCATCTTGAGTTCTTCGATTCGCTCGCCGGCATCGCCCGCGCCAAGTACGAACTGATCGAAGCTCTTCCCAGCGCCGGCGCCGCTTTTCTCAACGCTGACGACGAATACGTCAGCCAGTTCGGCCGCGATTTCAAGGGCAAGGTAGTCCTGTATGGCATGAAGCCCACCGCTGACGTCCGCGCAGAAAACATCGAAGCGCTCGGTGCCGGCGGCACGCGCTTCGACCTGCTCTGCGGAGGAACGACCTGTGATGGAGTGCGTCAAAGAGTACACAGCCCGTTGCTAGGCCAACACAACGTCTACAACGTACTAGCCGCCGCCGCCGTGGCCATCCACCACGGCATCACGCCCTCCGAAATCGCCGCAGCTCTTCCCGCTCTCGCAGCGGCCGACAAGCGCGGCGAGGTCGTCCAACTGGGTAACATCTCGGTCCTCTACGATTGCTACAATTCCAGTCCAAGGGCCTTGATGGCTGCCGTTGACACTTTGGCCGCCATGCCTGCAACGCGCCGCATCGTCGTGGCAGGAGAAATGCTCGAACTAGGCACGGCCGCCGAGCAATTGCACCGCGACTGCGGCCATTACATTGCGAACAAGAAACTGGATTTCCTGCTGGGCGTGCGCGGCTTGGCCAAGCCAATGGTAGAAGCGGCGAGCGCAGCCGGCATGAAAGCTGAGTTCGTAGCCACGCCCGAAGAAACGGGCCAGTGGCTAGCGGAGCATGCGAGAGCGGGCGACGTAGTACTTCTAAAAGCCTCCCGCGGCGTGAAGTTAGAAAAAGCGCTGGAAGTCTGGCAGAACAAGCTCGGAAGCGCGAACGACGAACGACCAACGACCAACGACCAACGACGGGGGTAAGTTTGCTCTACTGGCTGCTCTACCTGAAGCTCTACCACTACTTCCCGCCCTTCCGCATCTTCCGTTATCTGACGTTCCGCACCGCGTTCGCCAGTCTCACCGCGCTGTTCACCGGGCTCATCGTGGGCCCGATCGTAATTCAGCGTCTGCGCGATTTCCAGATCGGCCAATACATCCGCGAAGAAGGCCCGCAGGCTCACCAGAAAAAAGCCGGCACGCCGACCATGGGCGGCCTGCTGATCGCGATCGCCATCCTCGTCCCTACGCTGCTCTGGGCCGACCTGAGCAATCCCTTCGTCTGGATCGCCGTATTCGCCACAGTGGCTTTTGCGGCCATCGGTTTCACCGACGATTACCTTAAAGTCGTTCATCGCCGCAATCTCGGCCTCACCGCCCGCGCCAAACTCGGTTATCAAATCGCGTCGAGCGTCGTCATCGCCATCGCGCTCATCGCCCTCGATCATCGCGGAGAATACTCCACCAAACTCGTGGTCCCATTCTTCAAGCAGGTCCATCCCGACCTCGTCATCGAGCGGTGGGTCAAAAATCCGCAGCTCTGGCCCTTCGCCTTTCTACCATTCGTGATCTTCGTCGTCATCGTGATCGTCGGCTCCAGCAACGCCGTCAATCTCACCGACGGACTAGACGGCCTCGCCATCGGCTGCACCGTGATCGCCGCCGGAGCCCTCGCCGTCCTCACCTACCTTAGTGGTCACGCCACATTCGCAGCTTACCTGGAATTGCAGCGCATGCCCCAGATCGGCGAGCTCACCATTTTTTGCGGAGCCATGGTCGGCTCCGCCATCGGATTTCTCTGGTACAACGCGCACCCCGCCGAAGTCTTCATGGGCGATGTAGGCTCGCTCGCCCTCGGCGGCGCCATCGGCACCGTCGCCGTCATGATCAAGCAGGAACTGCTTCTCCCCTTCATCGGCGGAGTCTTCGTCATCGAAGCGCTTTCGGTAATCCTGCAGGTCGGATCCTACAAGCTGCGCAAGAAAAGAATTTTCAAGATGGCGCCCATCCACCACCACTTCGAACTGCTAGGTTGGTCGGAGTCAAAGGTAATCGTGCGCTTCTGGATCGCGTCCTTAGTGTTCGCGCTCTTCGCACTGACGACGCTAAAGCTAAGATGAATTGGAGCGCAGATATCTCGAAGGGATAGCTGGGAGAACGAGCGACCAGATTGCTCGAAGCTCGCGGCTCAAAGCTCGAAGCTTGCTTGCGTCTATGGTGAAATAGAACCAATGGACCTGAAAGACAAACGCGTACTCGTAGTCGGCCTTGGCAAATCCGGCGTAGCCTCCGCCCTTTTCCTCAAATCCCGCGGAGCCCGTGTCACTGTCTCCGACTCCAAGCCCGAAGCCGAGCTTCGCAAAGAAATTCTGCTCTTCCTCGAGCACGGAATCACCGTCGAGACCGGCGGCCACGGCGACCGCACCTTTCGCGGCCAGGACCTGATCGTAGTCAGCCCCGGCGTCCCCTTCGATGCCCCGCAGCTGGTCCAGGCGCGCAATCTCGGCGAAAAAGTAATCGGCGAAATCGAGCTGGCAGCCCGTTTCCTCCCCGGCCCCATCGCCGCCATCACCGGAGCCAACGGCAAAACGACAACCACCTCGCTAGCCGGCGAAATCCTGGCCGCTGCCAAGCTCCCGGTTCTAGTCGGCGGCAACATCGGCACGCCCGCCATCAGTTTCGTCGATCAAGCCACGCCGGCCACCTGGATCGTCCTCGAAGTCTCCAGCTTCCAGCTCGAAACCATCGTCGATTTCCGCCCCCGCATCGCCGTGATCCTCAACATCACGCCCGACCATCTCGACCGTCACAAGACCTTCGCCAATTACGTCAACGCCAAAGCGCGCATCTTCGAAAACCAGCACCCGGACGACTTCACTGTCCTGAACGCCGACGACGCGACCGCCGCCGCCCTGCATGACCGCACCCGCGCACAAATCCTCCGCTTCAGCCGCAAAAAAGAAGTCGATCGAGGAGCCTATGTCCATGGCGGCGGCATCTTCTTCCGCGATGGCCAGCACCAGAGCGAAATCATGCTGCTCTCCGAAATTTCTTTGAAAGGCGCCCATAACCTCGAAAACGTGCTGGCGGCAATCTGCGTAGGCATGCTGGCCGGCTGCCAGCCCAATCAAATCCGCGAGGCAGTGAAGAATTTCAAAGCCGTCGAGCACCGCCTGGAGTTCGTAGCAAACATCGCCGGTGTCGACTACTACAACGATTCCAAAGCCACCAACGTAGATGCGACCATCAAAGCCCTCGAATCTTTCCCCGCCAATATTCACCTGATCATGGGAGGCAAAGACAAAGGCAGCGACTACTCCGTCCTGAATGACCTGCTGCGTGCCCGCGTGAAGCGCGTCTACACCATCGGAGCCGCCGCCGCCAAAATCGAATCCCAAATCCAGGGCGCCGCTGAAATCGACCACGCCGAAACCCTCGAAACCGCCGTCCAGCGCGCCGCAGCCGCCGCCGTCCCCTTCGACGTTGTTGTCTTAGCCCCCGCCTGCGCCAGCTTCGACCAATTCCAAAACTACGAGCATCGCGGCGTGGTCTTCAAAGAAGCCGTCCGCACTCTGGCCGAAACCCCGGCAGAAAAGTAGCGCGGTTGGTTCTTCGCCACCACCCTCTAAGTACTGTCATTCCGAGCAAAGCGAGGAATCTCCATCTTCTCTGCTCTCTCGAGCCGCCCGCCCGAACCAACAAAGTTATCCCTCGCCCAAATTCCCCGCGCAAAACCCTCCGTGCCGCCGTGCCTCCGTGTTGAAATAATGTTGTTATGGCCAAGCGCGTCAGTGTCGATCGTTGGATGTTCACCGTCACCACTATCCTGGTCTTCATCGGACTGACCATGATCTTCTCCGCCTCCGCCGTCATGGCCAAAGAGCGCTTCGGCTCCGCCTACGAATTCCTGCTGAAGCAACTCTTGTGGGCGGTAGCCGGCCTGGTCGTAATGCTCATCGCCATGAGGGTCGATTACAAACGCCTCCAGCATCCCGCCCTGATCTTCACTCTCTTAGGCTTCACCACGCTCTTCCTGATCTCCGTCTTCTTTCTTGATCGCGCGCACGGCACCCACCGCTGGTTCCACCTGGGCCCAATTTCCTTCCAGCCCTCCGAGTTAGCCAAGCCCGCGTTAATCTCCTTTCTAGCGTGGTTCTTACAAGATAAGACTCGGGAAAACAAAACCAAATCGATGGACGACTGGCGCAACACGCTAATCCCTGCCGTAGTCCCCACCGTAGTTTTTCTAGCACTAATCGTCTTCCAACCCGACTTAGGCACCGCCATAGCCTGTGCCGGAATCACCGCCTGCATCCTCTTCGTAGCCGGCATCCGCCTCCGCTATTTCGGATACGCCCTGGCCGCCGCCATCGTCCCGCTCTATTTCCTGATCTTCCACGTCTCCTATCGCCGCGATCGTATCTTCACCTTCCTGCATCCCGGTGCCGACCCGCTCGGCCGCGGCTTCAACATTCTCCAGTCGTTAATCGCCGTCTCCACCGGAGGCATCACCGGTACCGGCCTGATGGAAGGCAAGCAAAAACTCTTCTATCTCCCCGAGCCCCACACCGATTTCATTTTCGCAGTAACTGCCGAGGAGTTAGGCTTAGTAGGAGCGCTAGCCGTAATCGTCTTATTCGCCATCTTTCTCTGGCGAGGCACGCGCGCCGCCCTCCGCACCCAGGATAACTTCGGACGCTTCCTCGCCGTAGGCATCACCAGCATGATCGTCTTACAAGCCTTCATCAACATCAGCGTAGTCCTCGGACTGATGCCCACCAAAGGCATCCCCCTCCCCTTCGTCTCCTACGGAGGCTCCTCGTTATTCGTAACTCTGGCCTGCGTCGGCGTCTTACTAAACATCACCAAGCAGGCGGAGTAAGAGGAAAGTGGGGAAGGGCACGACTTTAGTCGTGCCGCTAAGCGCCCTAATTCGCCGACGGCGTGTAACGCCGAGCGCTCAGAAGTTTTCCAGCAGTATCACGTCGCCGGCGTACACCCTCTTGGTGAAGGCCAGGTGTTTGCCGTCCGGCGAAGGCACGATGGAAGAGATCCAACCCGTATCCGCCGGGATTTCGGAAACAACCTTTGCGGTACCCTTTGCATCGACGGAGAGAAGGCAAACCGAGGAATCAAATGCTACTGCAAACAGGCTGTTCCCGTCTGCAGCCCAGCTGATATCTTGTAAGTTCCGCCAGTTCCCAACGCGCAGGACAGCGATACTTCGGTCCGCCAGATTTACAAGGCGAATCTCGCCCTTTTGTACACCATTGTAAACGATCGCGATCTTCGATCCGTCAGGCGATAAGTCCCAGTGCGGCAGAAAGCCCTTGTAGCCGCCAATGCTGGCGATCTCCTCCCCTCTACCTTTCAAAGGATCGAGATGGAAAAAAGTCAGTTGGATGTCCTTGAGATCTGACACCACACAAGAGGACGATGGCGAGGAGGAGCACCTATAGTCGTACCGGCCCATCATCAGGGTGGACCGTGGGCCACCTTGTAGCGGCGTGCTCATCAGACGAATCGTGGGATCCGCGCCTTCCCATCGACGGGTTGACGCCGTCGCCGTGTAGAGAAGCCTCCCGTCGGCGGTCACTCGGGGGCGAAAGTAGCTCCCCGGTCCTGAAATCAAAGTCTCTGGTGTCTTGCCATCAATGTCTTGCTTGAAAACCGCCCATTTTCCGTTCCGTCGAGAGTCAAAGAAAATGGCTCTACTGTCCTGTGTCCAGGCGGTAACAAAACTGCTCCAATCATCCAGCAGGAAGCGGTGCGGAGCAAACCCTTTGCTACCTGAAACCAGATCGCCGACATAGATCGTGTCTCCAGTGCGCCGCCGCACTGCAATCAGGTGCTTGCCATCGGCACTCGAATGCGGTTGTTCCGCCTCGAGATCCTTCCAACCTGCGAGAGGACTCGGGTCACTGTCTCGTTTGCCAGTGCTTGGGTCTGTCTTGATTGCGCAAAGGCTGGACTCCGTGTCGCCGGAATGATTCCCATAGACGATGCGTCCATCGGGCAGCCAGGCAATGCCATCGAGCCCTGAGCTAAAACCCTGCAGATGGGGGTCGGATAACACCACGGTTCGTGCGCCGCCGGCCAGATCGCTGGTCTCGATCCGGGGTTCCAATTTCGCGAGAAGGTCCTCTGCCACGGAATAGGCAAGTCGCTGCCCGGTCGGGGACCAGGCAAGGCCCCCCAGAAAAGCATCGCTTGCCAGAATCTGGTGCGGGTCCTCGCCGCCCACCCCCATCAGCCATATTTGGTGAAGATCGTTCACGAAAGCAATGTGCGATCCGTCAGGCGATACGGCTGCCAAGTTCGCAGGGCCGGTCCATAGCTTTCGCAGGCTGAAGTCCCAGGTTGAGACTTTCCACAGGCCGCCCCCGTTCAAGTCGCCTTCCAGCAACAAATGGTTCCCGTCCGGGAACCAGTCGTCCACTTCGTAACCAATCGGAATTGGCAGGTCGCGAATTTCTCCAGTATCGATGGCGAGGAGATGCAGGTGGTTCTTGGAAAGGAAGTCTCCATAGGCAAGGAATTTGCCATCACGGGAGATGGCCTGCGAGCTTATGTTGCTCCCGGGCCGGTTGGCTGTCAGTTGCCTTTCCACGAGTTCTTGCTTTAGTCGGGGGCGCCACTCCGTACGGTAGCGAAGCGCGAGTGCAACAATGATCACCGCCACCAACGCGGCTGCAACCATCCAGAGGTTCGGTATTCGCCGAGACTCGGTATTTGAAACCACTCCAGCGGCGCTCGATGTCTCAGACAGCGCATCCAGGGCAAACGCCAGGTCCGAAGCCGACTGGAACCTCTGCTCCGGATTCTTTTCCAGACAGCGATGCACCACGCGCTGCATGGCTGGCGATATGTTCGCTACGACCTGCGAGATGCCCGGCGGGTCTTCGTTCAAAATCGCGCTCATCGTCTCGGGTGACGTCAGTTTCTGAAACGCACGTTTCCCCGCCAGCATTTCGTACAGAATCGCGCCGAAGGCAAAGATATCGGCCCGGTGGTCGGCACGTTGTCCCCGCACCTGCTCCGGAGCCATGTAGCCCACCGTGCCCATCACCACGCCCGCCTCCGTTCCCTCCGTGAGCGTCGGCGCGTCGTTTTGCGAACTGGATTGCGGTTGCGTCAGCTTGGCCAGCCCGAAATCCAATATCTTCACTCGCCCGTCTTTGGTGACGAACAGGTTCTCCGGCTTCAGGTCGCGGTGGATAATCCCTTTCTCATGCGCTGCTGCCAGCCCTCTGGCAATCTGCACCCCATAATCAATCACCTTGCGAACTGAAAGACGACCGCGCTTGATTTGCTCTCGCAGCGTTTCTCCCTCTAACAACTCGGAGACCAGATAGGGCGCACCTTCATATGTTCCCATCTGAAACACCGCGAGAATGTTGGGATGGTTCAGTGCCGCTGCCGCTCGCGCCTCCTGCTCGAAGCGCCGCAGCCGTTCGGAATCTGTCGAGAGGAAAGACGGCAAGACCTTGATCGCCACGTCGCGCCCGAGCCGTGAATCGCGGGCGCGATAGACCTCGCCCATGCCCCCGGAGCCGAGCACAGATTTGACTTCATACTCGCCCAGCTTCGTCCCTGACGTGAGCGTTACTCGCAGCGCGGAAGATTCGAGGAAGCTGGAACGCACGCCGTCGCCGGAGGCAAGCAGGGTTTCAACTTCCTGCCGCAAAGATGGATCGGAGGAACAGGCCTGATCCAGAAAGCCGGAGCGCTGATCCGGTGCTAGCTCCAGCGCCTTCTCCAGCACATCCTGAATTTGTTGCCAGCGTTCCGGCGTCATGTGTCTGCTGCCTGGGCCATCTGGTGATGCAGAAAAAGCCTGGCCATCGCCCAATATTTCTTCACCGTGGTGGGCGACAGATTCAGGGCCAGCGCAGTTTCCTCGATCGAAAGGCCGCCAAAGAATCTCAACTCAACAATGCGGCTCTGCTGCTCATTGAGCTTAGCCAGTTCCTTCAGCGCGTCGTCGAGTGCAACCATATCTACACTGCGGGTCTTGAAGGCAAGCACGTCGTCCAGCTCCAGCCGGAATCCGCCATCCCGTTTGCACGCCTTGCGGCCGCGTGCGTACTCCACCAGAATCTGCCGCATCAATTGCGCGCAGATGGCTAAGAAGTGTTCCCGGTTCTTGAATTCAGCCGCTCCTTGCTTCTCCAGGCGCAGATAAGCCTCGTGCACCAGGGCGGTGCTTTGCAGGGTATGACCGGGACGTTCCTTCTGTAGGTAATGATGCGCGATGCGGCGGAGCTCGGCATAAACCAGGGGAACCGCCGCGCGCAAGGCTTTGTCGTCACCCGCGTGCCAGTTCGCTAGTAATTCGCTGACCGTTCTTGGCGGAAGTTGCGACACTACACCCCCAAGAAACTCACGGGGCTCGAAAATCGTGGCTAATAAAGGTAGCCTTGCCCGATTACTGTGTCAACTGATTTGTGTGTTTTGTTGGAAAGAGCCGGATTTTCCCTCGGCCAGCCACACACTACCGACTAGAACGAAAGCTGGCCCTATTTCCCTTTGCGCTGTTTGAATACCAAATCCTCAAACGTGCGGTAAAACGTCGGATCACGAAAAAATTTCTTTCCACGCGACCAATTCCCCAAAAAATTTCGCTTTAGCAGATGACAAGGCCTTAACTGCTTGCTCATGACGCCTTCCCCAAGACGTTGAGGACGGGTCAAAACCAATCGGCACTGAAGTTGCCGAAAAAAGGAGAACCACAATGAAATTCAACATGAAAACGACACTCAGTCAGCGAAGTCTCAAGATGTATAGCCTTCTGGCAGTGGCAGTATTGTGCTTTCCACTGGCCGCCAGCGCCCAAGGCAATTTCCAAGGAAAGCTCTGGGTGGTCGACATTGCGCAAGCGAGCGATGTCACCTTTCCTGCTCCGACGGCGACTCCCGATGCGACCTTTTCCACTAATGGCATTGCCTACATCGGTCAGCAAACGCCTGGTGTGGCAAACGCGGCGCATTGTTACACGATCGGCAAATTCCTCAATGGTTGCGGGACCATGGCTTTCAACCTCCAGTTTTCGGGTCTCCCCAATCCCAACCTTCCCCACGGGAAGGCCGCCAGCAGCACGACGGTGATGAGCGGCGGCAGTTGGGGAATCATGATCGAACTCACAGGCCACGTGGGCCTTACGAACGGCAGCCCCATCCAGATTATCCATGACGACGGGGTGGCCGTGGAAGTCGACGGCAGTGTTGTTCCCGGCTTCAACCCTTATGTCACGGTGCCCAATCTCGACTCGGTTACCTGGACAGGAACAAGCGGCACGCATTCCTTAGATCTTCTCTACGCGAATGCACAGCCCGCGGGAGCCTGGCTATTGCTCATCGGAAACCTATAATTTGCCACTCAGCGTTGGCGGTGCCCCCGCCTAGCGCATCCAAATCCACTCCCGAGGGTGCCCCTCGATAAGAACGAAGGTTCTGTCAAGGCATAGTTATCCTGGGCGGTGCGAAAGCACCGCCTGTTTCGTCGTACCAGAGAGAGGTTGAGGACCAAGGCTCTGGAAATCTCACGCTGAATCACTTTCGGTGGAGATCGTTCCACCAACCATCGATACGGCCTAAACCTCGACCATGATTCTTTTTTTCGCTTTTCTCTGTGACCTCGGCGTCTCGGCGGTGAGAGTTCACAGGGTGGGAACCACCGCCTTCACCTCCTCCGAACCCGGAAAACCTGCCCAAGGCGCCCATGCCAGCCGCGATTTTCATATATCACACGTTGTCAAGCCCGGTTTTGCTTCCTAGAAATCCCCGAACCCGTTTTCTTTTGTTGTCTATACGCGGTTTGTACGTACATGTTTGTCTTCCAAACAATATTTTGTTCGCCAAATATTCGCCATACAGTGCTTTGACGCCCCGCGCTAAATTAGACCGATCGGCTTCTCCTGAGACCCGAGACCTGAGACCTAATGCCGAAAAACTGGCAGCCCGGTATCGGCATTTTCGGCACGCTGCTCAAACGCGGAGGGCATGTTTCAAACTACGGAAGTGCAGGAACATCTGCCAGATAGCGGCGCAGGGCGTCTTTCCAGTCTGGCATTTGGATTCCGCGGGCTTGCAAGCTTTTTGGCGACAGTACCGAATATGCCGGCCGGCGGGCCGGCCGTGGAAATTCGGCTGTAGTTACAGGTTTGACTTCGGCCGGCAAGCCGGCCTGGAGCACAATTTCTTTTGCGAAGTCGTACCAAGTGCATTCCCCTCTATTAGTTGCATGCACTATGCCGCGGGCCTGGTTGCGGCAGAGTTCGACGAGAGCGGATGCCAGATCGAGGGTGAACGTGGGCGAGCCGCGCTGATCGTTTACTACGAAAATTTCGGGTCGCGTCGAGGCCAGTTTCAAAATCGTCGCTGGAAAGCACTTGCCGCCTTGGCCGAATAACCACGAGGTTCGCACGATGCAGACCTCGGGGAGAAGATCGAGGAGGCGGACTTCCGCACGCGCTTTGGTTTGCCCGTAAACGTTGATCGGATTTCTTGGATCGTCGGTTTCGTATGGTGCGCCCTTCGTGCCGTCGAAAACGTAGTCGGTGCTCAGGAACAGCAAGCGGGCTTTCGCATGGCGGGCCGCTTGCGCCACGTGGACGGCGCCTTCGCAGTTCACGGCCAAAGCATGGTCGCGGTTCGATTCGCAGCCGTCGACATCGGTGTAGGCTGACGAAAGAATGATCCAGTCCGGCTGAGAATCCGAGACGATCCGATTCACTCGTACCCGGTCGCGAAGATCCGCGTCTTGGGAAGAAAGCGCGGTGAGTTGCTCACCGTGCAGTGCATGGACTAGATCCTGGCCCAGCAGTCCGGTGGCACCAAAAAGGGTGACCCGCATAGCGGCCTCTATTGTAGTCGGAGCGTGCGACCGGTGGATGTGACGCAAGTTTGGAGGAAACTTCCTATTCACTCCCGGCGAAAAGTTTGACCACAGATCACGCGGGGAACGCAGAGGAAAGCACTAGAACCGTTCAGTCCGCATTCGGTAACTGCGGCTTGGCGTGGCGGCGCAGGGCGTGCAGAATGAGCGATCCGCTGATGGCGAAACAGACCACTGCGCCGAACGCCACCAGATCGACCATGGGGCCACGCAGACGAAAGTAATCTGCAAACAACGACACGGTGGCGAAAAGGAGGCCGAGAATATTGAGCCAAAGTCGCGGGCGAACATCAGGAAGATCACGGTGAAAACGGACTTGAAGGAGGATGGCGGCGAGCCCGATGGCTGCCACGACGACGATGGCTAGAGGACTAAGGAAGGCGTTGCGACGGGTGAAGATTACGACCATCGCAAGCGCCAGAAGCAGCAGGCCAGAGGCAATCACCGTCCAGCGGCGAGTGACTTGCGAAGTGGGCAGGGTCACGGAGCCGTCTCCTCGTGTTGCGGCATGTTGCCATTGTATCCTCGACCGCCTTGGCGGCGGCGTTCGGGAGCGCGCTGGGCTAAGCTTGTAGGCCCCTGCGGGGCTGGATTCTCGATCATCTTGCTCCACTGGATTGCCCGAAAACGACTTCTTGCGTGCTCCCTCAGGCGTTTCCGGGCATCCATTCGGCAGGGCGATTGGAGCCGTGTGACATGGCGTAGAGAACCAGTTCCACTCGGCTGGAAATCCCAACCTTATCGAAAATCCGCAAAAGGTATTTTTTGATGGTGTGCTCGCTCAGGCCGAGTTCGCCAGCGACTTGCCGATTGGTAAGGCCGTCGGCAACGAGGGCGACCACCTGCTCTTCGCGTGGCGTCAACAAGGATCTTCCGCTGGAATTCACCACTCGCAGCGTGGACACCTCCGACAAGGCGTCGGCGATGTAATGCGTTTGCGCATTGTTGAGCCAGATTTCTCCCCGGGAAACGCAGTTGATGCACTTGCAGAGCATGCGAAAAGGATCCTGCGCGAAGAGAAAAATTCCTCTCGCACCGGCACGCAAAGCATTGATGACCAGCTCGCGGTCATCTTCGTCGGCGAGCAGCACGGTCGGGATAGTTGGATGGGAAATGCGCAGCCAGCGCAACAGGCCGAAATCCGGCACGTCGTTGCCGGAGAGCAACGCGACATCGGCGGAATTCGATTGCAGGAAAGCGTCGAGCGCTGTCGTTTTTTGCGCGACGGCTGAGACTTGAAAATCGCGCCGGCTGCGCAGAGCGCGCACCAGCAGTTGCGATTGCAGAGGACCGGAATCGGCGATCAGCACGCGAACAGCCTTGGTCTTCGCGAGGGGGATCGCATCGGGCAGTTTTGCGGCGCTTTTCGATCTCACATGCACCATGATCCATCATGATGCCTGAAAGGGTAGGGACCATATGTATGCCCCATCACAGTGGATTTGTGATGAATCCGCGAAATGTGTCTACTTTCGGAGACCTACTCCTGTGCACTGGTTTTGGAGCGATTTGCACCCGCAAAACTGTTGCTAAAGTCGGCAACCTGCACGCTAGCAGGTTGATCGACAAATTCGTGGCGTTTGAGCTGGCCGGATTGTGCCCGGTACCGCGGTAGACGGCACTTTCCAAGTCTTGTTGTGTTTGAGACGTGACTGTACCTTCGTGCAAACAGCTCAAACGCCCGAGCTGATTATTCGCCGTTCTGAGCAGCGGTGAGAGTACGGAGATGAGTGAACGAATGCAACAAAACGTGCTGAGAGCTGTGGGCCTGCTCATCCTGCAGTTCGCCGTGGTCGCCTTCGCGCAGGAGGCCGTTCCGTCAACTGCTTCGATATTTGGGGCTTCTGCTTCGCCGACCGGCAAGCTCGCGGCAGCGGAGAGCTCGCAGAGCCCGGCAGGCAGCGGTAACGGAGCATCCGTGAGCGGGGTGAGCACACAATCCGAGAAAGCGGATGGCCTGGGAGATCCTTCTTTTGGAGGGGAGCGCCATCCGCTCTATCGGCTAACTAAATCGGATATTGTCGACCTAAATTTCACCTTCTCCCCCGACTACAACCAGAGTCTTACGGTGCAACCGGACGGCTTCGTGGTGCTGAAGGGCGAGGGCGCGATCCTAGCGGAGGGTCTTACGCTGCCGGAGCTACAGCGTGCAGTCGCGGATAAATACAACGGGGTTCTGCGCCAGCCCGAGATGACACTGACGCTTAAGGATTTCGATAAGCCGTACTTCCTGGCATCGGGTGAAGTGACCAAACCGGGTAAGTACGAGTTGCGCGGCGACGTGACGGTTAATGAAGCGATCGCTATCGCCGGCGGCTTCACGCAGCAGGCACGGCATTCACAGGTGATTCTATTTCGGAGGGTCTCGGCCGGCGTCGCGGAGACCCACGTGCTTGACCTTAAGAAGATGCTGGATGCGCACGACATGCGCGAGGATTTGCACCTTCGGCCGGGTGATTTTGTTTTCGTGCCCCAGAGCCGGATTACGAAAATTCGTAGGTTTGTTCCGACCAACTCCATGAGTTGGTACATGAATCCTTTGCAGTTTTAGAACGGGATCAGGCAGCGGGTTGTGAGAGCTGCTCTGGTTTACCAGTCAATCTTTTGGCAATCATCCGGCGTTTCCCCCGACGCCTGTTTGTAACCGCCAGGAAGTTGCGCCATGACCGCCGTCAAAGGAAATTTGCCTCTCGATCAGTCCCTCACACCCCGGGACCTGGCCGCGACACTGTTCCGGCGCCCCCGGCTCGTGGTGTGCTCCTTTGGCTTCGTGTTGATGGCCACGATAGCGATTGCGGTGTTCTCGGCACGATACGAATCCCACTTCAAGGTTTTGTTGCGGCGAGGCCGGTATGATCCCGTCATCTCTTCCCAGCCCACCAGCATGATGGATCTCACCCGGTCCGAGATTACCGAAGAGGAGCTCAATTCGGAGGTTGAGCTACTGCGCGATGAGGACCTTTTCAAGCAAGTCGCGGTCATGGCGGGAATGATTCCTCTGGACACTCCGGCAGCGGAGCGCCCAGCGGCGATCGAGCACGCAGTCCGCAGAATGGCCGGGCGCCTGGAAGTCGATGCACTGAAGAAATCGAACCTCATCCAGGTCACATATAAAGATAGGGATCCGGAACGGGCCGCCCGGGTTCTTTCGGCGCTGGCGGCAGTGTATGTGAACAAGCACACGAACCTGCAGCGGCCGTCGGGAGAGATTCAGTTCTTCGAGCAGCAGACTGCAGAAAGCGAACGAAAACTTCACCGATCCGAAGCGGAACTTGTGAACTTTACTCGCGCTCACGGCGTAGTCTCCGCGGGCATGGAGCGCGATATTGCGCTCACGAAGCTTGGAGAGGCGGACGCAACCTACCGGCAGATCGATCAGGATCGCGTGGACACGGAGCGCACGATCGCAGCCCTTAGCGAGCAACTGAAATCTTTCCCCTCGCGCTCGGTCACGCTTAAACGCTGGGCTGACAATGCGGAACTGCTGGAAAAGCTGAAGACGCATTTGCTCGATCTCCAACTCAAGCGCACGGAACTACTTACGCGATTCGAGCCCTCCTACCGGCTGGTCCAAGAGATCGATCAGGAAATCGAGCAGGCGAAGGCATCCATTGCCGGTGAGGCGCTCACGCCGGTGCGCGACGAGACCACGGATAAGGATCCGAATTACGAGTGGGCGCGCATGGAACTGGAAAAGGCGGAGGTGCGGAGAAACGGGTTGCAGGCCCGAGAAGCTGATGCCGTGGCGCAGGTTTCGGCACTGCGGACGCTCGCGCAGGAGATGCAGGCCAGTTCGGTCGATCAGCAGGATCTGATGCGCACGGCCAAGGCGGACGAAGACGCGTATCTGCTCTACGTGCATAAACGCGAGGAAGCGCGGATCGGAGATGCCCTAGATCAGCAGCGCATCCTCAACGTGGCCATTGTGGAACCGCCGGTGCCGGCGGCGCTGCCGGTTCACTCGCTTTTCCTCTATTTCCTGCTTGCTCTTGGGTTGGCCATCGCCTTCAGCGTGGGACTTGCCTTTACCACGGAGTATTTCGACTCGACAATTCGCACTCCGGCCGAGGCGGGCATGCTGCTGGATGTGCCCGTGCTGGCATGGCTCCCGGCATCGGAACCGGAAATCTTGCGTCCAGGAACTGCACGCGCCGCAAGCAGGGTGGTCGTCCAATGAGCGCACTGGGTGAGTTGCTAAGAGAAACGCCGCAGAAGCAGGCCAGCACGCAGAGGCGCAGATCCCCGTTGCGCATCGAGACACCTGCCCAATCGGAGCCGCTCGCTACATTTTCGATCCGAGACGAACAAATCCGCTCTCTGGTGCAGCAACTGTTTTTCCGGCGCGAAGCGGGGCCGGTACGGCGGGTTGGATTCACGCCGGTCGAAGGATCGAGCGAAACCGCGCGACTGTGCCTGGACGTCGCGAGAACGCTGGTTTATGAAGCCGCGTATGAGGTTGGATTGATCGACGCGGGAGGAGGGGAATCGCCGCTTGCAACGCAGTTGCAGATTCCAGTTCCGACCGGTGTGCAGGCTCCCTGGGCGATCTCGCAAAGGCTGTGGTTGGCGCCTCGTGAAAGCTGGTGCGGGCCCGATAGCCAACGGCCGGTAACGGATCAGAACCTGCAGCGGCTGCGCGAACTTACCACGGAATTTGATTTTTCCATCGTGCATTGCCCCGCCGCCTCATGGCTCACGGCAAGAATCGGCCATAGCTGTGACGGGCTCGTGCTTGTACTCACGGCCAATCGAACGCGGCGTCTCGTCGCCGCTCAAGTCGCTGACCAACTGCGCAAGACATCCATCCCGCTGCTGGGCACTGTGCTCGCGGAACGTCGTTTTCCTGTTCCGGATGGCCTGTATCGGAGCTTGTGAATATGCGCGAGTTGGCGAGAAACGATGTTTTGAGGCCCGTACCTCCCGATGCAGTGTCGCCGTATGCCCGTATGATCCCCGGGGTTTCAGCCATACCAGCTTCACGAGTTGCGCCAAGAACGGCGGCGGCCTCAAAGTCGGGAGCACCGGCGGCCGAAGAATCGCAGGCGTCCGTTCGGCCACAGATCCTGACTCAGCTTCTTGTGCCGCACCCCATCGCCGACCCGTGGAACCTTTACCAGTGGGTGGTTACAGATCTTTTTGTGCTGGGCGTCGTCTTCGCCGCGCAAGCTCGTTTCTTGAGCAATTGGAGTTTTCCCGCACGCAGCTTGCCGCTGATTGCCGTCCTGGTCACGCTGTTCGCCTTTAGCGAGGGCGCTTATCGAAACACGCCCGATCCGTTCCCAGCAGGGACCGTGCCTGAACTGACCAGGTCGGTGGTGTTTGCTACTTTGCTCGTTTTTTTCGCGGTGGCAGGAGCGATTCACATACGGGCCATGCCAACAACGCTGGCCAGCAGCCTGGGCAGTCTGCTGCTCTACCGGCAGGTGAGACAGTTTGCCTGGGCCCGGCGGGGTCATGACACAGAATCGCGCAGAATCCTGCTGGTGGGTGCGGGGCCGGCCGGCCGCTCGATCGCGAGAGCTCTGCGCAACGATCTCTTCCGCCGTACGATCGTGCGCGGTTTTGTCGACGACGATTTGCCACTCTCTCCGGACGTTCTGGGCCGAGTGGAAGACCTGGAGTGGCTGGCGCGCGGCGAGTTCATTGATGAGGTCATTCTGGCGCTGCCCGGCAAACCGGAGAAGACACGCGAGGCTGCCGAGGCTGCATTGCGCAACCATCTCGACATTCGCGCCGTCCCCGATCTGCCCCCCGGACCGTGGCCGGATGCCGCCGTCGATTACATCGGTGAGGTTCCGGTGGTGACGCTGCACCTCGAGCCAATGCCAACAGCAGCGCTGTTCCTGAAGCGCTTGCTCGATTTGGGCGTCGCTGGCTTGGCACTGGTTTTTGCCCTGCCCGTGATGGCGATGGTTGGGCTTTTTATCTGGGTGGAATCGGCGGGGCCCATTATCTATGCCGCGGAACGCACGGGCGTCAAGGGCTGCCACTTCCGCTGCTACAAGTTTCGGTCCATGGTCACCAACGCCGACCAACTCAAGGATGACCTGTGTGCGCGAAACCAGAGAGAGGGACCCATCTTCAAGATTGTCGACGACCCCAGGATCACGCGGGTCGGGCGCTACATTCGCCGATACAGCCTCGACGAGTTGCCGCAGTTGTGGAACGTGCTACGTGGCGACATGAGCCTGGTGGGTCCGCGGCCTCATCCGGTCGATGAGGTGAACCATTACGAGTTGCACCACTATCGCCGGCTCGATGTGAAGCCCGGAATTACGGGCCTTTGGCAGATTACGGCGCGGCATTCTCCATCGTTCGATCTCAACATGCATCTGGATCTCACCTACATCGAAAACTGGACGATGCGGCTTGACTTGCGCATCTTGCTGCAGACAATCCGCGTGCTTTTCGCGCCGGAAGGGACCTGAGCGACATGGGCAGCCGAGCCATAACCTGGGACCGCGGCGATAGCCCGCTTTGGCAAGTTGCCGGTCTGCTGCTGCGTCCGCTTCACCTGGCATTGGCTTTTCCTTCCGTTCTTTACGTGTTGGCGATGGCGGTATTTCTTTTTCGGCCGCCGGATCTTTTTTCCTTTTATGCGGATCGCATCGCCTTCGGTGTGCTGGTTTTCGTGGTGAGCTTACGCGCAATGGCGCTGCACGAAAAGATTCCTCTTTTTGCCGGCCTAAGTGTGCCCATGCTTGGGCTGGCCACGCTGGCGATCTTTCGCGCGCTACGCGAACCCTTCGATGCGCAGGTCTGGAGCATCATCGCCAGCAAATTCATCGTCCCATTCTCTTTGTTCCACATCGCGATGTTTGTTTTCCGTGGAGCGCAGCAGCGACGGCATTTCGAGATCTTTGTCGTGGTTGTGCTGGCCTATCTCGTGTTCATTGCGCTTGCCTTCCTGCTGGAGGCGCGCTCGCTCATCTGGCCGCGGTTCATCCTGGACGAGAGCCTCGGCTTCCACGCGGACCGCGCCCGCGGACCTTTCTTACAGGCCGTAGCCAACGGCCTTTCGTTGAACTTGCTGGGAATTCTCGCTTTTGTGCTGCCACGAGCATACAGAAGATTCGTCTGGATTCTCTGGGCTCTGTTGCCGCTGGCGGTACTGGCGACCATGACGCGAGCGGTGTGGATCTCGTTCGCGCTGTCAACGCTCGCCCTGGGCGTCCTCTTTGCTGAAAGGCGAATGCAAACGGTGTGTGTGTTACTGCTGGTAGGTGCGCTTCTGAGCGGTTTAGCGATCGGTTTTAGCAGTCATTCGCTCAAGAAAGCCCTTTGGGACCGCACCGAAGAGCGCGGGCCTGTACAGGCCCGCATGGCCGTCTACTGCGGCGCCTGGGCCATGTTCAAGGAACGTCCTTTTACGGGCTGGCCGGCCGCACACATGTACGCCGAGTTGGGGCGGCGCATGGAGGGGTACCACCTCCGCACCTTCTATGTACACAACACTTATCTGGCATTGTTAATCGAACTCGGCCTGCCGGGGCTGGCCTTATATGGCATTCTTTTCTTCAATCTCTTCCGGCTTTCGCGGCGCCGTGAGCCCGGGGAGCCCGGTTCGATTGCCGCGCTGCGAAAGATCTGGCCCGTATTGCTTTGCGTTTACCTGTTCAACGCACTTTTCGTAGACATGGCGTATCAATTCGTGATCGGACTCCTTTTTACGGTCGGGGGAATGCTCTGCGCGTCGGAGAACTCAGCCGCATGACAACCATCGCTTATATCGCTAACGAGTTTCCTTCGTCCGTCGAGCCCTATGTGATGGATGAGATCGCAGAACTTCGGCGCCGCGGCGTCGAAGTAATCTGCTGCAGCGGCAAGAGAGTTTGTCCGGAAGGGCTGAGCCTGGCCGAGCGCGCTTTGTGGAAAGAGACACACTACTCGCAGCCACTCACCGACGGTCAACTGATGCAGGCCGCGCACCGGCTCGCTTCCGATCGCCTCAGGCTTTGGCAGCTGCTGCGGCCGTTGCTGGTCGATCCGAGCGCCTCCCCCGCTCTGTGCCTTCGTGCTCTAGGCCATACGCTGATGGGCGCCGCGCTGGCGGAGGATCTGGAGGGGCTGGAGGTAACGCACATCCACGCGCATCACGGGTACTTCGCTTCGTGGATGGCGCTGGTGGCCGCGCGCCTCCTTGGAATCGGATTCAGCTTTACGTTGCACGGCTCCGATCTGCTGCGCCGAGCCGACCTGCTGGAGGCGAAGCTGCGTGCTTGCCGGTTCTGCGTTACCGTTTCGGACTTCAACCGGCGCTACATTCTTCGAAATTATCCCTTCGTCGCGTCAGAAAAAGTTGTGTTGCAGCGACTCGGCGTGGATCGGATTCTTTCCTGGCCCACTTCTTCGCCCGTCGCGTGCTGCCGTCCCTTCCGTTTGCTAGCCGTGGGGCGTCTTCACCGAGTGAAAGATTACGGATTCCTGATCCAAGCCTGTTCTTTCCTCCGCGCCCAGGGTCTCGATTTCGTGTGCTGGATTGCCGGCGAGGGACCAGAGCGCGCGGCTCTAGAACGGCAGATCGCCAAACTTGGACTCCAAGGGCACGTTCGCCTCCTGGGACAGGTCCGCCGAAGCGACCTTATCCCCTATTACCGCCAAGCCGATCTCGTGGTGATGACCAGCAAAAGCGAGGGAATTCCCGTTGTCCTGATGGAAGCGATGTCGCACGAGAAGCTGGTGCTGGCACCGGCCATTACTGGCATCCCAGAGCTTGTGGACGACCGGCGCACGGGTTTTCTTTACGCGCCAGGGTCGCTGTCAGATTTCCTCAATAACGTCAGCTGGATCTACGCCAACCAAGCTTCGCTGGCGGGGATCCGGCGGGCGGCGGCGGTAAAAGTGGCCGCCACCTATAACCGCTCGCGAAATCTGCGGGCCTTTGCCGACCAGTTCCTGGCCCGTATCCCCCATTTCGGCGGTGACTATGCGCATCCTGTACTGCAACAAATACGACTATCCGTTTAGCGGAACCGAAGCCTATCTGTTCGATCTGATCGACCGGATGGATCGGCGCGGCCACGACACCGCCCTCTTCAGCATGGACCACGGCTCGTCCTCCGCCTTCGGGGGGCGCGCTTATCGCGTTCCGCTGGTCAACTTTAAGGATGCCCACGCCGGTTTCTTGAAGAAAGCGCGGATGGCCGCTCACGCTCTTTATTCGCCATCGGTGCGCCGCGCCCTGCGCAAGTGCATCGCCGATTTCTCTCCCGACCTCGCTCACATTCGCGGGATCTACCATCATTTGTCGCCTTCCACCCTGTGGGAACTCAAGCGTCAGCACATCCCGGTGCTTTATCACATCAACGATTTCAAGATTCTCTGCCCGACCTACAATCTGGTTTCCCACGGGGAAGCGTGCCACGCATGCCGGAACGGCGCTTTTTACCACGCAGTCACAGAGCACTGCTATGCCGGCCCTCCATCCAGCGCCATGGTTTTGGCCGCAGAAGCTTACCTGCACAAATGGTTGCGGACCTATGAGAGTTGCGTCGATCTATTTCTCGCTCCCAGCGAGTTCGTTCGCAGCGAGTTGATCGCCAATGGACTGCCGGCGGCCCGAATCGAAGTCCTCCCCCACTTTCAGGAACTGCCCAGCGACGATCAACTCGGCAACGACGAAGGCTACCTGCTCTACTTCGGCCGGCTTTCCCCGGAAAAAGGAGTCGACGAGCTTCTGCATGCGCTGGTGCGGACGCCGCATATTCCGGTCGTCATCGCGGGAGATGGGCCCGAGCGCAAGCGGCTCGAGGCGCTGGCGCAAAGCTTGAACCTGAGTCACGTACTTTTTGCGGGCATGGTGAGCGGCGAACACCTGAAGAACCTGATCGCCCGCTGCAGTTTCTCGCTGTTTCCCTCGCACGCTTACGAGACGTTGGGGAAGTCGATCCTCGAATCCTACGCGTACGCGCGGCCCGTCGTGGCCTCCGACCTAGGTTCGCGGCGCGAATTCGTGGAACACGGCGTGACCGGTCTGCTCTATTCACCCGGCGACCGGGACCAGCTTGCCCATTCCATTTCATTCTTGTTTGAGCGCACCGATCTGATCGAGAAGATGGGAGCAAACGGCCGGGCTCGGGTGAAAGCTAAGCACGACCCCGAGCAGCACTTGCTGAAATTGTCGGAAATCTACAACCGGATGACCTTCGCAAGAAAATTCAGATCCTTTTCCGAACCGCCCAGGGCCCGCCTGCGCCAGGGCGTGCGCGTGGCTTTCATCGGGGGGCGCGGCGTGGTTTCGAAATACAGCGGCATCGAATCGTATTACGAGCAGGCTGGGCACGAATTGGCTCTGCGCGGCCACGAGGTTACTGTTTACTGCCGGACTTATTTCACGCCTCCCGCGGATACGCACAATGGCATGCGCGTTCGCCGCCTGCCGACCATTCGCAGCAAGCATCTGGAAACGGTGGTGCATACCTTACTCAGCACTCTCGACGCCATCATCTCGGACTACGACGTAATCCACTACCACTGTCTGGGGCCGGCCCTGTTTTCATTTCTGCCGCGGTTAGTCGGAAAGAAGACAGTCGTTACTGTGCAAGGCCTGGATTGGCAGCGCGCCAAGTGGGGAGCCATCGCCCGGCGAGTTTTGCGCTGGGGAGAAGCCGCCGCCCTAAATCTACCCAATGCCACCATGGTTGTCTCAAAGACGCTGCAGCGGTATTACCGTGACCGTTACCAGCGCGATACTATCTACGTGCCTAATGGCGCCATGTCGATGCGGAGTCGCCCCCCCAGTCGGTTGCGTGATTGGGGCCTCCTGCCCGACAATTACGTCCTTTTTCTTGGCCGCCTTTCACCAGAGAAGAACTGCCACCTGCTGATCGAGGCTTTCGAGAAGATCCGCACCGACATGAAATTGGTTCTCGCCGGAGGGTCGAGCCACTCCGATTCCTACGTCGCCGCCTTGCGCCGTCACGAATCGGACCGCATTCGTTTCCTGCCCTGGGTCTCAGGAACCGGCCTTGAAGAAGTGCTTTCGAATGCCGCCTTGTTTGTGCTTCCTTCCGAGTTGGAGGGCTTGTCTCTGGCTCTTCTCGATGCCATGGCAGCCGGCGTGTGCGCGCTCACGAGCGACATCCCGGAGAATCGCGAGGTGATCGAAGGCGCCGGTTTCACGTTCCGGCGCGGCGATCTTGCCGATCTCGAACGTATGCTCGACTTGCTCGTGCGTAATCCCGAACTGCGGCGCCAGGCCGCCGCCCGCGCGCGCGCGCGCGTTCAGAACCAATATCTGTGGCCCGAAATTGCTCAGTCAATCGAGACTGCCTACTACAAGGTGCTGGGTTGGAATGCGGGAGAACGCGCGCAGTTGGCCAGGATACCAGTCAGAACATCGCCGCTTTCGGCCCAGGGTTTGGACTGATCGCCGGCTTCAGTTCGCAACCACGAGATGCGCGCGGCGGGCGGACTGTGGCGCCGGAACCTTGCCGGCACTTATGTATTGCGCTCGGCTTTGGTTAGAATCAGATTGCCGCCTATGTCCACCGACGCGGCACTTTTCGCATGGAAGATCTGATCCTCGTCACCGGCGGCGCCGGCTTCATTGGCTCGAACTTCATTCTGCAATGGCTTGCCCCTGAGTCCACGGGTGTTCTCAACCTCGACAAACTGACTTATGCCGGCAATCTAAGTAATCTCGAATCGATTCAGAGCAACCAGTACCGTTTCGAGGGCGGCGACATCGTCGACCGCGGCCTGGTGTGCGCGCTTCTGACCCGCGAAAAACCCCGCGCCATTGTTCACTTCGCCGCCGAGAGCCACGTCGATCGCTCCATTCACGGCCCGGACGACTTCATCCGCACGAATGTCAATGGAACGTTTAGCCTGCTCGAAGAAGCTCGCGCCTACTGGTCGGCACTGCCCGAATCCGATCGCGCCCTATTCCGCTTCCTCCACGTATCGACGGATGAGGTCTACGGATCGCTCGGGCCCAGCGATCCGCCGTTTAGCGAAACCACTCCTTACGCGCCTAACAGCCCGTACTCCGCGTCCAAGGCTGCTTCCGATCACTTGGTGCGCGCTTATCATCACACTTACGGATTACCGGTACTGACCACTAATTGCTCCAATAACTATGGGCCGTTTCAGTTTCCGGAGAAACTGATTCCGTTGATGATTTTGAACGCGTGCCAGGGAAAATCCCTGCCTGTGTACGGCGATGGCAAGAACGTTCGCGACTGGCTTTACGTCGAGGATCACTGCCGCGCCATTCGGAAGGTGCTTGCCCGCGGGCGGGTTGGCGAGACCTACAACATCGGCGCCCGCAGTGAAAAAAACAACCTGGAAATTGTCGGCGCGATTTGCCAGTTGCTTGACGGCCTGAGGCCCGCGGATCCCGTCGTTCCGCACAACCAGCTCATCACATTCGTGAAGGACCGGCCCGGCCATGACCGCCGCTACGCGATGGATACGCGTAAAATCGAGCGCGAGCTCGATTGGCATCCCCAGGAAAGTTTCGCGAGCGGCCTCGAAAAGACCGTGCGCTGGTATCTTGAACACGAGGACTGGGTGCGCAGCGTAACCAGCGGCAGTTATCGTCAATGGATGGCCAAGCATTACGCCAGCGAGCGTTAAGCCAAAACACAACATGCCCAAAACGACTACCCCAAACTACAAAGGCATCATCCTCGCCGGAGGCTCGGGCACGCGCCTCTACCCCGTCACTCATTGCGCCGCCAAAAGCTTGCTGCCGGTCTACGACAAGCCGATGGTGTACTACCCGCTCTCGACGCTGATGCTGGCGGAGATTCGCGACATTATGGTCATCTCCACGCCCGAGGATTTGCCGCGCTTTCAGCAACTGCTGGGCAATGGGTCGCGCTTTGGCGTTCATTTTCAGTATGCGACGCAACCTAAGCCCGAGGGCATTGCGCAGGCCTTTCTCATCGCAGAGGATTTCATCGGCTCCAGTTGCTGTGCGCTCGTGCTGGGCGACAACATTTTCTACGGCCACGATCTGGTGAAAGATTTGCGGCAGGCCAGCCAGCAGTCCACGGGGGCTCGAGTCTTTGCTTATCCCGTCAACGATCCTGAACGCTACGGCGTGGTCGACTTCGACGCACGGGGCAAAGCGCTCAGCATTGAAGAGAAACCGAAACAGCCGAAATCGCGCTATGCCGTCACCGGACTCTATTTTTATGATCAACAAGTGGTTGAGATCGCCGCGAGCCTGCGGCCTTCGGCGCGCGGCGAACTGGAGATCACGGACGTCAATCGGGTCTATCTTGAGCGCGGGCAGCTAAACGTGTGCGTCATGGGCCGCGGCATGGCCTGGCTCGACACCGGAACACACGAGGCTCTGATGGAAGCTTCCTTGTTTATTCAGACTATCGAGAAGCGGCAGGGCTTGATGGTCGCTTGCCCTGAGGAGATTGCCTTCCGCTCCGGCTACATCACGGCCGGCCAACTTGAGGCGCTGGCGCAGCCGATGCGCAACAACGCGTACGGGGCGTATCTATTGCAAATGCTGAAGGACCGCGTGTTTTGATGACAGAAAAGTCCTCGTGAGCGTCCGATGAAGAAAATCGCCACCAGCCTGCCGGACCTTTTGGTGCTCGAGCCGCGCGTGTTCGGCGACGAGCGCGGGTTCTTCCTCGAAAGCTATAATCAGCGCACGTTTGCCGAGTTCGGCATCCGCGAGACATTCGTGCAGGACAATCACTCCTTCTCCGGCAAGAACGTCATCCGCGGCTTGCACTACCAGATTCAGCAGCCGCAGGGGAAACTGGTGCGCGTCATCGCCGGCGAGATCCTCGACGTTGCAGTCGATCTCCGCCGCAGTTCTCCCACATTTGGTCAGTGGGAGTCTTTCCAGCTCTCCGGCGAGAACAAGCTCATGCTATGGGTTCCGGCGGGCTTTGCCCACGGCTTCCGCGTCGCCGCCTCCGGCACGCATGTGCTTTATAAAACCACCGATTTCTATGCGCCGCAACACGAGCGCACTATCGCCTGGAACGATACGACGCTGCGGATCGACTGGCAGCTTGATGGCGAGCCGATTGTCTCTCCCAAAGATGAGCGCGGGGTGTCATTCCAGCAAGCTGAGAGGTTTCCGTAAATTGGCTGAAGCTATGCCCTTTCAAAACTCTCCGTGAGCCCAAAGAGTTTCCCGGGCTCTATTGTCTGGCGCTCAGTGCAACCGGAACTCGACTGCAATGGAGGTTTCGACCTCAAGCGCTCGGCCCGACGAACGATACGGTTCAAACTTCCACTGCCGAACCGCTTCCATCGCGGATCTCGCCAACACTGTGTTTCCGGAGGCAGGCTGCAGATTCCTTACCGTGCCATCGGCACCGACCAGAACATCGAGCACTACCAATCCTTGCGTGCCGGTGCGACGAGCCTCCTCCGGGTACACGGGCTCTGACTTCGACACGATTCGCGCTGCCATGATTTCCGGGGGAACTCGCAACGGCGCGGCCTGGCTTACCGATTCTTTCTCCAGTTCGTTCCACGACCACTGCCATCGCCACCAGCCAAGGGCGATCAGGACTAACATGGCAGGGATGAGCAAGTAAAGTGCGCGGCGCGGGATGCGAATCTTCTGCAACTTCTGCAGAGGCGCTGCGGGCGTACCAGTGCTCGCGGGCTCTGTTCTAGCCCCTTCCAAAACCCCTGCAGCGGCCTCCGCTGCCAACCGGTGTGACCAGTAACGGATCATCTCGCGTTGTTCGGCCGCGAGCCCAACAAATTCAAAACCGCAGCGCACTTTGTCCTGATAGCGAACCAACGCCCTGGCGCGCAGGGGCCGCCCGACATTCGGAAGCCGAAGTTCGACGGCGACCTGCTGTCCGGCAGTGAGTTCACCGGCCACCAATGCGCCCACCCCGCCTTCGCTCACATCGGTGCAACGGCCCGGGAGATTTTGCGGGATCCCCGAGCGCAAGGCGATCACATCCAATGGAACTTTGACGGGAAATCTAGGAGAGCCACGGCGTGGCGCCTGTTCTAATGCGAGGGACGTGCCTGCACTCACCCATTGCCTCCGCAAGATCACAAATCACGTCGTGCGGCTGGAGCAACGAAGACAGCGCTCTGATTGCAAGAATCGTTGGGAAGAGTATAGCGGAAAACGCGTCCTGCATTTCCGTCAGTTTGACTCTCTTGGTTCGGCGTATTTTCGACCTCGAGGAGGTCGCTGAATGAAGCTTCGGCAGGACGGCAGCGATCGTCACCTGCGAATTCTGACAGGAACCTCCCTAGTCCATATCGCGCCAGTTTAGCCCCACTCCCAAGTCGACGCGCAGCGGGACTTCCAGCGGATGCGCCGCTTCCATCTGCTCGCGCACCAGGGTCTTCATCGTCTCCACTTCGCTTTGGGGCACTTCGAAAACCAGTTCGTCATGAACCTGGAGGGTCATTCGTGACTGCAGTTGGCGCTGCCTGATCTCTTCATCGATGCGGATCATTGCGAGCTTGATTAAATCGGCTGCCGTCCCCTGCAGAGGAGTATTCACGGCGGTGCGCTCGGCAAATCCGCGCTGGTTGACATTCTTGCTGTTGATGTCGGGAATCGGGCGCACGCGGCCGAACAACGTCTTCACGCTTTGATCGCGCCGCGCCTGCGCGAGGGTGGCGTCGATAAACGCCCGTACGCCCGCATACTTTTCGAAGTAGGCCTCGATAAACGTACGCGCTTCGGAGGGCTCGATGCCGAGTTGCTGCGACAGGCCAAAGGCCGACAAACCATAGACGATTCCGAAATTGACTACTTTCGCCTGCCGGCGATGGTCCGGCGTCACCCTCAGCGGAGGCACGCCAAACACCTGTGACGCAGTCAGCGTGTGAATATCGTCACCGCGGCGGAACGCTTCCACCAGCAGCTTGTCTTTCGAGAAGTGCGCCAGCAACCGGAGCTCGATCTGGGAGTAATCCGCCGCGAGCAGCACGTTGCCCGGTTCGGCAATGAATGCCGCTCGAATCTCGCGGCCGAGTTCCGTGCGGATCGGAATATTTTGCAGATTCGGACTGGCCGACGACAGCCTGCCGGTAGCAGTTCCTGTCTGGCCGAATGTGGTGTGCACGCGCCCACTGCCGCTGCGAATCAGCACCGGCAGCGCGTCGACATAAGTTGATTTCAACTTCGTCAACTGCCGGTATTCCAGCACCAGGCGCGGGACAGCGTGCTCTTCGGCGAGTCCTTCGAGAACATCGACCGCAGTCGATATTTTCTTACCTTTTCCATACTTCACGGGCACGGGCAGCGCCAGCTTGTTGAAGAGCACGTCTCCGAGTTGTTTCGGAGAGCTGATGTTGAATTCCATGCCGCAGCGCTCGTAGATGTCGCGTGCTTTAACATCCGCCTCCCGCTGCAACTTCACCGACATATCGCCCAAGACGGTCGTATCGATCTTCACGCCCGCGTCTTCCATGCGCGCGAGCACCGGCACCAGCGGAGCGTCAATCTCCTCGTACACCCGGGTCAGACCCTGATCGTCTACTTCCCGCCGAAGCAATCTGACTAACCTGCCCGTCACGTCCGCCGCTTCCGCCAGGTTGCCGCTCAGCTTCAAGTTCAAACTGCGCAACGCAACTTCGGAAAGCGCATGTGACGAATAAGTCGGGTTGAGCAAATACGAGTACAACATCGGATCGTGCACAACGCCCGTGAGCGCAATGCCCATTTCCGAGAAATGATGCAGAGCTGCTTTCCAGTCATGGATGCTCTTGGTGGCAACCGGGTCTGCAAGGATGCTCTTAACGCCGCCGGCGAGCGCCTCGTCGTCAAAGGAAACGATTGCGCCGGCTCCCGCCACTTTGGAAATTGCCAGTCGCTTACGCCTGATCGGGCCGCGTTCTTCCGAATCCGGCGGCCGCAATTCCAGCAATCCGGTCTGCGCAGGTTGCGATCCTTCTTCCTCTTCCTGTTCGCGCTCCTGGCTTTCGTTAACCGGAATCGCGATGGCGACCGGCGTGTTTTTGGCCACGTCCCCTACATAGTCTTCAAACTCTGCCTTCGAATTGATCTCCCGGTAGTCACCTTCTTTCACTTCCACCACCGGAAGCAGTTCCTTCAGCAACGAAGTGAACTCCAGTTCAGCAAACAGGTCGCGTAGCGCGCCGAGGTCCGGTTCGCCCACCTTCATCGCGGCCACGTCCAGATCGACGGCTACGTTTGTGTCAATCGTCACTAGTTGCTTGCTCAGCAGAATGTTGTCGCGGTTATTCTCGAGCGACTCGCGATATGTTTTCTTCTCAACCTCCGCGGCTCGATCGAGCGCCTGCTCGACGCTGCCAAATCGTCGAATGATATCAACCGACCCTTTGTCGCCGATCCCCGGCGCTCCGGGAATGTTGTCGACGGAATCGCCGCGCAAGGCCATCACGTCTATTACCTGCTCCGGTGGCACGCCCAGAATTTCGCGGACCTTTTCCGCGTCGCAGATCAAATTGTCTTTCGGAGGATTGAGCACACACACTTTGTCGTTGACCAGTTGCAGCATGTCCTTGTCGCTGGAGACGACAAACACCGAATGCGATTCCGCCGCCGCTTTTCGCGCGAGCGTGCCAATCACGTCGTCGGCTTCGTAGCCTTCCAAGTGCAGGATCGGGATGCGATAGGCCTCGAGCGCGCGTCGGATGTACGGCACCTGTTGCACCAGATCGGGCGGCATTTCCGCGCGGTTCGCCTTGTAACCGCCATACTCCACTTCCTGGAAGGTCTGCGTCTTGATGTCGAACTTGCGGATCCTGGTGATGGCTTCCGCTTGCTGGTTGCGGATCGTCGGTGCACCCACATCAAAAACCGCTGCCAGATATTCGGGCTCAAAATCATAGCGCAGCTTGCGCAGCATGTTGACGAACACATAGGTTGCAGCGGTCGGAAC